>Ga0163144_10007004_pt1 | contig 24793 bp, 21 predicted proteins | sample OliLak19BULKMAT1_FD_123175 | JGI IMG/M metagenome (GOLD analysis project Ga0163144, IMG submission 123175) | Freshwater microbial mat bacterial communities from Lake Vanda, McMurdo Dry Valleys, Antarctica - Oligotrophic Lake LV.19.BULKMAT1 | ecosystem: Environmental > Aquatic > Freshwater >... | reverse complement strand
GTGCACCTTCCTGCCTAACGCCTCTCGGACAGCCCCTTGCCCGGCTTGAGCGTGATGCGAATGACGCCGGATTCGGCGCCCGCAGGAAGCTGCGCCGGATCGGTGATGACGTTCATGCTCTCGATCGCATCTGGGGCCACCGGAATGTCCCCCAGTCCACCGTTCGCCGACGATGCGCTGGCACGTTCGAAGCGCCTCGACAATAGTTGCCGGCCGTTGCTGTCGAGAACAATGACGAGGGGCGACTGCCGATCGACGCCTCGTGTCTCCCGCGACCGCTCCACAATAGAATTGTCGCGCTGAAGGCTTCGCTGCTTCGAAGTGGTATCGCCCATGGTGATTCCCTCGGGCGCCTTCGTTCGCATGGGAAGACCCTCGCGTGACTTGAGCGTGACGCGGATGATCCCGCCCTTCAAGTCTGGCGGCAGCAGCGATCCTTGCTTGATGACTTCGACCCTTTCGATCGCTTCGACAGGCACCGGAAGTGCGGTGAGGTTGATGCGTCCACCGGCGGTGGTATCGGAGAGTCGGCCCGACAGCAACAATGCACCAGACGCGTCGTACACCATGAGCAGAGGATCGGTGACCGATCCGGTCAGTCCTAGCCACGGAGTTTTGACTTTCACTTCGAGGGCGAGTGCCGCACGTACCGAGTCGGCGGTAGCCGCACTCGCGACGGCCGATGATTTCCCCGACCCGTCCTTCAGGGTGAATGATGTGACGGGCGCCAGGGGCTCGGGGCGCCGGGTTTCACACCCGATGGCGATCATGGCAAGTACCAGCGCACCTAACGAGAACTGCCGGCCCACACTCAGCAAGCGACGACGCTCGGTCATGGCGAGAATTCTCCGTTCCAGCGGTGATTGTTGTTCAGCGAAGGTGAGCATGGTGGCCAGTCGCGGCGACGCACGACGACCGGCCACCGTCAGCAGCAATTCGGCGTAGGTACTTACCTCGCCCCCACCGGCCAACACGCGGGCGTCGCAATCGAGCTCAAGGGCCGATCGCAAACGGCGGGCAACTATCCAGACGGCAGGATTCCACGGCATCAGCGCGATCGCCGCGAGGCTAGCCAACAGTAACTGGGGATCCCCCGCGCGCAGATGCTCCCGTTCGTGCCGCAGCAGCAGTACGGTCTCCTCCGCATCGAGTGCCGCCGCCCAAGCCGGAATGATGATGCGGGGCATGCCGAAGCAGGTGACACCGGGCCCGATGTCGTCCGTCAGCACCACGGCTTCGCCGGCAACGACGGCTCGACGCGAGCGTCGGCGTATCCGATGCAGTTGCAACAGTCCCCCGCCCAGCGCGGCCAGGATGGCCAGCGAGCCCGTACACCAAACCACCAGCAGCATCGTATCGATGTTCCATCGCCCATCGGCTGGTGCCAGCATGCGCTGCGTACCGGCCGCGGTCACTCCTGGTGGCACCCGCAACCCATCGCGACTTTCACTCGACGGCCGCACGGCCACCGCGGCCGGCACCAGCAGCGAGGCGACAAGCGACGCCACCCAGATCCACCGCGGCGTCCATCCGCGGGTGCGTGCCAGCGGCTCGAGCGCCAGCGCCGCGGTCAAAGAGCAGATGCCGAGCAGTACGGTATAGACCATCCATGTGGCAATCATCGACTACCTCCGCCGTCCTTGAGCCGATCGCTGAGCACCTTGCGCAAACGTTTGAGCTCCGCGTCGTCAACGCCCCGCTCCTCGACCAGTTGCGCGAGCAGGAGTTCACGCGAGCCGCCAAAGATCTTGTCGACGATCCGGCCCAGGGCGGAACGCCCTGCGTCGTCGCGAGCAACACGTGCGATGTATCGATGCGCCTTTCCGTCGGTCTCGTGCCCTACGTGCCCCTTGGCTTCGAGTGTGCGCAGCACGGTCAGCACCGTGGTATACGCAAGCGGGTCGGCGAGCTGCCCCCGCACCTCGGCCACCGTGCTGGCGCCCGCTTCCCACAATACGGCCATCACATCGAGCTCCCGGCCGGTGAACGTCACGTCGCCCATATCGTCTCCTACTAATTCTCTCGTAGATATGGGCTGATGCAGCCAAAATGTCAACTAGTTCTTTAGTTGCAGTATTGGACGGCTACGTTTGATTCGAATTGTGGTACGATGATTCGCGCGACCGAAGGCATGTGTTCTTCGGCGCCGCCACTCCTCACACCCCCAGGACTCCAGATATGCCGACGCGTATTCGCCGCCTGATGATCGCCTTCGTGGTCGCCGCCGTTTCGGCCGCTCTCGCCGCGCAGAGCGCCAACGCGCAGAGCGCCGCCGCGCTGCGGAAGATTCCGGCGGGGGTGTACGAGATCGTTCCCGATTCCAACTACTCGGCCGGCATGGACCTCTCGAACTTCACCATGCGCTTTGACGGCGACTCGCTCATGTCGGTGGAACAGGGCGGAACGATGATGTCGAGAGCCCGAACGTCGTACGCCGGCGAACTGATTCTCTGGACCGATTTCGAGGGCGATCTGATGTGTCCGGGCACCGCCAAATACCGCATCGCGTTCGATGCGACCGCAACGGTGCTCCGCCTAACGCCAGTGGAAGATCCGTGCGAGCAGCGGTCGCTCGTCGTCTCGCAGGTCCATCTGGTCCGGAAGGGGTGATGCGGCAGCGGCAGGTGAACTAGGCAGCGAATGCCAGACTCACCGCGCGTCGCGCGTCGCGCTTGAGCGCGCGATGCACCGCACGAGCGTACCGCACGAAGTTCGCTCCCGCCCACGGAAAGCGGGCAAAGAACTCCTGCGGCAGCAGATCGCCCTTGAGGCGATTGCATCGTGCACAGGCGGTGACCACGTTGCCCGACGAGTGCGTGCCGCCGCGCGCGAGCGGATGGACGTGGTCGAGGGTGGCCTCTTCCATGGCCAGCGGCTCGGCGCAGTAGACGCATCTCCGCCCGCAGTCGCGCATGGCGGCGTGCTTGAGCGCTCGCTTGAAGTCGCGGAATTGCACGAGGCGCTCGCGGTGATCGGCCGGGCGACGGCCGCGCGTCGTGCGAGGTAAAACCATCCGGAGAATCCCACGTCGAGACATTGCACCTCGCCGGAAAAGACGACACCCCACTCCGGGTCAGCTGCCCGGGCGGGGTGTCGCGAGTGGAGGGGAGACGATGCGGCGTGCCGCGAATACCGCCGCGGCGACTGTGGTTCGCGATGAGAAATTCGGCGAACTCGGAGCATCGTCCCCCAGTGATGCGGGCTACGGACCCGCGTTAGGAATATTATTGATGCGAAACGAGCCAACGCGCAAGAGCCACTGCATCACGATCAGGTATTGGGTCAGTTGCTGTTGTGCGTGGTCGCATCAACTCCGCAAACGATGCGAGATGGCCGGAGAGGGCAACCTCGCATGCTCGATCTGCGTGTCGGCCAAAGGCGACGTGGTGCAATTCGCCAACGCGCTATGCGGAAGCGCCTACCAGGACGCGGGCGATGTTGCGCCGAACCGGGTCACGCAACTCGGCAATCATGCGAGCCGCCATGGCATCGAGCAGCGTCCGGTCGGGCATGCTCGACCCCGGGAACGGGAGCGGAATGTCGAAGCCGTCGCCCGCCTTTCGCGGGATGAGGTGCACATGGTAATGAAAGACATTCTGGCCGGCGGCCGTCCCTGAATTCACGACGATGTTGATATCGTCGGCCCCATTGAGCCGTCGCACCACGGGTGCCAGCCGAAGCGCGACGTCAAAGAGATGCATGGCCAAATCGGGAGGGACATCGCTGAGCGTCTCGAAGTGCTCGCGCGGCACCACCAGGAGATGGCCGAGGTTCACGGGCTGGATATCCATGAAGGCGATCGCGTTGGAATCCTCGTAGCACATCGAGACCTCTCCCGCCCCGTTGAGGAGGTCGCAGAAGATGCAATGCTTGGCGGGTGCGGTCATGGATTCGAACTCCTTCAGGGGGTCAAGCGTGATAAGAGCAGAACGAGTGCCAGAACCATTCGGGTACGAAGAGGGGATTTCCCTCGTCCGTAAGGATGGGAATGGGCGCTCGGCGCGGCGCTGGCGCCACAGCCGGTCTCCGAACGACACAGCGTTTCCGGCCATGTCACGACGATCTTGGGGCGCAGTGGTCGAGACCGAACCGAACGAACTATCTTCCCACCTACCTACGCAACGCACTCCTTTCTCGGAACAACATGGCCACTTCGACCAAGACGGAGCGGACGAGCGCCGCCGGCCTCTCGCGCGAGCAGCTCCAGCACGCGTATCGCATCATGTTCCTGTCGCGCCGTATCGACGACAAGGAAATCCAGCTCAAGCGGCAGAACAAGATCTTCTTCCAGATCTCAGGGGCGGGACACGAGGCAGTCCTGGCGGCATCGGGACTTCTCTTTCGTCCGGCCTACGACTGGTTCTACACGTACTACCGCGATCGGGCCCTCTGCCTCGGATTGGGGATGACCCCGGAGGAGATGCTGTACGAGGCGGTCGGCGCGGCGATCGATCCCAATTCGGGGGGTCGGCAGATGCCGTCGCACTTCGGGCACAAGGGGCTGAATATTGTCAGTGCCTCGTCGCCCACCGGGACCCAGTTCCTGCAGGCGGTGGGTTGCGCCGAAGCAATCCAGAAGGCGGCAGCGCTGGGGATGAGCGAGGGATTCAACGCCGACGAAATCGTGTACGTCGCGTCGGGAGACGGAACGACCAGCGAAGGGGAGTTCTGGGAGAGCCTGAATACGGCCGCCAATCTGCAGCTTCCGATCGTTTATCTGATTCAGGACAACGAGTACGCCATTTCGGTCCCGGTGGAAGTCAACACGGCGGGGGGCAGCATTTCGAAGTTGGTCGCCTCCTTCCCCGGGTTGTACATTCAGGAAGTGGACGGGTGCGATTTCATCGCGAGCTACGAGACCATGCAGCGCGCCGTGCAGCATGCCCGCGCCCGAAAGGGTCCGGCCTTCGTGCACGCGCATGTCATTCGCCCCTACTCCCACTCGCTCTCCGACGACGAGGTGCTCTATCGTCCCGCCGATGAGCGGGAGAAGGATGCGAAGCGCGACCCGCTCACCACCTTTCCAGTCTGGCTGGTTGTCAACGGTTTTGCGACCGACGCCGATCTGGAAAAGATCCGCGAAGAAGTGGATGCGCAGGTGCTGGCGGCCACCGACGACGCGTTAGGCCAGCCGCAGCCCGCGGCGAGCACCGTGCACTTCGCGGTCTATTCGCCCGATGTCGATCCCACCAGCGAGGCGTTCGACACCGAGGACGACCCGCACTTCTCTGGCCACGAGACGACCATGGTGGATCTGCTCAATGCCTGCATGCGGGACGAAATGCGGCGTGACGGTCGCATTGTCGTGTTTGGCCAGGACGTCGCCGACGTGTCGCGCGAAGCGAACGTGGGTCGAGTCAAGGGAAAGGGCGGTGTATTCAAGGTCACCCACGGGCTTCAGAAGGAATTCGGCGGTGTGCGCGTCTACAACTCGCCGCTGGCCGAGGCCAACATTGCCGGACGGGCCATCGGCATGGCCGCGCGCGGCTTCAAGCCGGTGGTCGAGATTCAGTTCTTCGACTACATCTGGCCTGCGTACATGCAGATTCGCGACGAACTGGCCACCATGCGCTGGCGCTCCAACAACAGCTTCTCCGCCCCCGTGGTCATTCGCACCACGTACGGCGGCTACATTCGCGGCGCGATCTATCACTCGCAAACCGGGGCATCGCTCTTCACGCACATCCCGGGACTGCGCGTAGTCTGCCCGGCGACCGCGCTCGACGCCAACGGCCTCCTGCGTACCGCCATTCGCTGCGACGATCCGGTCATCTTCCTCGAGCACAAGCACCTGTACCGCCAGACCTACAACAAGGCAGAGTATCCCGGTCCCAACTTCATGATTCCGTTCGGCAAGGCGAAGGTTGTGCGAGCGGGCACCGACGTGACGCTGGTCACCTATGGAGCGACCGTGCAACGCGCCTTTGCGGCGGCCAACCAACTGGCCGATGAAGGCATCTCGGTGGAAGTCATCGACCTGCGCACGCTGTCACCCTGGGACCGGGAGACGGTGTATGCATCGGTGAAGAAGACCGGCCGTGCTATCGTCGCCTACGAAGACTCCATATCGTGGGGCTACGGCGCCGAGATTGCCGCGTGTCTGGCCGATGACTGCTTTGCGTGGTTGGACGCGCCGGTCAAGCGGGTGGCGAGCACCGACACCTTCGTCGGCTACGCGCCGCAGCTCGAAGATGCGATTCTTCCCCAAATCGAAGACTTCGCGCGGGCATATCGCGAGATCATGGCCTACTGATCCGTTCCCTATCCCGCAGCGATCCGTTCCCTCCCCCTCCCGCCCTGCCTTCCTTCAGTTTTGCGAGGCGTTGTGCCGAGACTTGAGCGAGTTGACTGGAAACTCACGGCGCTCGGGAGAAGGCATGCTCACGCGGTACTGGGGAAAACGGCCGACTACGGCCCGCGCCTTCGTGGCATCTACTGCGCGCGCTGGCATCGTTGCCGCGTTCGTCGCAGCAACCATCGGATGTGGCAGTGACGCGACGGAAGCCACGGCTCCGGCCAATGCAAACGTTGCATCTATCGAGTTGCCCACGCTCTCCACCGCGCTCATGGCGGGCGATACGCTTCACCTGGCCGCCGTCGCGCGCGACGCTCGGGGACGAGTTCTCTCGGGCGTCGATTTCATCTGGAGTTCCTCCGACTCCGCGCTCGTGGAGGTCGAATCAGAGGGACGACTCACCTCACGCGGGCACGGGAGTGTCGTTGTCTCCGCGACGGCGGGCGGAGCCAGAGCGACGACGACCGTGCAGACGCGGCTGACCGCAGAGGAGCGTCGTTTCGCCTATGCCAGGGTAGACGATCCTTCGGCGAGCGCGGCGTATCTCCCGCCGTCGTCCTTCCAGCACAACGAGACGGGCGGGAGAATCCTCGTCACGCATCGCGCCACGGGAGACTACACCGTGACGTTCGAGCGCATGGCCAAGGTTGACAGCGCCTTTCGCGAGACGGTGCTCGTCTCGCCGTACGGTGCGGCCGGCGAGCGATGCCACCTGAATGGCTGGAACAACGCGGCCAACGGACGCGACCTCGATGTCGCTGTGTCGTGCTACACCCTTTCGGGCGCTCGCACCGATGCGCGTTTCTCGGTGCTGGTGGTGGGCTCCGGCTCGCTACCGTCGCGCATGGGATTCACCGCCTCGGGCGATGCGGCGACTGCGTATGCCGCAGTGGCGACGCACTCCTTCACCTCGTTCGGCGATCGCATCGTTATCAGTCGATCGGCGCCGGGGAGTTATCTGGTGCAGATGAACGGGACGCCCGACGATACGCCGGAGAACTATTTCGTCTCCACCGTTGGTGGTGCGTCGGACCTGTGCAAGGTGTCGTCGTGGAACCACGGCGTGTGGGCCAGCGTCATCTGCTACGCACCCAACGGAACGCTCACCGACTCCCGATTCTCCCTCCTCATGGTGGCGAGCGGACGTTTGGGCAAGCGCTTCGGCTTCGCGTGGGCCGACGCACCATCGTCGCCGTTGGGAGAATCGTACGCCCCTAACATGCGCTACCAGCGCACGTCTTCGGGGGCTACGGTGCGCATAACGCACGTGGCGACCGGGGTCTTTCGAGTGTCTTTCCCGGGGTTGGCCAAGGTCGGCAACCGCTCGGAGACCGTGCAGGTGTCGCCCTACGGAGGCGGACTTTATACCTGCCAAGTAGAGGGATGGGCCAATAGCGCCGACGGGGCGTCGCTCGACGCGTCGGTGCGATGCTGGAACCGAGGCAATGGCAGGGCGGCCGACACCTACTTCACGATTCTGGTGCTCGAGTAGCGCGACGACATGCCCACCAATCGTGAGCGGCGTCACACGTACGGCCCGCGAGTTGCACTGCTGCATGTTGCCGGACGACTAGGGGATCCCCGAGTGTACTGGACGCGTGGGGAGTAATTGTTTCTAAGTCGCGATACGGGAAGCGCTTTCCCGTGACTTTCCCTCGCGAGACTGCAGTTGAACCTTTTGGAGGGATCGATGCAGATCTCCCACATCGAAGTGCGGCGTCACCCCATCTGGCAGCGCGAAGTGCGCAACGCGCGGCTCATCGCGAGTCCCACGGGCGCCATCTACCACGGCGGGCGCGCTGTGCTCGCCACGGTGGCTGGCGTTCTGGCGTTGGCCGTAATTCTCGTCGCGCTCGGCTGACCCCTGCCGATGGAGCAACAGTGCGCCGCCGCTTGCTCAATTAGCGGCGGCGCACTTTGCCTTTTAGGGGCCACGGTGCGGCGGCGATTCCCTACTTTCGCTCGAAGACCCGCTTCCCGCCCACGACGGTCAGCATCACTTTGGCGTCGCGAATGCTCTCGGGCGCGATTTGGGTAATGTCGCGGTCGAGCATCACGAAGTCGGCCAGCTTTCCTGCCTGCAGGGTGCCTTTGTCGTTTTCCTGGAAGGCCGCATAGGCGCTGCCGGTGGTGTAGGCGCGCAACGCCTCGTCCACGGTGATTTTCTGCTCTGGCACCCAGCCATCCGGGCGCTTGTCGTCTAGGGTTCGGCGGGTGACGGCGGCGTATATCCCCTCGAGCGGAGTCGGCGGCGCGACGAACCAATCGGAACCGAAGGCGAGCGACGCCTTGGCGTCGAGCAGCGACCGAAAGGCATAGCTCCCCTTCGCTCGCTCGGGGCCGATCACCTTGTCGGCCCACCGCCCGTCGTCAATGGCGTGGTACGCCTGCATGGACGGGACAACCCCTAACTTGGCAAAGCGCACAAAATCTGCCGGGGCGATGTGCTGGGCATGTTCGATGCGAAAGCGGCGGTCGCGCGGGCCGTTTTCCTTCGCCACCCGCTCGAATATGTCGAGTTGTGTCGCGATGGCCCGGTCGCCAATGGCGTGCACGAGAACGTGCAACCCCGCCTTGTCCGCTCCCGACGTCCAAGCGTAGCGGTCCTCGGGGCGCGAGATGAAGAAGCCCGTGTCCGTAGGCGCATCGGTAAAGGGCGCCCACATGGCGGCGGTATGCGAACCTAACGATCCGTCGGCAAACCCTTTCAGACTGCCAATCTGGAGCCAGGCGTCTCCACGTCCGCGAGCGGCCACCGTGTCGCGCAACTTTTCCCATGAGGAGAGCGGAACCGCCGCGTATATTCGCGTGCGAAGCGCGCCCGAGGAGTGTGCCCGTTCGAAGATGGCGAGGTCGTTCCAACTCCCCATATTGTGTACCGACGTGACGCCATGCGACGCCACGTAGGTCATGGCCGTATCGAGCGCGCGATCTTCCAGCGCCGGAGGCGGGGCCGGGATCACCGTATCGATCAGCCGCATGGCGTTGTCCTTGAACACGCCGCTCGGCTCACCGCCCGGCGCCCGGACAATCGTACCGCCCGACACCTCCGCGGTGGCCCGGGTGACGCCGGCAGCCGCAATGGCGGCCGAATTGGCGAGCGACATGTGGCCATCGAGCCGGTTGACCCACACCGGATTATCCGGCGTGACCGAGTCCACCCATGCTCTGGTGGGGAGTTCGCCTCCCCACTGTTCGTGGTCCCAGTCGCCACCCATAATCCACGCCCCTTTGGGCAGCGTGGCGGCAAACGCCTTGATGCGGGCGATGAATTCCAGGGGTGTGCGTGCGTCGCGCAATTGCACCGACGACAGGCGGAAGCCACCATCGATGAAGTGCACATGCGCATCAATGAAGCCGGGCACGACCATTTGTCCCTTGGCGTCGAGGACAGTGGCCGAGCCGGCCAGCTTGCTGATTTCTGCGCTCGAGCCGACCGCCGCAATACGGTCTCCGCGGGCTGCGATCGCGTCGGCCCAAGGACGTCGCGGATCGCCGGTCCAGATGCGGGCGTTGACGACAGCCAGGGTCACCCGGCCCTGCTCGTTAGGCGTGGAGCGTGCGTTCATGTCGCAGGCGGCCAGCAGGACAATCGAGGCGACAACGGCAAGGGGGATGAGCCGGGCGTCCATGGATAGGTTCTGGGGTCTGAGCGAGCGTCTGGGATAGCGTCTGGGATAGCGTCTGGGATAGCGTCTGGGATAGCGTTTGGATGCGGAGCTCAGCGGCGCTCGACCGCGTCGCGCACGTCGAGCAGAATCTCGAAATAGAGCTGCTCGCGGCGATACGCGAAGTCGAGCGACGCCATCTGCGAGTCGTCGCCAGTGATTTTGGCGCGCTCGAAGGCCTCGCGGTACATCTCGTCCAGATTGGCCAGAATGCGGTCGCGGGTGCGGGACATACGGGTTCTCGCTATGGCTTGGGGAGTCAGTCGGGGCATCTCGTCGACGGGCGACGGGCGCCCATCGGCCCTGGTCTCGAGGGCGTCGAGGAAATATTTCTTCGCGGCGCTCATGAACATCCGGCGCGGGTTGAGCGGGTCACTCATTCGGGATCGTGAAGCGAGTCGAGCGCGAAGACAATTGGCGTCGGTGAGAACTTAGCCGCCGTGCGCAGCACCACGAAAGCTGGCGTGACCGTTGGTTCGTCGCGTTCTCGCGATCGTCGCGCCCTCACACGGGTGCGCGTGGAGTTGCCCCGAGTCGATGGAAGACGGCGCTCTCGACAATGCGCCCCCCCTTGAGATGTTCGACCACAATGCGCTCGAGCAGGGCCGGACTCACCGGGCCGTACCAGACACCATCGGGATAGACGGCGAGAATGGGCCCGCCGGCGCAGACGCCCAGGCAGGGCGTCTCGCTGCGCTTGACGCGCGAGGGGCCGAAGAGAAGTCCTTCGCGTTGTAGCAGCGAGGCCAGCAACGAGTACAGGGCGCGCCCCTGGCGGCTCGGCGAACAGAAGGATCCCGTGCAGACCAGCACGTGACGGGAGTATCTCTCCATGAGAGGGATCGTGTCGGACGTGGTGCCTTCCGTCATTCGGGGCGCGGCCTTAGAGTCGTCATCGGGTTCTGCCTACTTTGCACGCGAGTGCCCATGGCTCGGCGGCTGCCTAGCGAAAAAACGCCATCACGATCTCCGCCATGATAAGCAGGACGATGGCGACTTCCAATGCCTCGGCGCGCCAAGCCTGCGATTCGGCGTTCAACATCTCATACGTCTCGCGAACCAGCGTCAGTTTGCGGTCCACACCGGCTCGCCACTCCTTGCCCCGGAATATTTCCAGCGCGGCGGAGTAGATGCGTGCCAGATAGACGTCGTCGGTGACCTTGAGCGAGTTCTCCACTCGTTCCACTAACTCGGTGGAGTCGGCGAAGAGGCGCTGCATCTCGCCCAGCAGGTTGGAGAAGCGCCGCGAGAAGAGCCAGACCGTACGGCCGCGCGCCGCTTCGATTCGATCGTACAACTTGGGAATCTCGGCATCCAGAATGGCATCGTAGTAGCGCAACTCGAGCAACTGGGCGTTCGCAAACTCCAGAATGTATTCCACATCGGTGGCGCCATTTGCGGGGTCGAGCACCAGGGCGTTGTCCCACGAGAGCAGCGCGAGATCGTCCGTGTAGTAGGAGAACCGATGGTGCAACAGCTCGTCCTTCGCCTTGGCAGACAGTTCCCGCCGCTCGTTGAGCACCAAGGGGGCCACGTCAACGCGCTGCAGCAGCGCGTCACTTGTCAGCCGACTGCCATCTTCGCCCAACACTTCGCGCAGCCGGAACACCACGTAGTCTTCGCGCACCGGCGCCATGTTGGGACGTTCGATGGCCGGCGCGATGCGATCGAAGAGCCGCCGCGCATGATGCTCCAGCAGCACGGGAATGACGGCGTCGGCGTCCACCGCGCTCCCGAACTCGGCGTATGCGTCCCACTCGATCTCGGGCGGCGCCTGCACACGAAGGCAGAGCGACACCACGCCGAAATCAAAAATGCGGGCTGCCACCTCCGCGTCGTACGCGCGTCCCTGCAGGGTCAGACGCTCGCCGCCGAGTGTGACCGAGACCGGAGGATTCTGGATCTGCAGTGCCGCCGCTTCGCCCCGCACGGGACGCACCCGCTCGGGGGCGCTGGTGGCCAGCAGGTCGAGCGCACGATCGAGGGAAATAGAGTAGCCAACGTCGAGCAGTCGATACGCGTTGGCCCCGCCACTCACGCGCAGCGTCATCGGCGTTTCGACGAGCAGCTAGAGGGCATCGTCCGTCTTGTTGTCGCCCGGCGGAGCCACGTATCGAAGCTGCTTAACGGGCTTCCCAGCTACGAGGTGATCGGCGACGATCTGCCTCGCTCCCTTCTCGTCGACTCCGGCATACCAGACATCCTGCGGATATATGACCACCATAGGCCCGTGGCCGCACTGGTTCATGCAGCCCGACTTGTTGACACGTACGGTGCTTTGCAAGCCTGCGTCGCGCGCGCCCCGCTTTATGGTCTGAAAGACGTCGATAGCTCCGTCTCGTTCGCAGGTCTTTCCGTACGTACAGACGAAGACGTGGTGTTTATACTGTCCCATGCCGAAAGTTAGACCACCTCGCACGGCGACCCAAGCCCCAAGCGTGTCGCGGCGTGTGGCTTGAATCGTAACATTTGAAATGCTCGGCTGATACCTTCGCCGCGACGGCGTGCGGAGCGTGGAATCGGGGCACTTGGAGAGAGGAAGTTATGGATGCAGATGGGGAGGTCGAGCGCGAGTCGCAGGGGACAAGAGTCGAGTCCATCGGCATAATTTTGTCGATGGCCATGTTGATGGCGCTATTGTACGTAGCGGAAGTGGGGTGGAAGCGTTTCGTGACCGTCACATTCGTGGCTGCCAGCCGCGACGTCATCTGGATGGCGCCGCTGAGCGCGGCGTTTTTCTCCCTGCTCCTCCTGGCGCCCATTTGGCTGATCGCGCCTCGCTTGTCCCGCGCTCGCGCTCGCGCGGCGGCGGTATTCGGAGCGAGCTGGCTGGTCGCCTTCGCCGTGCTGCTTCCGTGGACTCAGGTGCATCGCGGGGCGGCGGTCATTCTTGCGGCTGGAGTCGGGACGCTGGCTGTCCGGCTATTGGGCACTGGGGCGCGTGTGTCGGCGCTTCGCAAAGCTGGCCTCGTCATGGCGTCGGTGCTGACAGTAGGAGCGGTCTTCGTCGCTGGTCGTGGGGGGTGGCGAGCCCGTCAAGGCTACGCCTCCCTTTCCACGGCACGAGCGGGCGCTCCGAACGTCCTCTTCATCCTGCTCGACACGGTGCGCGCATCGGCGCTCGGCCTGTACGGCTACGGGCGCGCAACGTCACCGGAGATCGATCGCTTCGCCACCGGTGGCATAGTCTTCGACCGCGCCATCTCGACCGCGCCATGGACGCTACCGTCGCACGCGACCCTTTTTACGGGAGAGTATCCCGGCTTGCTTTCGGTCAGCTTTCGGAGTCCGCTAGACGCGCAGCAGGCCACGCTGGCCGAGCACTTTCGCGATGCGGGCTACGAGACCGTGGGTTTTACCGGCAATCTTCACTACACGGCGTGGGACTCCGGGCTGTCGCGGGGTTTCCTGCGCTGGGACGACTTCATGCGGAGTACGACACAAACGTTGCGAAGCGGGTGGATTGGGCAATCGGTCTTCGTGTTGCAGCTGATGCACGCACGGGCCAGGTGGCAAGTCGGCGAGGCACTACGCCATCCGAAGTTCAGAGTGGTCCCGAAGCCTGGCGGCGAAGAGCGGATAGCCGAGGCGCTGGTCACCGACCTGCTGGCATGGCACCGCGACCGGCCCTCGCGACCCTACTTCGCCTTCGTGAATTTCTTCGACGCACACGAGGACTACCGTCCGCCAACAGCGCTTCGTACGCGCTTCGCCAACAAGCCAAACCGCCGAGATCTGTACGACGCCGAAGTGTTTTACCTCGACCGTGAATTGGGGCGACTGTGGCGCGAGCTCGGTCGGCGCGGAGCCCTCGACAATACCATCGTGGTTATCACCGCCGACCATGGCGAGCAGTTCGGTGAGCACAAGATGTCGGGCCACGGCAACTCGTTGTACATGCAGTTGCTGCGCGTTCCCCTCATCCTGCGCTTCGACCGCGGTATTCCGGCCGGCACACGAAGCGCGGATATCATATCATTACGCGACATCGGCGCTACCCTGCTCGAGCTGGCAGGAGTACGGCCGCAGGTCCCGTTTCCGGGACAGTCGTTATCCCCGCTCTGGACGGGCGACTCGACGGGCGCGATGGGACGAAGCGAGGCCATCAGCGAACTCACGCAAGACGCCCCGCCCCCGACATCCGATCCATTGTCGCGGTCGCAGGGGGTGTCGATTGCTATCGACGGTGCGCACTTGATTCACCGAAACGCGAAGGACGCGAAGCCGGAATTGTACGACACCGTTCGCGACATCGACGAGACGAAGAATCTGGCCGAGTCGGCGGAGGGAAAAGTGATGGCCGATGAACGGCGGGCCGTATTGCGCGACCTCCTGGTTCGCGACAAGGCACGCTTCGAGCGCACGCAACCGGCGGCGCCTCCACGTCCGTAGCGTACCCGACTTCGACTCGGAGGTGGGGCCTGTCGCCCGACCGAGATTGATGATTTCCCTGCCCGCGCTCCCATGACCGAGTAGATTTCTTTTCTCACCGCTCAGTCAGGTGTGTCTGTCATGACGTCCATCTCCGAACCCGACGCGATTGCCGCGAAGGGATACGCGCGCCCCGATGCCCTGGTGACTACCGAGTGGCTCGGCGAACATCTCAACGACCCCTCGCTGCGCATTCTTGAGAGCGACGAGGATGTGCTGCTGTACGACATGGGGCACATACCTAACTCGCAGAAGATAGACTGGCACATTGACCTCAACGACGCCGTCGTGCGCGACTACATCTCGCACGACGCCTTCCAGCACTTGCTGCGAGCCAAGGGAATTGATGAGTCGACGACGGTCGTATTCTACGGGGACAAGAACAACTGGTGGGCGACCTACGCGTTCTGGGTGTTTCAGCTCTTCGGTTTCCGCAACGCGAAGATTCTCGATGGCGGTCGCTCCAAGTGGGAGATCGAGGGACGCTTGATGGTTACGGAGACACCCAGCTTCGCGCCGACGTTATTCGTGGCGCCCGAGCGTGGCGACAAGGCCATTCGCGCCTTTCGGACGGAGGTGGTGGCGCACCTGGCGTCGGGCTTGCCCATGGTCGATGTAAGGTCGACGCTGGAGTACACGGGAGAGCGCACGCACATGGCGGAGTATCCGCAGGAGGGCACGTTGCGTGGTGGGCACATTCCCGGCGCGCGCTCGGTGCCGTGGGCGCGGGCGGCCAACCCGGACGGATCGTTCAAGTCGGCGGCCGACCTGCGAGCCATCTACGAAGACGAGCAAGGACTCAAGCCGACCGACGACGTGGTGGCCTACTGCCGCATTGGCGAGCGCTCGTCGCACACCTGGTTTGTGCTGACGTACTTGTTAGGCTACCAACGGGTGCGCAACTACGACGGCAGCTGGACGGAATGGGGGAATACGGTGCGTGCGCCGATCAAGACGGGTAGCGATGCATGACCGACATTGAGACGCTTCCCGGTGTGCCGGTGAAGGGGGTGAATCTCGTGCATGTCGCGTGGGTGGGGGACCACCGGTTCGATGCCGGCCGTGCGGGGGGCGCCACCATTCGCATAGACGCCAGCGGCCCCACCGGGCCCTCGCCCGTGGACACGCTGCTGAGCGCGCTCGCCAGCTGCACCGGGGTGGACGTGGTCGACATTCTGGCCAAGCGACGCACGCCTGTGGCCAGCATGCGGATCGACGTGGAAGCGGCCCGCGCCGACGCCACTCCGTCGCGGGTGATCGGGGTGCTCCTCACGTATCACATTGCCGGCCCTGGTATCGAGCGCGTACACGCCGAGCGCGCGATAGAACTCGCGGTGACCAAATACTGCTCGGTGCGAGACTCGCTCGACCCTAACTTGCCGGTACACTGGGCACTCGAGCTGGATTCGTCACCAGACTAGAGGGCCCGGCAGCCCGACAATCGCGACACGACAATCACGACGTCGCGGAATCGACCTACAGCTGCACACCATCTCGCCGTAGCTCGTCGACCGTCGCCGCCCGCGCCACGGTGCCCGGCTCATCCTGATACCAGCCCGGGTCCTCCTGGCCGCGCACACGCTCGCGAACCTTGAGGATGGTAAACATTCCTCCCATGTCGATGTATCCCTTGGGGCCGTGAGTACCAAGCATGGGAATGGAGTTGCGCGGTACCGACATCCCCATCGCGCCCATATCGCCCATTCCGCTTTGCCCCATCGTCATGTACGCAGGCAGCACGGAAGACGTGGCCCGGTCGATGAGGCTCGCGTCGACCCCGACCATGTTCACACCGCTGTGCCCCATCTGGTTCATGGTGTGATGCGTCATGTGGCAATGCATGGCCCAGTCACCGGGGTTGGTCGCCGTGAACTCCACCGTGCGCGTCGTGCCGACCGGTACGAGAAGCGTCGACTCCGGCCACTGTCCCGCCCTGTCGATGGGTCCACCGTCGGTGGCAACCACGCGCCACGCCAGCCCGTGTACATGGATCGGGTGGTGACTCATGGCACTCAGGTTCCCAAAGCGGATTCGCACCTCGTCACCAAGCTGGATCACTAGTGGTTTCGTGCCGGGAAATGCCTTGCTGTTGAACGTGAGGATGTTGAAATCTGTCATCTCCTGCGGGTCGGGCCGACTGGTCCCGAGATCCACCCGCCACTCGGCCGACATCATCACGAAGTCCTTGTCGGGACGGCGACGCGCTCCGCGCTCGTGCACCACGAACATCCCCATCATGCCCAGCGCCTGCTGGGTCATCTCGTCGAAGTGCGGGTGATACATGTAGGTGCCGTTCTGATCAAGATCGTACTCGTAGACAAACGTCGACCCCGGCGGAATGGGCGCCTGACTCAAGCCGGCCACACCGTCCATTCCCGACGGAAGGATGATGCCATGCCAGTGTACGCTGGTTGGCTCCGCCAGACGATTGGTGACGTAAATGCGCACCCGATCGCCCTCCACCGCCTCGATGGTGGGTCCGACGGTACGGCCGTTGTAGCCCCAGCACGTTGTCGTGAGCCCCGGCGCAAACTCATGCTGGAACTCACCGGTGACGAGATGAAATATCTTGACACCGTCGACGATTCGAAACGCCAGCGTCTCGCCGTTGGGCGTGATGACCGGGGTGTAGTCTCGCCCGGGACGTCCGGCGCCCACGCGTCGGCGCGCGCGCGGGGCGCGCACCTCGCTGCGATCGGGCACGGCTGGTTTTGGCGTGGCCGGCACCACGTGGCCCGCGTGCTGCGCCTGGGCCAGCGATGCAGCGACGGCGCCGGCGGCAAGCGCGCTCACGCCCTGCCCCAGCAGCGCACGACGGGAAATCGGGCTATCGCTCATGATTCATCGGTGAGTTGGAAGGACGGTCTAATCGCTGAATGCCGGTCGTCGACTCGGATCGCTCCTGCGACGTGAGTGGCGCGAACGAGCCTCCGACCGCTCGCTCGAGCTGAGCGCGAGCCGTCCAGTAGTCGCGCAGCGACTCGACGTACGCTTGGCCCGCGTCGATCTCGGCCTGCTTGGCCAACAGCAGCGTGAAGACACTCTGTTCCATCGCGTTCACGAACTTCTGCGCTTCGTCCACCAGTCGGCGTCGCAATGGCAGCACCACGCGTCGCAGGTGATTGGCCCGCCCCTGCGCGGCGGCGGCGCGCGCTTCGTGCGCTCGCACGTCGGCGCCAATCTCGACCGCGAGCGCATCGTGACGAGCGATGGACTGCCGCAGCAGCGCGCGCCCTTTTGCGACGCGCGCTTGGCCTTGATCGAAGAGCGGGAGCGGGATGGAGAGCGACCCGCCGCGGAACGTTCCGTCGGGTTCGCGCTCGTAGGCGACGCCGATGGTACCGTCGGGAAGGAGGGCAAACGAACGAGTCAACCCAAGCGCTCGCGCCATGGCCTCGGCCTCATGCCGGGCCGCTTGCAGGTCCAGTCGGCGCACGCGCGCCATTTCCTCGAGCGTCGCCCCGCGTACCGCGCTGTCGGCGGGATGCAGGAGCCTAGGCGACACAAACCAACTTGAATCGCCGCCGACTCCCATGACTCGCTCGAGCCCGGCACGCGCGACCTGTCGGTCCGCCCTCGCACCGATCAGCTGCAACCGTGCCTCGGCGGCCTGCGCCTGCTCCTGCGCCAGGTCGAGGTCCGAGAAGTTTCCGGCATCGTGCAGCGCCTTGGCGGCGGTGGCGCTCGCCTCTGTCGCCTCGAGCACCGTCGAACGCATCTCTACGAGCTGCTCCGCTGCCTGTGCTTCGACGTACGAGGCGCGCACGTCGGTCGCAAGCGTTATGACCGCATCGGCCACTCGCGCTCGCGTCGCAACAAACTCGCGCTCCGCTACGCGCCGCCTAAGTGGTCGCTGCAGCGCATCGATGAACGGAAGGACCACGCTCGCCAGCTGCATGGGGCGCCCGCCTCCGCGTGCCGCCAGTATCTCTCCGGAAAAGACGGGATTCGCGATGAGCCCGGCCTGGACGAGGTCAGCCTGTGCGATCCCCAAGTCCTCGAACGTCGCTTGCAGCCGCTTGTTGCGCAGTAGGGCGACCTGTATCGCCGAGTCGGCGGACACCTCCCCGCGCAGGACCCGCCGGACGAAGTCGTCGGCGAGCGAATCCTCGGTGCGTCCCTGCAGCCACTCGACGCGCATCGCGACTCGTTGTCGCGTGACCTCCTGCACCTGGGCCAGGCCACCGCGAGACGGGACAGTCGCGCAGCCGGAGAGCCCGAGCACGGCGCTCACTATTAGCGGTAGGCCGGCGAACGATGTACGCCGACGAGGGAGCGAAGGCGAAGCGAGCGACATGGTGAGGGTATACTGTGAGACACTGTGCGGCCGTAGCTGCGTACGCGGTGCAACGAACCAGGCACGGCGGCAGGGCGGAGCGGGCATCATTTGACGCTCGATAAAACTCGCACGGCGATGCGCGGATTCGCAAGCGGCTGGCAGGGGGGATGGGGCGCCAAGCCCGAGCGGCAAGAGAAGGCGGCGTAATTCACCAGGAGAGGTGTAACTTCGGGTAGGGGTCCAAAGATCGGAATGCGCTGAAGCACTACACCCGAAACTACGAGGCGTGCGGGCAAGCACTATCATGCCCTGTCCACGTCCAGCCGCGGCAGAACAGGTGAGAAAACGGTGACGACGCGTGTGTATTGCAGTGCGCCGAGATCGCATGAGGGCTCCCCGGCGCGGCGAGCGGATGCAGCACCATCACGCCCGAAGTCCAGGCCGCGACCAGCGCCACACCGGCGAACGCCAAGGATCGCCGGGACACCCGGCTGCTCGCGCCGCGCGAGACACCGGCGAGGCGTTCTATTCGGCGTTCGAGCAGGTCCACCGCTTGGAAACGCACCGCACTCCGCAGTCCGTCGTCGTGAGCAGGTCCACCCCCTCGCGCCATCGCCACCATCGCCGAGGCCAGGGCGAGGGGAAAACGAGCAGCCGCAACAGTGTCGGCGTCGATCTCCGCCTCATCGGCAAGGTCGTCAGCGATGCGGCGCAGGGCGGGCATCCAGAACAGAAGGCTCGACAGGAATCGTAGCGCCGACAGTCGAAGCGGGTCGCGACGGAGCCGGTGCGCCTCTTCGTGCGTTATGACTGCCGCGAGTTCCTCCGTGGTCAGCGTTTTGGCGAGATCTGACGACAGATAGATGCGCGGTGACCAGACGCCCGCCGTAAACGCGGGAATGGCGAGCGTCGGTGCTGTGCGCAGATGCCGGGGTTCCACGCCCGCGAGGCGAGCCGCAGCGTAGGTGCCGTCGCCCACCCTCGGCGACGCGAAGTCCACCCGTCCCAACACCCAGCGAAGATTCAGCAGCGCAAGCACTCGATCGATCACCGCGAACAGCAGTCCGCCCAGCAGCAGCCAGTGAAACGCCGAGTGAAGCGGGACCAGGAGCAGGTGCAGACTAACCATGCAGAGCGGACCGAAGTGCTGCAGCGATGCCGGGAGCCAGTCCGCAGCCCGAACCAGATGATGGCCTACCACGGGACTCGTGCTCAAGACGAAAAGCAGTGCCATGGCGCCGAGCAAGCGGCGACGACGGACGACTTCGCGCCGCAGAATGCCCGCGTCGATCACCGAATCGTGCCTCGATGGCACGCTGTTCACTTACGCGCGCCGAGTCGCTGCCGCACCAGCCGCACCAGTTCCTCGAGTCGATCGAAGTCGCGCTCCGCGAGGACCTCGACAAACGAGGCCGTGACGGCCTCTGGCTGCAAGGAGAGGATGCCTTCCACGACACGCCGGGACGCGTGGCGCATGAACTCGTCCTCTGTTTGCCGAGCGCGATAGTGAAAGAGGTCAGCGCGCTTGGCGCGGGCGAGCACGCGCTTCGTCACCAGCTTGTTGAGTACGGTGATGGTCGTGAGCGGAGATATTTCGTGCTCCAGTACCAGCCGCTCGTGCACGACGCGCGCCGGAACCGGCTCTCCGAAGGACCAGACGGTGCGTAACACCCGGGCCTCGAGGTCGCCAAGCACCTTGGCCAGCCCGTTGGCCGAGAGGCGCACGGTATCCTGCAGCAGCGGAGCGCGAGACGACGGCGCGGGCGAGCGCCCTTTACGTGACATAAAGTCCAGGTGGTTGGGACGCTGCATCATACCACATGTTGTGGCGGGCGAGAAGCCTCGGTCCGCGTCGCCGACTCCCGGCGCAGTTCCCACTCCTTCAACAGGGAATAGATGGCCGGAATCACCAACAGCGTCAGTACGGTGCTCGACATCATCCCGCCGATCATCGGCGCGGCGATTCGCTTCATGACGCTGGCTCCCGCGCCGCTGCCCCACATGATCGGCAGCAGCCCCGCCATGATGGCGGTGACGGTCATCATCTTGGGGCGCACACGTTCGACCCCCCCTTCCATCACCGCGCAATACAGATCGCCCACCGTGGGTTTCTCGCCGTTGGCCGCACGGCGCGCGCGCACCTCCTCCCACGCGTGACCGAGGTAGATCAGCATCACTACGCCGGTTTCGGCGGCGACGCCCGCCAGGGCGATGAAGCCGATGGCCACCGCCACCGACCAGTTGTAGTCCAGCGCCCAGAGAAACCAGATACCGCCGACCAACGCGAAAGGGAGCGAGAGCATCACGATCAACGTCTCACCGACACTCCTGAAGTTGAAGTAGAGGAGGAGGAAAATGATCGCCAGCGTCGCGGGAATAACGAGCTTCATGCGTTCCTTGGCGCGCACCATGTACTCGTACTGTCCGCTCCACGTCAGACTGTATCCTGTTGGCAGTTTGACATCGCGCTCGACCATGCGTTTCGCTTCGTCCACATAGCTCCCGATGTCGCGGCCCGCCACATCCACGTAGACCCACGCCGTCGGTTGTGCGTCTTCGGTGCGCACCACCATGGGTCCCGCGACGGTGCGAATAGTCGCGACCTGTCCGAGCGGGACTTGCGCGGTGCCCGCTCCTATCGCGCCCCCTCCCGCCATGCCTGCCGAGGCACCACCAGTCGCCGCCATGGCTCCGAGCGAGCCACCCGCTGCGCCGGATTGCCGATTGTGGACGATGGGTATCAAAACCGTCGCCAGTCGCTCCGGCGTACTGCGCAGCTCCTGCGGATAGCGGAGCCGAACGCCGTAGCGCTCGCGTCCTTCCACAGTTTGGGTAATCGTCATGCCTCCGATGGCGGTGGCGATCACCGCCTGAATATCACCCACGTTGAGCCCGTGCCGCGCGGCGGCGGCGCGATCGATCTGGATGTCGACGTAGTACCCACTCACCGCTCGCTCGGCAAAGGCGCTTCGCGTGCCCGCTACCATCTGCACCGACCGCTCCACTTCCTTTCCGATGCGCTCCAACTCTGCGAGGTCGGGGCCGAAGATCTTGATTCCGACCGGGGTCCTGATCCCAGTGGCAAGCATATCGATGCGACCCTTGATCGGCATCGTCCACGCATTTGTCACTCCTGCAATGCGCACGGTCGAGTCCATCTCGGCAATGATGTCGTCGTACGTCATGCCCGAGCGCCATTCACTTTCGGGACGCAGCGTGATCGTGGTCTCGAACATGTCCAGCCCTGCCGGGTCGGTCGGAGTGTTCGCTCGCCCCGCCTTGCCCCACGCGTGGGCGACTTCGGGAATGGTCATCAGCAGGCTGTCCTGGATGCGTAGAATTTCGCGCGCCCGCGCCACGCTAACGCCGGGCAGCGTGGCCGGCATGTAGAGCACCGTTCCCTCATCTAGCCGCGGCATGAACTCGCTTCCAACGCGCGTCCACGGCACCCACGTCAGCACGACGGCGACCGCAGCCACGGTGATCGCCTCCCATCGGTGGCGGAGTACGCCGCGAATGAGCGGGCGATACGCGGCGATGAGCCAACGATTGACCGGATTTGCCCGTTCGCGGAAGATGCGCCCGCGAATGAACACCCCCATCGCGACCGGTACGAGTGTCAGCGAAAGCATCGACGCTGCGGCCATGGCGAAGGTCTTGGTGAAGGCGAGCGGCTTGAACAGCCGTCCCTCCTGCCCCTCCAGCGCGAAGACGGGGAGGAACGACACGGTGATGATCAGGAGCGAGAGGAAGAGCGCCGGGCCCACCTCCTTCGCCGACTCGACCACGACCTTCCAGCGTTCGTCCGCGGAGAGCAGTCCAGTGTCGAGCCAGCGCCCGCCCCCGGCCGACTCCCCCCCACCGCGTGCCAACTCCTTCGCGTCGATGGCGCGTTCCAGATGCTTGTGCATGTTCTCGATCATCACAATCGCCGCATCGATCATCGCGCCGATGGCGATGGCGATCCCGCCGAGCGACATGATGTCGGCCCCCACGCCGACCCAGCGCATGGCGATGAATGCCATGAGGATGCCGACTGGAAGGGTGAGGATCGCGACCAACGCCGAGCGAGCGTGGAGGAGAAAGATTATGCACACAAGGGCGACGATGATCGACTCCTCGATGAGCTTTTCCCGGAGGTTGTCGATCGATCGCTCGATGAGGTCACTGCGATCGTACACGGGCCGCACGACCACGCCCGCAGGCAGCCCTTTCGAGATCTCGGCGAGGCGCTGCTTGATGCTCTTGATGGTCGTGAGCGCATTTTCCCCAGAGCGCATAACGACGATCGCGCCGACCGCATCGCCACGCCCGTCCAACTCGGCAATGCCTCTCCGAATGGCCGGCCCGATCGACACTCGGCCGAGTTCCGCCACGCGAATCGGCGTTCCCGAACGTGTGGCCCCGACCACGACCTCCTCGATATCTGCCAGCGATTTGAGGTAGCCGAGCCCGCGTACCATGTACTCGCGCTCCGACAATTCCATCACCATCGCGCCCACGTCGTTGTTGGCGTTCTGAATGGCCCCCATCACCTGCGTGATGGGAATCCCATACGCCAACAGCTTGGCCGGATCGAGATCGACCTGGTACTGTTTCTCGAACCCCCCCACCGTCGCGACCTCCGACACACCCGGTACCGCCGTGAGCGCGTAGCGCAGGTACCAGTCCTGCAAACTCCGGAGCTCGGCGAGATTCAGTCGTCCCGTGGTGTCCTCGAGGGCGTACTGGTACACCCATCCAAGTCCTGTCGCGTCGGGGCCGAGAGTGGGTGTCACCGCTGCGGGAAGTTTGCCGCGAATGCCGTTGAGATACTCGAGCACCCGCGAGCGCGCCCAATAGAGATCGATGCTGTCTTCGAAGATGATGTAGACGAACGAGACCCCGAAGAACGAGTACCCCCGCACCACGCGTGCGCCGGGCACCTTGAGCATCTCGGCCGCGATGGGGTACGTCACCTGGTCTTCGACGATACGCGGCGCCTGCTCGTTGAACTCGGCCTGCACGATCACCTGTACGTCGGACAGGTCGGGCAGCGCCTCGAGCGGGGTGGCGCGGACGGCCCAGTACCCGCCTGCGACTACGGCGACCGTAAACAACCAGACAAGCAATCGGTTGTTCGCCGACCACTCGATTACGCGTTTCAGCACGGGTTACTCCTTGCGTCGCGAGGAGTCCATGCCGGGCATTCTGTCCTGCTTCGTGGCCGGCGCTGCCGGTTTGGGGGACGGGCGGGCACGCTTCGCCCCTCCCCCCGCACCGGCCGGCGGCGTCATGTCCATGCCCGGCATGCTGCCCATGCCGCCTAACGCCGAGCCGAGATTCGACTCCGCATCGACGAGGAATGTCGCCGATTTCACCACGGTGTCGCCGACCGCCAGTCCGCTGAGAATCTGCGTCTGCGTGTCGGTCGAGAGGCCGATCGTGACGGCGCGCGGCTCCAACCTGCCGTCCTTTAGTCTCACGAAGACAAGACTCCGTTCGCCCGTCTCCAGTACCGCGCTGCGCGGCACCAGAAGGCCCGGCTTCCCCATCTGTCCCTCCACGCGAATGGTGCCGTACATTCCCGGCTTGAGTTTCAGCCCAGGGTTGGAGAAGGCCACTCGTACCCGTGCGGTACGGGTGTCCGGATTGAGGGTCGGGTACAGGTAGGTAATGCGGCCGGCGCGCGTTTCGCCGGGCAGCGCGTCGAATTCGGCCGACACCCGCTGGCCGAGTCGTACCGACGACAGGTCCCGCTCGAACACTTCTCCTTCCAACCAGACCACGCTCAGGTCGGCGACCTGGTACAGCGCCTCGCCCGCCATGATGCGCTGTCCTTCCAGCACGTTCTTCTGCACGACAACGCCCGGCACCGACGAGCGCAGGGTCATCGTTCTCGTCACGTTTCCCGTTTCCTCGAGCCGGTCGATTTGCGCATCGGAGATGTCCCAATATTGCAGCCGACGGCGCGCCGCTTCGCGCAGCTCGCTCACTCCGCGGCGCGCCTCTCCATCTGCCTCGGCCACCGAACTGCCGAGTCGCCCCGCCAGCAGCAACTCCTGCTGTGCGGTGACCAGCATGGGGGAATAGATCGTGAGCAGGGGCTGTCCCACCGCTACCGGCTGGCCCGTGTAGTTG
>Ga0163144_10007003_pt1 | contig 24795 bp, 18 predicted proteins | sample OliLak19BULKMAT1_FD_123175 | JGI IMG/M metagenome (GOLD analysis project Ga0163144, IMG submission 123175) | Freshwater microbial mat bacterial communities from Lake Vanda, McMurdo Dry Valleys, Antarctica - Oligotrophic Lake LV.19.BULKMAT1 | ecosystem: Environmental > Aquatic > Freshwater >... | reverse complement strand
TCCGCGGGTCGAGACCAGAGGTACCGAACCCGACCCAAAAAGAAGGCGAGAGTCGCGCGCGCGGAGCGCGCGCGACTCTCGCCTTCTTTTTGGGTCGGGTTCGGTACCTCTGGTCTCGACCCGCGGACGCGCCTACTTCTGCTCGCGCGCCCTGCGGAGTAGCGCACCGAAGTTCGTGCCGATGTTGCCCTTGTTCTGCTGCATGGCGCTGTCGATCGTGCCCGAATCGACCGAGTCCTCGGACCCGAGCACGGCGCCGCGTGGATCGAGGCGCGACAGCGAGATGCGTTGACTCGACGGGTCGATCGAGGTGATGCGCACGGAGAGCTCTTCGCCCACCTTGAGCACACGCGAGACGTCCCGCACCCGTTCGTGCGAGATCTGGGACACGTGCAGCAAGCCATCGACGCCCGGCAAAACCTCGACGAAAGCGCCAAATTCCGCCACGCGCGTGACCTTGCCGGTGACCTGCTGGTCGACGCTCAGCACGTGCGAGACCTCGTCCCACGGGTCCGGCTCGAGCTGCTTCATCCCGAGCGAGAGCTTGCGCCCGCCGTCCTTGACGTCGAGCACCATGACCTTCACTTCTTGACCCGGGGTCAGCACGGTGGAGAGGTCCTCGATGCGTTTGCGCGACACGTTGGACACATGCACGAGACCCTCGAGCCCGTTGCCGATGTCTACGAAGGCGCCGAAGGCCTCGACCTTCGTGACCTTGCCGGACATGACGGTGCCGCTCGCGAGGCCACCGACTGCTTCGGCGACGCGCTCCATACGCTCGCGCTCTTCGATCTTGCGGCGTGACAGCAACACGCGTTTGCGTGTGCGATCGACCTCGAGGACCTCGGCGGTGATGGTCTGGCCGAGCAAGGACGACGCGTCGAAGTTCCGCTCCGCGGCGACCTGGCTCGTCGGCATGAACGCGTCGTGCGAGCCGATCTTCAGGACGAGGCCGCCCTGGTTCTGGCCCGTCACGCGCGCTTTGGTCAAGGACCCGACGGTCAAGTCATCCCACGACGCGAGCTCCTGGGCCGCGCGGATCGACACGAGCCACAGGTCCTCGTCGCGCCCGCGGAGCGTGAAGCGGTTGGTGTCGCCGACGGTCGGCGGATTCTCGAACTCGCGCAGCGAGCAGACACCCTGCATCTTCGGGCCGAGCTCGACGATCACGTCGTCGCCGTGGATCCCGACGATCGTGCCGTCGTAGAGGCGCTCTGCGCCGGCGCCACGGCGTGGGCCGCTACGCCCACTAGGACCGGAGTCGCTCTCGCTCAGAGCCTGCAGGTCGACGCCCTTGAGGGCGTCTTCGATCTCCCGGTCAAGGGATTTGGCATCACGCGGATCGGGGCTCACGGCAGGGTCTCAGGGACGAGAGGGTCAGAGGTTCAGGAAGGACTCGGAAGCCAAAACGAAGAAGTTCGAGTGGCTTACGAGCGACGCGCGACATCGCGCGTGCTCGCTTGGGCGGTCGGCCAGAGCACGAGCTCGCCCACGTTCACGTGGGCAGGCCGCGTCACGGCGTACAGAATGGCATCGGCGACATCGGCGGGCGAGAGGGCGTCCAGGCCTTCGTAGACCTGCCCCGCGCGCGCGCGGTCGCCGGCGAAACGCACGAGGCTGAACTCCGACTCGACCATGCCCGGGTCGACGGTAGTGAAGCGTACCCCAGAGCCGACGTTGTCGAGGCGCAGCGCCTCGTATAGCGCTCGGACGGCGTGTTTGCTGGCGTTGTAGACGCCGCCGCCGGGGTAGATCTGACGCCCGGCTACGCTGCCGATGAGGACGAGATCGCCCTGGCCCCGGGCGCGCATCCCCGGCAACGCCGCTCGGATCGTGTGCAGCACACCTTTGACGTTGGTGTCGAGCATCGTCGCCCAATCGTCCGGGTCGCCATCGGGCAGCTTCGCGAGGCCGAGGCCGAGACCCGCGTTGGCGACGGCGATGTCGAAGGCGCGGCCGCTCGGAGCGCCGAGCGCTTCCTCGACGGCCAAAGCATCGCGCACGTCGACACCGACCACCTCGGCGGGCGCGCCGAGCGCCGCGAGCTCGCCCGCGAGGTCCGCGAGGCGCTCGATGCGCCGCGCCGCGAGCACGACGGAAGCGCCGTTGGCCGCCAGGATCCGGGCCGTCGCCGCGCCGATGCCCGACGAGGCCCCGGTCACGAGGGCGGTCTTGCCGGCGAGCGGCGCACTTCTGGGAGCGGTCATCCGCCGCGCATGGTGCGCCCTCGCGCCTCCGAGCGCCAGGGGGCACGCCGGGCTATCCTCGCGGGCCCGTGCGCTGGGCGCCCGGGGCCCAGCACATGGTCCAGATCGACATCACCTATGAAGGCGGCCTGCGCACGCGCGCCGTCCATGGTCCCTCCGGGACCGAGCTCGTCACCGACCCGCCGGTCGACAACCAGGGCCAGGGCGAATCCTTTTCGCCCACGGACCTCGTCGCGACCGGCCTCGGCTCGTGCATGTTGACGATCATGGGGATCGTCGCCGAGCGCCACGGTTGGTCCCTCACCGGCGCCACGGCGCGCGTGATCAAGAAGATGGCGTCCGACCCGCGGCGCATCGCCGAGCTCGAGGTCGTGATTCGGGTCCCGGGGACCTTCGACGAACGCGCGCGAACGACGCTCGTTCGCGCGGCGGAGGGCTGCCCGGTGCACGCGACTCTCGGGAGCGTCGTGGCGATGCCGATTCGATTCGAGTGGTTGGCGGATTAGGGTTTCCGAATCGGCGTACGGTACCAGGTACGCGGCGCCGATTGGCGCGGGGTGCCGAGAGCGCGCGCTCCGCGCGCGTCGCGCGCGGAGCGCGCGCTCCCGGCACCTCGCGCCAATCGGCGCCGCGTACCTGGTGCCGTACGCCGATTCGGCAGCCCTGACCCCAAATCGCCGCTCGCTCCCGCACTCAGTCCATCAACTCGGCGAGCACGTACTGCGCGAGCCGCTCGCGAGCCGCGATCGGCACGTGCGCCGGAATCGGCGGCATGTACATTCGGCCGAGGCGATCCGCGCTCTTGGTCTTCGCATAACCACTTGGATTGGCCATGTATTCAACCAATCGCGGCACGTCCCAATAACGGCGCTTGCCTTTGTACGTGTTCGCCGCGCCGCTCTTGGCCATCCCGTCGAGGCCATGGCACACCGAACACACCTGGCGATACACCTCTTCGGCAGGCAGCGCGCTCCAGTCCGTTTGTTGCACGCCGCGCTTGGTAATGAGGAACAGCGTCCCGACGGCGGCGCCCGCGACAAGGATCCCGAATACTGCGAGGTCTGCCACGCGCATGAACCAGGAGTAATGCGCGCAACTCGGAGCCGCAAGCGCTACGCACGAACTGTCGCAGCGGTTCATGCGGCGATGTGACCTCAGCGTGGTGGATCGTCCCGTCCCTCCGCGGCCTGCGGGCCGCGTTGCCGCCCTTCGAGCTCGGCGACGAGCGCCAGGGTCGCCGGGTCCTGCGGCGCGAGCGCGAGAGCGCGCTGTGCCGCGTCGAGTGCCGCGCTGAGGTCACCCTCCGCGGCGCGCGCGCGCGCGAGCCCGCGGTGCGATGCCGCGCGGCCAGGGGCGAGCTCGACCGCGACCGTGTACGCCGCGACCGCCTCGCGCGCGCGACCTTCACGCAGCAGCGCGCTGCCGAGGTTCGCGTGCGCGATCGGGTTCGCGCGCCCGACTCTCGCCGCGCGCTCGAAGTGCTCGAGCGCGAGCGCCGTGTCGCCGCGCGCCATTGCGAGCACGCCGAGGTTGCCCCAAGCGCGGCTGTACCCCGGGTCGAGCGCGGTGGCCCGGAGCAGTGAGCGCGCTGCGCCCTCGAGGTCCCCTGCGGCGCGCGCCGCGCGTCCGAGCTCGTTCCAGACCCGCGGGTCGGCGCCGTGCCGGGGGAGGTGCGCGCGCCAGAACTCCGCGAGCCCGCTGTAACGGCGCGCGTGGAATGGCGCCGCGATCACACACGCGACGAGGGCGCAACCGATCAGCCAGCGCCTCAGGCGCAGAGTCGGCACGAGCTTGCGCACAAAACCCGACAGCGCCGGCGCGCCGAGAAGCAGCGGCAAGTACCAGAACCGCGGCGCGAAGAGCTCGCCACTCGGCACGATCTGGAGCAGCGGCACGATCGCAGCGAAGGCGGCGAAAGCGCTGCCCAGGGCGAGGCGCTCGGCTCCTGTCCAAGAGCCTCGCCGGGGCTGAAGCGCGCGTCCGTCGCGGGCCACTGAGCTGTGATCGCCCGCAGTTTCAGAGGCTCCATCGGTACAAATGGATCGGGCGCGCCCGCGCCCGCGCAGCGCCACCGCGAGCGCTCCAAAGAGGCACGCCGCGCCGAACAGGAGGCGCGGCGCCAAACCCTCTCCATGCGCGCCCCGCACATCCGCGGGCGTCAAGTTCGGCGGCAAGAACGGCCACGGCACGAACAACGCGGCGAGGCCCTCGCCCCAAGCGGCGAGCCCGACCGCGAGGCGCGCGGCGAACGAAGTGTGCGCGAGCAACGCATGGGGCGCGCTCGGCAGGGCCGCGCCGAGCGCCCACGCGCGCAGCGCTAGCCATAGCGCGACCGCGACCGCGGATCCGATCAGCGCCGCGAGCGTGTGCACACGGCGTCGCCTAGCGTCGTCCGCCGTACCGCACGCCAGCAGCGGCAGGACTAGCGCGAAGACCAGCCCGTCCTCCTTGCCACAGAGCGCCAGCAAGACTCCGAGGCCCGCCGCGACACCGACACGGGCGCTGTGCGGCCGGCCCGCGATCATCAGCAAGGCGCCCGCGAGTCCTCCGAGCGCGGATAGCATCGAGGTGCGTCCGCTGATCCACGCGACGGAGTCGGCGAGCAGTGGGTGGGTCGCGAACCACGCGAGCCCGAACCACGGGAAACGCGCCGCGTTGAGCAACGCGAGGCGCGCCGCGATCACCGAGGCCGCCGCGACGACGAGCGCGTGCAGGAGGACGTTCGTCGCGTGGTACCCGCGCGAACCCGCGCCGTAGAGCTGCTGGTCCAGTCGCAGCGCGAGGGTCGCGCTCGGCCGCCAGTGCCCCGCGTCGCCGATGTGGTGCCAGTAATCGCGATCGATCACGCTCCAAAGCGGCAGATCGCCCGCGACCACCGGATTGCCGAACAAGACCTCACGATCGTCGTAGGCGAAGCCGCCGCGCACGACGGCGCTCGACCAGGTGCAGAGCGCTAAAAACGCGAGGGCGACAGGGGCCCAGCGCGGCGCTGCCGACGCTGCGACGGGGCCGGCGACCCGTCCCACACCTCTTCGATTCGCGTGTTGCACGACCGCGGGACAGTATCCTGCCCCGCCGCCCGAAGCCACCGCCCGAAGTCACCGGATGTGCGGCCAACGTGCGTGCGCGCGAGGACTCTCCGTGACGACGCCGACCATGCAGGACCACGACGCGCCGACGAGCGCCGACGGCCGCCTTGACTGGACCCCCAAGCGGAGCGCGCTCGGCAAGGTGACCTTCTGGGCCATCGCCGCGTGGCTCTTGACGCGCGCTCTCCCGGTGCTCGCGCTCTCGGATGTGTTCTTGTACGGCGAAGAGCTCGAGAAAGGCGCCGTCGGTGTGCTCCTCACGGCGTACTTCCGCGGTGAGCTCGATCTGTCGTGGGCGTCGCTGCCCTACCACCCCTACGAGGGCGGCGGCTTCTTCGCGAGCCACATGAAAGCGCTCGCGTTTTTGTTCGTCGGCGAAAATCTCCTCGCGCACAAACTGTGTGCGCTCGTGTGGGGTGCGCTGGTGCTCGCCGCCGGCATCCGCTTCACGTTCCGCCACTTCGGCGCGCGCACGGCGGCGTGGTTCGGCGCGCTGTTCGTGCTCGCGCCCTTGCCGCTCGTGCGGGCGTCCTTGCTGCACCTCGGCATCCACTTCGAAGCGCTCGCCTTCGTGTTCCTCCTGTTCGACCAGGGGCTCGCGCTCGCCGCCGCGGAGGTCCCGCGACAGGAGTCCACCCAGCGGTGGGGCTGGCGCGCGCCGTTCGGGCTCGGAGTGATCGCGGGATTCGGCCTCTGGTTCAGCTTGCAGCTCGTGTTGCCGTGCGCGCTCGTCGTGCTCACCTTGGCGCTCGTGCACCCGCGGCAGGTCTTCGGGCGAGGCGGCCTCCTGGGTCTCGTCGGCTGTGTGCTCGGGGCGGCGCCGCTGCTCTGGATCGCGCGGACGGCGGGCGCGGGCGTTTTCGACATCCACGGGGAAGGCCTCGGCGGAGAAGGCGGATTCGCGCGCCTCGGATCGTTCCTCGCGAGCGCCGCGCGTGCATCCACTGCGACGCCCTGGGCCGCGCTGCAAGCTGTGGCGCTCGCGCTCTTGTCCGCGGCTGGGCTCGCGCTCGCGCTCGGTCACGCGACCACGCGCAGGGTCGGGGGCTTCGTCCTCGTCTACCTCGTCACTTGGCTCCTGCTCGCCGGTTGGAGCGGTTTTGTGCCGGAGCGCCTCGCGCATTGGTTCCAGTTGCTCCGGTGGTCGCCGCCGTTGGCGCTGGTGCTCGTCTTTGCAGCGCACGGCGCGGCGTGGGGTCACGCCGCGCTCTCCGTCGCGACCGCGCGAGCAGTCAACGCATCAGGGCCTGAGGCCGACGAGCGCGTCGGACGGCGGATCGCCGCCACCGCGCTCGTGACGTGCGCGGCGCTGGCGCTCGTCGCCGGCGCGACGCGGATCGTCGGACTCGTCCGGGAAGGCGATCTCGGGAGAGCGCGTGCGCACTGGGCCCAGCTCCGCGCGACACCCGGCACGGCGTGGACACAGGCGTCGATGAAACTCGTCCCGCGGCTCGTCGGTCGTACCGTCACCGCGGAGCCACCGAGCCCGGACGCGCTGGCGCCGTGGGTCCGCGCGGCGCGCGAGCTGACCGCCGGCACGCTGGGCGGCGCCGACGCCGCGCTGGCTCTGCTCACGTCGATTGGCACCGGCTATGCGCAGACCTCCCGCGCGACCTTCGACGCGGCCTACGACGTGCTCATGTCCGTCGTACCCACCTCAGTCGTGGCCACCTCAGTCGTGCCCACATCCGTCGTGCCCACATCCGTCGTGCCCACATCCGTCGTGCCCACATCCGTCGTGCCCACATCCGTCGTGCCCACATCCGTCGTGCCCACATCCGTCGTGCCCGGCATCGCGGACGCGCAGGATCCCCGGGGCGCCGCCGTATCGGGCGGAATCACGGTCGAGGCGCAGCGCCGGGCGCTCGCGCTCGGGCTCGGACAACGCCTGGCGGAAGAACGCGGGCAGGGCGCCCCGTGGCTGGCCCTCGCTGCGGTCGAGTCGGCGCCCCCCGCCCGTGGAGACACGGCGCTCTGGGGTGAAGCGCTCGGGCGTTATGGCCCAGGCCTCGTGTTGTTCGCCAGCGAGCTCGCGCGTGAGCTCGAGGCTGTGCGCGGGCTCGCCGGCGCCGAGGCCTACCGCCGTGGGCTCGGCGTGCGCGCGTACGAGTCGATCGTGCTGGCGCCCTACGGGAACCTGGGCGGGCTCGGGCTCACGCTGCGGCCGGACCGATTTCGGGCCTGGCTCTCGACCGTGGCGCCCGCCGCCGAGGCCGCGGACGTGCGCGCGGGATTTGACGCGGCGGAGGCGTTACGATCGCCGCGATGAGCGCAGCACAGAGGCCCACGGGGCCTACCACAGGTTCTTTTACAGGGTCCTCCAAGGAGCCGGGCACAGGGTCTTCCACGGAGCCGGGCACAGGGTCTTCCACGGGGCCGGGCACAGGGTCTTCCACGGGGCCGGGCACAGGCCACGGGGCAGCCAGCCATTCGGTCGCCGAAGGCGGCGGTCCGTCGGAGCCCGAGCTCGGCTTCGACGCGCGCCTCGCGCGTCTCGAGGCTCTGGTCGTCGAACTCGAAGGTGGTGGCCTCGGCCTCGAGGCCGCGATCGAGCGTTATCGCGACGGCGTCGCCCTGCTGCGCGGCTGCCGCGCGACCCTCGCGAGCTTGCACAAGCAGGTCGAGGAGCTCGGCGCCGAGGCTGGCAGCGAGTCGCGGCCCTACGCCGGCGACCCCGATGTCGCAGAAGGCCGCGGAGGCGCGCCGAGGTGAGCTCGGGTTCCGACGGTCCGCCGCGTGTCGCCGCGCTCGCGGGTTCGGGCCCTCACGACCCGGCGAGAGCGCGGCAGGGTGAGGAGTTCACGACGTGGCTGGCGGACACCGGGGCCTGGATCGAAGCCGCGCTCGCGGACGCGCTCGCGGGCGACCCTCCCTCGGCGAATCCGCGCGACTCCACGTCGATCCTCACGGTGGCCAAGGCGCGTCTCGACGAGGCGCTCCGATACGCGGTCCTCGGCGGCGGCAAGCGCATTCGCCCCGCGCTCGTCCGCCTCGCGTGTTCCGCCCACGGAGGGTCCGACGCCGCCGCGGCGCCCGCGGCCGTCGCGGTGGAGCTCATCCACGCGTACAGCTTGGTCCACGACGACCTGCCCTGTATGGACGACGATGCGCTGCGCCGTGGTCGGCCCACGGTCCACATTGCGTTCGACGAAGCGCTAGCGGTGCTCGTCGGCGATGGCCTCCAAGCGCTCGCGTTCGAGCACCTCGCGCGGCGCGGTGGCCCGCGCGCCGCCGAGGCGGTCGCCCTCCTCGCGGCGGCCGCGGGGCCGAGCGGGATGGTCGCCGGTCAAGCCCTCGACCTCGCGGCCGAGGGCCAGCGGATCGACGCGACGGAGGCCGAGGCCATCCACCGCTGGAAAACCGCCGCGTTGCTCGGCGCGAGCGCGGAGCTCGGCGCGCTCGCGGCCGGCGCGGGTGTCGCAACGCGCGCCGCATGCCGAGACTTCGGGATGGAACTAGGCCTGCTCTTCCAGGCCGTCGACGATCTGCTCGATGTCACCGGCGACGCCGCGACCCTCGGCAAGACACCGGGCAAGGACGACGCCGAGGGCAAGGCCACCGTCGTGCGCGCGCTCGGCCTCGAGGGCGCGCGCCGGGCCGCTGACACCCTGGCGGCCCGAGCGACCGAATCCGGCCGACGCGCAGGCCTCGACATCCCGGGTCCATTCGGCCCGGGCCTCGCTTCGGCGCTCGTCGCGCGGCTCCTCGAACGGCGAACGTGAAGTGCGGATTTGGCTCCGCACTTCAGGCTTCAGCGCTTCAAGCCCAGCTTGTCGAGTTTCGGTTTGATGACCTGCCGGCAGTACCCGTGGGACGGGTTGTCCGCGTAGAAACTCTGGTGGTAACCCTCAGCGCTCCAAAACGGCGCCGCAGCGCGGATCTCGGTCACGATCGGGCTCTTGAACGCCGGCTGCGACGCCAGCATCGAGGCGCGCGCGACGCGCTCTTGTTCCGGTGAGTGAAAGAAGATCACCGAGCGGTATTGCGGGCCCGAGTCGGCGCCCTGGCGGTCGAGGGACGTCGGATCGTGCAAGCGCCAGAACCAATCGAGAAGCTCGGTGTAGGGCAGCACCTCGGGGTCGAACGTGACCTGCACGACCTCGACGTGGCCGGTCTTCTTGGTGCAGATCTGCTCGTACGTCGGGTGGTCGACGGTGCCGCCCATGTACCCGGAAACGACGCCGAGGACGCCGGGCAGGCCGTCGTAGACCGCCTCGACACACCAGAAACAGCCAGCACCCAGGGTCGCGATCTCCGTCTTCATGTTGGTTCCGTTCTGCGCTTGTTCCGCGGCATTCGCGGACTCCGTCGGTCGTTCGGAGGAAATCGAGCCGCCCGACGACGCCGATCCCGCCGCGTTCGGTCGTGCGTCTGCGTCGCCCCGCAACGTCGGGCTCGTCGCTACACCGCCGCTGCTCGATGGCGCGAGGCCACAGCCGCTCGCGAGGAGCGCCGTGCACGCGACGACGAGAGGCAGGACAAGGCGAGGCCGCAGACGCGCGCGGGGAGCGCTCCGCGTCGGCCAGGCGCGCTGGTAGTGACTCATTTGCATGTCTCGATCATGGGCCCGGTTCGCGGGCCTCGGAATGCCCGTGCCACGGACTTCGGGGAATTCGTTGCTCGTGCCACCCGGGATTCAACGCGCTGCGGCCACGGCCTGCAACCAGCCCTCGCCGAAGCGTGTGTCGGGTTCGAGGTAATGGCCCTCGCTCCACTCGTTGAGAGACGCGATGAAGGTCAGGGTCTCGCGCGACGCTGAGCGAGCGCTGTAGGCGAGGGCGCGCGCGAGCGCTTCATGAAAACGTTCGGGGTGCTCACCTGTGACCACCGGCGACCAAGGATATTTGTCGGGGCGCGCGGGACCAAAATCCGCGCCGCGCGGCGACGCGTCCCAACCCGTGGCCACGGACGGCATGTACGGCAGCCCCGTGCGCGCCGCGAGCGTGTGCCATTCCGCGGCGCGCGCCGCCGCGGACGCAGCGTAGTCTTGCAGCGGCGGGCCCTTCCAGACCGGCAGGTGCACGTAGTGGGTGACGCTGTCGAAGCCGATGGCTGCGAGGTCGTCCTGGACCTCGACGCTCGGATCGATCGCCGCGAGGTGCAGCGGCGGGAGGCCTGCTGCGGCGAGGTGCGCGCGGGCCGCGGTCACTGCTTCACGCGCACCGCGCACGCCGAGCTCGCGCACAAAGAAGGTCGCGTCGAAGATCGAGATGTACGCATGGCCCTCGAGCGTCATGTAGTTCGGCCGCACGCAGTACGTCCGCGCGATCAAGTCGATCAGTTGCACGAAGTCCTCGACGTCGGTCGGCACGCGCCGCGACTCGTCGATCACGGCCAGGTCGCTGCGTCGCACGGGCAACACCCGGCGCGGCATGCGGTTGGCCCACATCACGGCGAACGGCGTCGTTGCGCCTGTGCGCGAGCCGAGGAAACCCTCGTCGAGCGCCGCCTCGAACACACGCTTGCCGCGGCACCAAAAGAGCCCGTACACCAACGCGTCGACGCCGTGATCCAAAGCGAGTTGGATGCGGCGTTCGACCTCGAACGGGTCCCGGTCGTCGTAGGCGCCGAGCGCAGGCACCTTGGGTTGGTGGTGCCCCTCGAACCTCGGGCGGCACGCCTCGACGAGCTCCCATTCCGTGAAGCCAGTATGGAAGGCGAGGTCGCGTTCGGCGATCGGATGCCAGCCCGGGTAGACGTAAGCGGCGACGCGGACGGAGGGCATGGACACGAGGCGAGAGCGAGCCGGGACCGGAGGTGAGCAGGGGACGACGTCAGGGCTGCGTAATCACGTGCCTCGAGGCGCTCGATTCGAGGCGCAGAGGTCAGGGGCGCGCGCTGTCGTGCCGACGAAGGATCAGCGAGCGAGTAGAGTCGGCGCGGTCCCTTGCCCTCGGACCGCCTCGCGCCGCAGTGTACGTCCGAAATACGAGGGCCCTCCGACTCACGCGCTCTGTGTCGGAGTCCGTCGCCCAGAGCCATGCCCACGCTGCCTATGCACGCACACGTCCGCCTCACGGCTCCGTACCGGTCCCGGACCGGCCCCTGGCTCTCGATCGGGCTTGGCGCGCCGCCCGAGCGCACTTGGGGCATGCGAGGGCTGCGTGCGCTCGCGCAGCTGGCCTTGATGCCGGTGTTGCTCGCGACGGCGACCGCGCAAGTCGGCCCCGAGCGCGGACTGCGCCAAGTCGACCCGCGTTGGCACGCCCTCGAACACGCGCGTGTCGTCGTGCGCCCGGGTGAGGTGCTCGAGGACACGACGGTGGTGCTCCGCGAGGGCGTGATCGTCGCGGTCGGCGTCGGCCTCACCCCGCCCGAAGGCGCGCGTGTGCACGATTGCAGCGGGCTCACCGTCTACGCGGGGCTCGTCGAACCGCACCTCTCCGTCGAGGCGCCGCGCGCGCCGAGCGAGACCGTGACCGACCACTGGCATCACGAGCTCGTGACGCCGCAGCGCAGCGCGCTCGACGGCGCGGGGGTCGATCCGGCGACGGCCAAGTCGCTGCGCGCCCTCGGCTTCACGGCTGCGGCCATCGCGCCGAAGGGCGGCATTTTCCGTGGCACGGTGAGCGTCGTGGCGCTCGGCGAGGGCGGCGATGGGCTCGACGCCGCGGACGACCACGTCATCGCGAGCGACATCGCGGAGGTGGTGGCGTTCGAGCGCGGGGGCTTCCGTTCCGGCGGCGGCCTCTCTTACCCCGGCTCCGAGATGGGCGCGATCGCGCTCGTGCGGCAGACGTTGTTCGATGCAGACCACTACGCGCGCAGCGCCGCGGTTTACGCCGCAGCGCCCGCGCGGCACGTGCCTCCCGCGCCGAGCGCGGCCTTCGACGCGTTGGCGCGCGAGCGGCACCTGCCGCTCTTGTTCGACGCGCGCAACGAGCTGCAGGTCCTCCGCGCGGCGCGCATCGCCCGCGAATTCGAGCGGCCGATGATCGTGCTCGGCTCGGGCCAGGAATATCGGCGCCTCGAGGCCGTGCGCGGCACGGGGTTGCCCGTGATCGTCCCGCTCGACTTCCCCGAAGCGCCGGATGTGTCGACCCTCGTGAAGGCCGAGGGCCAGAGCCTGCGCGATCTCATGGCGTGGGAACAGGCGCCGACCAACCCGCGGCGGCTCGTCGAGGCCGGCGTGACGGTCGCGCTGACGACGGCGCGCTTGGACGACGTCGGTGAGTTCCCGGCGCGGCTGCGGCGGGCGCAGGAGCATGGGCTCGCGGCGGACAAGGCCCTCGCCATGCTCACGACCGACGCCGCGGCGCTCCTCGGGCTCGGCGAGCGCCTCGGGCAGGTCGCGCCAGGGTTCCTCGCGAACCTCGTCGTCACGGACGGCGAGCTGTTCGGCGCCGAGACCAAGGTCCGCGACGTGTGGATCATGGGGCGGCGTCACGTGATCGAACGGGCGCCGCGGGCGGACCGGACGGGGACTTGGGATGTTTTCTTCGAGGCGGTCGGCGAGGCGGCCGGCGAGCGGCCCGAGGTGAGCGGCCAGCTCGTGCTCGAAGAAGGCGACAAGCTGAAGCTCGTCCTGCCGGGCGCGCAATCACCGGCGGGTGCCGCGCCGCCTTCGGGCGAGAGCGCGTCGCCGCCGCAAGACAGTGAGCCGGGTCGCGAAGCCGAGCGCGCCGAAGGGCCGCGCGGCGCGGACAAGGACCGCGGCGGATTCGTCGCACGCAAGGTCACCCTCGGGCGCCACGACCTGCACTTCCATCTCGACGGCGAGGCGTTCGGGCTCGTGGGAGTCCTCTCGTTCTCTGGCATCTTCCAAGGCGAGGTGCTGCACGGCCTGCTCGTCGAACCCGATGGCGCCGTCCGGCGTTGGCGGGCGACGCGCGCCTCCGCGGCGCCGGGCGCGAAAGAGATTCCTGGAGCTACGGCTCCAGGAGCCGTGGCTTCTGGAACTGGCGTCAGAGCGGAGGACCCGTTGGCTAAAACGAGCCAGCCCTTCCAGCCAATCCTGCCCATCCGGCCCATCCTGCCCGGCGAGTCCGGCGAGTCCGGCGAGTCAGTCGCGCCGCGCCCCGCTCAGACCGCGGAAGATCCGGCGCAGGAACCCGCGACGGAACCCGCTGCGGCGAAGTCCGCGGCCGATGCCGCGGCCGCCGTGCCCGAGTCGTTCGGGTTGCCCTTTGGCGCGTACGGACTCACCGAGGTCCCGGCGCAGGTCGACGTCCGCGTCGAGGGCGCGACCCTCTGGACGAGCGGACCGCAGGGCATCGTCGCGGACGGTGTCCTCGTGGTCACCGCGGGCCGCGTCGTCTACGCCGGGCCCGCCGACGGCGCGCCCGCGACACCTGACCATCGTGTCCTCGACGCGCGCGGCAAACACGTGACACCCGGGTTGATCGACTGCCACAGCCACACCGGCATCAGCGGCGGGGTGAACGAGGGCGGCCAGCGGGTCACCTGCGAAGTGCGCATCGGCGACGTGATCGACCCGGACGCGATCGAGTTCTACCACCAGCTCGCGGGCGGTCTCACCGCCGCGAACCAGCTGCACGGCTCCGCGAACGCGATCGGCGGCCAGAACTCGGTCATCAAGCTGCGCTGGGGGGCGCGCCACCCCGATGGGCTGCGTCTCGCCGGCGCCCCGGGCGGAGTGAAGTTCGCCCTGGGTGAGAACCCGAAGCGTGTCGCATCCGGCAGCGACGACCCGAGCGAGTATCCGCGCACACGCTTCGGCGTCGAAGCGCTGATTCGCGACCGACTCAACGCGGGCCTTCACTACGCGGCCGAATGGGCGCAATACGACGGCCTCTCGGACTGGGAGCGCCGCACAGCGATGCCGCCGCGGCGCGACCTCGAGCTCGAAGCGCTCGCCGAGATCGCCTCCGGGACGCGCTGGATCCACTGCCACAGCTACCGCCAGGACGAGATCCTGATGCTCGCGCGGATGGCGCAGGAGTACGGGTTCCAGATCGGCACCTTCCAGCACGTCCTCGAGGGTTACAAAGTGGCCGAGGTCATACGCGAGGTCGCGCGCGGCGCGTCCTCGTTCGCGGATTGGTGGGCCTACAAGTTCGAGGTCATCGACGCGATCCCGGACAGCCCCGCGATCATGCACGAGGTCGGCGTGAACGTCTCGATCAACTCCGATTCGGACGAGTTCGCGCGGCGCCTCAACACCGAGGCGGCGAAGGGCGTCAAGTACGGCGGCATGTCGCCCCACGACGCGTTGTCGATGGTGACGATCAACCCGGCGATCCAGCTCGGGGTCGAGGCGCGGGTCGGGTCGCTCGAGGCCGGCAAGGACGCCGACTTCGCGCTCTGGTCCGGCGACCCGCTCAGCTACTACAGTCGCTGCGAGGCGACTTACATCGACGGACGCGAGTACTTCTCGTTGGCCCGCGACGCCGAGCTGCGTGCCGAGGCGACGCGTGAACGGCAGCGCATCTTGCAGCGCCTCCTCAGCGAGGGGGCCCGGGGCAAGAAGGGCGAGCGCGCGGAGAAGGGCGACCGCCCGAGCGACGACGCAGCGCGCTTCCGGCGCGGCGAGCTGACGATGCAGGAGGCCTACGCGCTCGGACTGCAGAGCGAGATCGAGGCCCTCTGGCGCTCCGGGATCGACCCGCGTCGCTCCCAGCCCGGCGTGTGTGGATGTTGGGATCTGTACCTCGGCGCGGAGTTCATGCAGGGAGAACTCGACGCCGCCATGGGCCGCTGATTCGACGGAGCTGACACCATGAATTCAATTCAAAGACTTCGGTCGAGCGTCGAAGCCCTCGACGCCGTCCTCGCCGCCACACTCGTGTCGCGTCTCGCTATGACGGTCGCGGCGCTGTGCGTCGCATCGGTCGGGCACGCGCAGGACCTCACGCACAAGGCCGCGCCGCAGACGCAGCCGCTCTTGGTCCGGGGCGCGACCTTGCACACCGTCTCGCATGGCGCGCTGGAACGCGCGGAGTTGTTGTTCGTCGATGGGCGGATCGAGGCCATCTCGGCCCCTGGCGCGCGTTTGACCTTGCCCGATGGCGGTCGAGTGGTCGACGCCACGGGACAGCACCTCTATCCCGGGTTGATATGCGTCGCGAGCACCCTCGGCCTCACCGAGGTCGAGAGCGTCGACATGACGATCGACACGTCCGAGGCGGGGGACATCAACCCGGAGGTGGTCGCCGCGGTCGCGGTGAACCCGGACTCCTGGTGGCTGCCCGTGACCCGTCGCAACGGCATCCTGACCGCTGGCGTGATGCCGACGGGGGGGCTCGTGCCGGGCCGCGTCTCCGTGATCCGGCTCGACGGTTGGACGACGGAAGACCTGACCCTCGAGCGCGATGCCGGGCTGCACGTCGAGTGGCCGTTCCTCGGCGGCGCGGGCCGCGGTCGATTCGGTCGCCGCGGTGGCGCGGCGCCCGTCACCGACAGTGACCCTCTGGCGCGCCTCGACGCGCTGTTCGATGCGGCCCTCGCGTATCACAAGGCGCGCGCCGCCGACCCCATGGTGCCCGTGGATCTGCGGCTCGAGGGCATGGGGCCCACGGTGCGCGGCGAGCGCCCCGTGTTCGTGTCCGCGGCCAGCGTCGAGCAGATCGAATCGGCGGTGCTGTGGGCCGCCGAGCGCAGCGTGCGAATCGTGATCGTGGGGGGGCGAGATGCGCTCGCGCGCGCCGACCTGCTCGCCGAACACGGTGTGCCCGTCGCATTGACCGCGGCGCACCGCTTGCCGCACCGGCGCGACCTCTCGGCGTCGTCGACGTACGAGCTGCCCGCGGCGCTGGAGGCCAAGGGCGTGCGTTGGTGCATGACGATTCCGCTCAGCGGCAGCGCCAATGCGCGCAACTTGCCGTACGAAGCTGCGGCCTGTGTGCCTTATGGACTCGCGCGCGACGCTGCGTTGCGCTCGGTGACTCTGTCGGCGGCCGAGGCGCTCGGCGTCGAGGCGCGTCTCGGGTCTCTCGACGTCGGCAAAGCGGCGACGTTCTTCCTCGCGGACGGCGACCCACTCGAAGTGACGACGCGTGTCTTGGCGGCCTTCATCGACGGTCGCCGCGTGGACTTGACCGACAAGCAAACCGAGCTCGCTGCGAAATACCGGGCGAAGTATCGCCAGCTCGGCCTCGGGCGCTGAGCGGCTGAAACGACGGGACCCGAGCCGCTTGGCTCGGGTCCATTCCAAAGTGTCCCGGGCTCGCGCCCGAAGCGGGCGTCAGCCCGCCATCACTTCGTTCCGCGCTTGGTCACGCGCTTCTTGCTGGCCTTCTTCTTGCCGCCCGGCGCTTTGCTTGCCGGGGCCGGCGCGCTCCCGTCACCCGGGAAGTACTGGGTGCCACGCTTCTGGCCGGTCTTCCGGAGCCCGCCCGAGGCCAAGAGCTCCGCGACCGCTTTCTTGAGCGAGTCCGAGCTGGTACCGAGGCCTTTCGAGATGTGCTCGAGGCGGCTGCCGGGGTTCTCGCTCACGTACTCGGTGATCCGGCTCGCGGCAACGCCGCCGGAGCTGCGACCGCGCTTCTTGCCGCCGCGCCCTTGCGGGGCGGCCGTCGCCGTCGGTGCGGCAGCCGCAGCGCGGGGCCGAGCGTCGCCGCCCAGCACCTGGTGCAAGTTGGAGAGCACGGACTCGCGGATCAACCCGCTGAGCTCGGTTGCGAACGCGGCAACCCGCGCTTGGATTTCCTGATCAATCGTTTTGGGGGGCATGATGTTGTCCTTGTGGTGTGTCGAATTGCAGTGAGAGCATTCGACTGGGCATGAGTCCAGCGAGCCCGACCATAGAAGTCAAACATCCTTAGGAATAAGTGGCTGGCCCTCGCCGACTATTGTGTGTCGACTCCGTGTCACTGCTGCTCCCTGGACTCGTCGTCTGACTCTTCCTCAGAGCCTTCCAATGGTCCGGTCCGTGCGAGCGCTCCAGCCATAAAGAGCGCATTCACGAAGAGCCGCCGGCTCCCGTGCCAGGCCCCGCGGAACAGCGGGTCGTCGGCGAGACAGATGACACAGCCCTGGCCGAGGCGCGCTGCGCGCAGGGCGGGAGTGCCCGCGATGCGTTGCACATTGCTGATGGAGGCGTAACCCGACAACAACGGCTCGCGGGAATAGCGGGCTGGTGTGCCGAACGGATCGAGCCCTTCCGGGAGCCGTGTCGCCGCGTTTCGAAAGACGGGCAGGCGCCGTCGCGGGAGGCCAAAGGCCAGCGGGTGAGTGAGGTCGAGCTCGACCTCGAAAATGGCACCAGCGATGCGCTCGACCGCCCGCAATTCGTCGTAATCGGCATACGCGGCGGGTTTCTCAGGGGGCGCGACGACGGGCTCGACTGGGGCGTTCTCGAGCAGGTCTCGAGCGATGCGCGACGCGGCGCCACGGGTCGCGACGAGGACTCCACCCCTTTGGACCCAGGCTCGAACCGAGTCCTCCAGGCCCGCTTTCCAGCCGTCTGCTGCGCCGCTCACGAGCACGATGTGGGTGTAGCGCGCGAGATCCAGACCATCGAGGCGGGCGCGCTCCACCAAGGACACGCCGAGCCCGAGGTTGACGTCGAGCTCGTGCCAGACCTCGCCCGCCTCGTAGCCCGCAACGCCGTCACCGACGACCAAGAGCGGCCGCGGCGGAGTCAGCGGCGCGAAGGCGCTGCTGCCGAGGTCGGCGCCGTGGGGCGTCGCGCCTGAGACGAGCGGGTGGACGGACACACCCTCCTCACGGACGGACTCGAGGGCCGCCGCGAGATCGCTCGGCGGGAGCGCCTGGGTGCCACGCGCGATGACGATCGTCCCCCGCTCGAACGTGATCGCGCCGTCCGGAGTGAGCGCCTCGAAGGGCGCGGTCGCGACCCGGGCCCGGACGCCGCTCGTGAGCAGCCCGGTCAAGGCGCGGGGGGCGCGCGAGTCGCGCCAATCGAAGGCCCAGCCCGCGGGCTCCGTCGCCGGTCCGGGAACTGGGGCGCCGCTAGGCTCACCCTTGGCGGTCGCGACGCTCGGTACTTCGAGCTCGGCGCTGGGCGTTGACGCTACGACCCAGAGCGCTCCGAACATCGTCGCCGCCGCGTCGTCCTCACGCGGCACGCCGCGCACGGGCAAGCCGAAACTCAGGGGGAGGGTCCAACTCGAAACGTCGTAGAACGTGTTGTCGTCCCAGCTCGTGCGGGTCTCGAAGAGCGCGCGCACGAGCCGCGCGCGCGGCTGCGCGAGGGGCACCGTGAACGCCTCGCCGGGCCGAAACGTCTCATCCGTGATCGTCACCTCGTGTGCGAGCTCGTGCACGGCGACGCCGTGGTGGCGCACGAGCTCCGCGAGGGCGCGTGTGCGCGCGGGGTCCTCGCCGAGCCCGAACACATAACCGACCAGCGGGTCGGCCTCGGCCTCTGTGATCGCGTTCGTGAACGACTCGCGCTGGTAGGCGGCGAGCTCCGCGCGCAGCGAGTCGGCCGCGCGCAGGGTCGAGAGCGAGGTCGCGACCTGGTTGCGAATGGTGAAGGGAAACGAGATCCCGCCGTAGCTGTTCTCTTGGTAGTGGCCGCGCGCGCTCGCCTGTTCGAACAGGATGCCGATACAGCCCAGGATGTCCGGATAGGTCGAGCCCTTCCCGTAGTAGAAGTCGTCGAAGTTCTCCTCGGTGAAATAGAGACTGCCAAGCGCATCGAGGGCCGCGACGTGGTGCTGCGCGATCGCGCGCGTCAGGTCCAGATTGCGCGGCGGAGTCAGCGGGTTCGTGCGACTCGGGATCCCGGGCTGAAAGAAGTAGGTCGAGTCCGTCCCCATCTCGTGGTAGTCCGTCAGGACACACGGCATCCAACGCTGGAAGGCTGTGATGCGCCCGCGCGATTCGGGGTGCGTGAGGAGCAGCCAGTCGCGATTCAAATCGAACCAATAGTGGTTCGTGCGACCTCCGGGCCAGGCCTCGCGGTGTTCACGATGATTCGGGTCGCCGACGAGCTGCTGGCCACGGTGGCTGTTGGCCCACTCTGCAAAGCGGCTGTTGCCATCGGGGTTGAGGCACGGATCGAGCACGACGATCGTCTTCTCGAAAAACGCGTCGAGCTCCGGACCGGTCGCCGCGGCGAGGTGATACAGCACGACCAGCGCCGCGTTTGTCGCGCTCGCTTCGTTGCCGTGGACGCCGTATCCGAGCCAGATGACCTCGGGACCGTCCACACTCTCGGCTCCACCGAGGACCGCGTCGACGTGCGCGGCGCGCAGCGACTCGAGCTGGGCCTGGTTCTCTGGGGACGTGATACGCGCCAGGACGAGCTCGCGTTGCTCGTGGGAATGGCCATAGGTCTCGAGGCTGACTCGCGGGGAGGCCTCGGCGACCGCGCGGACCCACTGCAGGACCTGGTCGTGGCGGACATGCCATTCGCCGACGGTCCATCCGAGCACCGACTCCGGGCGCGGAAAGGCCGCGTCGTAGGTCACATCGGTCGGGAGGTACCACTCGATCGGTACCGGCTTCGAAGGCACCGAATGTGCCTGCAGGGGCACATCTTGTGCGCGCAGATAGCCCGCTTGTGCATGCAGAGAAAGAGTGCCGAGGGCCAGGCAAGAGAAGGCGAAGGTCGAGCGCATGGCACCAGTGTGCCGACCGGGATGCCAAATCGTCGCCCGGTTGGCTCAGGATGGGGCGCGCCCTGCCGCGGGCGGCCGAATACCCGGGCGCGCGCTCAGGGGCAGAACACGACCCGCAGGCCGTTCGACGTGTTCGAAGACGGCCCGCCGCCCGTGGAGTCACGGAACCAATACTGGAAGCTCCAGCGCTCGCCCGGCGCGATGTTCGGGAGCATCGGCGGAGTCGCGGCGAACGGCAAGAGGAGCGAGACGTTGCCTGAGGTCCCCGAGCTCAGGATGGAGCTGTTGAGGCGCACGATCGAGCCGCCGAGGCAGAGGTTCCCCGGGCCACCGCCGAGGCCTGGCACGGACGCCTCGACGTCGGACATCAAGAAGAACCCGAACGTGTTGAGTGGCACGCTGGACGCCGTGAGCCGCAGCGATTGATCCTGGAGCCGTACGCTGCCCTGGTAGCTGATCGCGGCGACGCCGCCACCCGAGTGCGGCGTCGCGAAACAGTAGTTGACCGGCGCGACACAGACGTGGCGGGCGACCAAGGTGCCCGTCAGGTCGATCGTCGCGGTGATGCCCGAGGCCGGGTCCGCGAACTGGAACTGCGTCGACTGCATCGAGATCGCGCCGATCATGTTCCCGTTCTGCGTGAACACGCCGCTGAAGGCCTGGGCCGCGCTCTGGTTGCCGGTGAGGTCCGAGACGCTCGTGGCGCCGATCAACGGCACGACGGTGACCATCCCGGTGAGCACTGTCACCGTCGCGAGCGTCGCGAAGCTGCCGTTGCCCGCGATGGGGGCCGCGGGCGTCTCGAGCTCGAACGAGAGGTTGTCGATCGTGATCGTCGCCAGCGGCGGCAGGAACGGCACGGGGTTGGCGACCCGCGCGACGATGTTGGGCACCACGGTGGCCGCGCCGCCGGTTCGGAACTCACCGGTCGCCAAGGGCTGTCCCGTGGCCGAGGTGAACACCACGGGCTGGGATCCCGTCAATTGGAAGTTGTTGTTGGGCACGCCCTGCAGCGCGCCGATCGACGTGGTGCCGGTCCAGGTGTAGTTCGACGCGGCCTGGTCGATCGTGAACGTGAGCGGCGCCTGCGCGGCGAGTGGCCCTGCGAGCGCGAAGAGCGAGGTGAGCGCGAAGAGCGAGACGGCGGCGGTGCGGGTCGGGACCATGGTTCGAACGGGGGGATCGGGTGTCGGTGTCGCGCGCGGTGCCCGCCTCGTCCTCAATCCTCGCGGGTCCCAGGGCGCTGTGCGAGTCCCGAATTTGAACATGTGTGTTCGTTCGGGCGGAGGGCCTCGGTTACATCTGGGGCATGCCCGTGAATCCGCCCTCGGACGCCCCCGAACCCGGTCGCCGGCGGACCGCTTCGGATGCGCCGCAAGGGACACCCGCGGACTGGCGCGCCTTCGAGCGCGAGGGACACGCGGAGCTCGAGCGCCTCAGGTCCGAGCTCGCGGACGAACGCGCTCGGAGCCGAATGAAGGCGCGTGAGCTCGAACAACTCGCGGGGGATCTGCGCCGCTTCCTCGACGCGGAGCCGGCGCAGCGCGAGGCCGTTGGTGTTAGGGGAGACGGATCACGAGGGGCGCGCCCGCGGATCGAGGTCGCGATGGCCGCCGACCTGACCTCCGATGGGCCGCCGACTGAAATGGGTGCTCGGCCGCGTTCCCGATGGGTGCTGGGCCTCGCGCTCGTGAGCGCAGCGACGCTCGGTTTTGCGCTGCGGCCCTATTTCGAACCCCGACGGCCGGAGGCCGTCGGTCTCGGCGATTTGGGGTCGCGACTCGTGCACACGCCGCCGGCTGAGGACCCGTTGCGATCGGCCCACTCGAGCGGGGTCTCGAGCGAGGTCCCGAGCGAGGTCCCGAGCGGGGTCGGCGACTCTGCGCTCGCCGAAGCTGGGCTCGACCTTGGGGTCGCCGTCGCCGATGGGTGGGTGGACTTGCCCACCGCGGCGCCGGAGGCAGGCGAGCGGCTTGCAGCCCCGGACTCGCTCGGTGTTGCGTCGAGCGCCCCGTCACCCTTCGAGCGCGCCGCGTTCGAGGGGCGCCTCCATGCGGCGGACGTCGCGCCGCATGCGTACCTGCCCGTCGACGGCCCCGCGTGCGCCTACTTCGAATCGACGACGGGCGCAGGCTCCGGCGCGCTCGACCTCGGACCATGCCTCGGGCCGTTGACGGTCGATGGCGCCGCGGTCGCGGGCATGAACCGTGTCAACGGTGTGCCGTGCTGTCTGCACCATCAGCTCGCCGAGCGTCTCGGCGGCGATCGAGAGCGCCTCGCGCGCGCCGCCGCCGAGGCGCGCGCGGAGGGCACATTGCCGCCGCTGCTCGCGGCGCGTATCGAGCGGGCCGCGGTGTTGTTCCTGCGCGCGCGCTTCGGGACGTGGCACGCGGTCGGCCTCGATGTGCTCGCAGAGGGCGGGCAGTGCTTCACTTGCACCCCGGAGGGGCGCGCGCACGTCGCGACGTGGGTGGAGCTGGACGCCGACCGAGAGTCCAGCACGGGAGGCACGGGAGGCACGGGAGCGCTGGAGCGCCGGGGTGTCGAGCTCGAATTCGAGCTCAGGTCCGGCCCGCGCGGAGACGCGCTGTTGTCGCTGGTGATCGGTGACGAGCTGCGGGCCGCCGCTGCCGCGACCCGCGAGCCGGGTTCCTTGGAATTGAGCCCTGTGCCGTCGGGCCCGGTGCAGTCGGAGCAGATCACGACGCCAGAGGAGCCGAATCTCGCGCCACCGTCCGCGCGCGCAGCCTCCGACACTTTCGGCGCTGCCGATGTGCGACGCGACGAGCGTCCTTGAGCGCTCTGGCTACTTGGCCACTGGGAGGTCGCGGGTGTCGAGTCGGCCTTGCCGATGAAGCGCTTCGAAGCGCGCGATCGTGCGCGCGACACCCTCGGCCAGCGGCGTGCGCGTGACACCTGGCACCAGTCGCTCGAAGGCCTCGCCCGCGAGCGCTGGCGGCAAGGGCAACGCCGGGCCGGTCACCGTGATGCGCGCCGCGTGTTGCGCGGGGACATGCCGCGCGAGCTCGGTCACGAACCGGCCGACGTCGGCGCTCTCGCCGGCGAGATTGAGCGCGTGTGCGCCATCGGGCGCGCGGTCGACGGCTGCGAGGAACGCTGCCGCGCAGTCCTCGGCGTACAGCACGTCGGTCGCGCCGCTGAAGCCGATCTCGAATGGCGCGCCGATGACCGCGGCCTTGAGCGCGCTCGTCGGACCCGAGGTCATGCCCTGGTCGCGGCCGACGCCGTAGACGGTGAGCGGCCGCAGGCCGACACTCGCGACGCCGTTCTCGAGCCAATAGACCCGCGCGTTGCCCTCGTTGGCGCGCTTGAAGACGCCGTAGTGAGTGATCGGCTCTGTTGGCACGTCCTCGGTGGGGCGCTCGCCCGAGGCGCCGTGCCCTTCGCGATCACCGCTCGGCGGGCCGTACACGGCGGCCGAGCTCGCGTACACGATCCGCGTGCCGTGGTGCGCCTTGGCGGCCTCGAACACACTCAGAGTGCCGACGACGTTGACGAGCGCGCCTTGGACTGGGTCGGCCCGACAGAACGGCACTTGGAGGCCAGCGAGGTGCACGATGCGCTTCGCGCCGGATTGCGCGAGGGCGGCGCGCACGGACTGGGGGGATGTGATGTCGCCCTCGATGAATTGGACCTGCGCGAGGCCTTCGTCGCCGACGAGGTCGCGGATGCGTCGTGGGTCGCCTGGCAGGTCCAACGCAAACGGCCGGTCGCCGCGTTCGAGGAGCTGGGACACGACCCAAGCGCCGATGCACCCGAGGGCGCCGGTGACGAGGTAGGGCTCTGACATGCGAGTGGGCCTCTGCGGCTGCGTTGCGTGCAGCGACGCACGGGATCATGGCGAGGGCGCTTCGGCCTCGCTACTGCTGAACTTGGGAACGGAGGCACGGACCGCGGGATTGCGCTTATGCGCGGCGGCGCGTGTTGTGGCGTTCGATCATGTCGCGCGCCGGTCGAGTCCGTAGACGCGTGTGGCGTTGCCTCCGAAGAACGCGGCCTGTTCGGCCTTGGTGCAGCCTGTGACCGCGCGCTCCGCGAGCGCGAGGACATCGGTGTAGGGCGCAGCCAGCAGCGAGACGGGCCAATCGGAGCCGAACAACACCCGCTGCGGGCCGAACGCGTCGAGGGCGACGTCGATGCAACGCAAGAGGTCCTCCGGGCGCCAGCGCGCCCAATCGGCCTCGGTGACGAGCCCGGAGACCTTGCACACGACGTGTTCGAGGGCGCCGAGCGCGCGCAGGTCGCGCTCCCAGGCGGCCATGGCTGGTGTGCCGTGGCCCGCGCGGAGAGGCGGCTTTGCGCAGTGGTCGAGGACGATCGGGACGCCGTCGAGCGCGCGAGCGAAATCGAGGGCGGCCGGTAGTTGGCGCGGGTAGACGAGCAGGTCGTAGACGAGGCCTCGGGCGGCGGCGGCGCGCACGCCGTGTCGGAATGGCTCGCGGTCGAGGAAACGATCGTCGGGTTCGTCTTGTACGACGTGCCTCAGGCCGACGAGGCGGGGGTCGCCCGCGAAGCGGTCGAGCTGTGCTTCGATGTCGGGTGCAGCGAGGTCGAGCCAGCCGATGACCCCGAGCACACGGGCGCTGTGATCGTGCGTGTGGGTGAGGAGGTCGCGGGTCTCTTGTTCGGTCGAGCGGGCTTGGACGGCGAGCGAGCCGTCGAGGGTTGCCGCTTGGAGAAGTGGCGCGAGGTCCGGGGGCTGGAAGTCACGCCGCAGGGCGGTCATCGAGTCGTCGATCCAGCCGTACTCGACTGGGTCGTAGCGCCAGAAGTGCTGGTGGGCATCGACGCGGAGTGAGGTTCCCATGGGGTGATATGGGTGGATCATGCAGAGGGTGCATGATCGTGGCACAGCGGCAGCGGTTGTGGGTTGCCGAATCGGCGTACGGTACCAGGTACGCGGCGCCGTTTCGCGCGGGGTGCAGGCGCGCGCTCCGCGCGCGCGGCGCGCGCGAAGCGCGCGCTCTGCACCCCGCGCGAAACGGCGCC
>Ga0163144_10007002_pt1 | contig 24798 bp, 23 predicted proteins | sample OliLak19BULKMAT1_FD_123175 | JGI IMG/M metagenome (GOLD analysis project Ga0163144, IMG submission 123175) | Freshwater microbial mat bacterial communities from Lake Vanda, McMurdo Dry Valleys, Antarctica - Oligotrophic Lake LV.19.BULKMAT1 | ecosystem: Environmental > Aquatic > Freshwater >... | reverse complement strand
CAGTTCCACCACGTCGCCCTTCGGCGTGAGGACAAACATGTGGTCCATGACGCCCGTGTCGCGCGGGTGGTCGTCATCCACCTCGGGCATAAAGGTGCGCTCCACAAGCTTGCGGCTCTTCTCGGCGTTGTGCTTCCTCGCCTCTTTATAGCTCCAGTGCGCGGCGACGCCGATGTTCGCCTCGCGGTGCATATCGGGGGTGCGGATCTGCACCTCAACCATGATGCCCGGCGGCGCGTGCGGTAAGCTGAGCAGCGTCGTGTGGAGGCTCTTGTAACCGTTCGGCTTCGGGAACGAGATGTAGTCCTTGAAGCGGTTTTGGACAGGTACGCCCATGCGGTGCAGGAACCCCAAGGCCTGGTAGCATGAGGCCTCACTGTCCACGATCACACGGAGGGCGAATAGGTCGGGGATCCCTTCGATGTGCGTCACGGTCTTGTGCCTCATTTTCTGAAAGATACTGTACGGGTGCTTCTCGCGGCCTTCGACCGTGACCTCAAGGCCGTGCTCCCGCAGCTCGCGCTCCACGGCCTCGGCGGACAACCGCAGAAATACGCCGTGCTTCTCGCGCAGCGCGGCAAACTGCTCGGTGATTCGTTCATGATCGATCGGGTACATCACCGGGAATCCGGCGTCCTCGAGGGCCTGTTTCAAGGAGTACATGCCGAGCCGCGCAGCCGCGGGGGCGTACAGGTTCAGCACGTCGCCACTAATGTGCCGGCGCTCATCTGCAGGAAAACGCTCAAGGTTACGCATGGTCAGCACCTGGTGGCAGAGCATGAACAGGAACACGCGCGCGTCCTTGCTGACGCGAAAGAAATTCAAGCGCAGGCGCTCCAGCGACACGCGTCGGTTGTGTGTCGTCAGGTGGCGCAGCACGTGCACCTCACCAATCATCGTGCGGACGACGTGGCCGTACCGGCGCTCGATCTCCTCAAAGTTCCACGCGTTCAGTTCCGGCACGTGGTGCAGCAAGCACACGACCACGAGGTCTGTATCGGGGCCGAACGGCAGGAGCTCCTCGAGCAGGTCGAGGCAGTGATCGAGCAGCGGCACTTTCGTCCGATGTTCGTGGGGCGCGTAGAGCTCTTCGGCATCGTCGAACGCGCGTTCCACCGTGGCACGATCAATACCCGCGGGGAGTAAGCTTTGCAGCTCCTCCCATCTCGCGCGAACGGCGGCGGTCACGTGGACCATGGACCGGGGAGCATAGCACAGAATCCTTATTTTCCGATTAATAAAGTCACCGGTCCGTCATTGACGCTTTCTACGGCCATGGAGGCTCCGAAGCGGCCCGTTTGCACATCCGCGATTCCCTGTTCCCGCAGCCGGACCACGAATTGCTCATAGAGCCGGAGGGCATCGTCCCGGGGGGCGGCCCCCGTATAATCGGGGCGATTGCTGCCCTCAACCGAACCCAGGAGCGTGAATTGCGACACCACGATCGCACCGCCGCCGACCTCCGTCACCGTACGATCGTTGATCTTGCCGTCCTCACCGGGGAACAGCCGCAACGTCGCCACCTTCCGCGCCAGCCATGCGCAGGCATCGTCCGTATCGCCCGCGGCGACCCCGAGGAGAATCAGGTACCCGCCATCGATCGACGCGATGGGTTCGCCATCCACGCTCACAGACGCGCGGGTCACTTTCTGAAGCACAATCTGCATATACTCATTCTACCGATAATCAGGCCGAGTACTTCTTGATCATCTCCGAAACGAACTTCGCGCCCGTGAACAGGAAGATGTTCGAGAGAACGGAATTCTTCGTGCCGAGCACCCAATTCGAGAGGTACGTCATGCCCGTGATACCGAGCACCGTCGCCGCGAGCGGATGCGTGACCGCACCGACGATATCGCCTTTCATCGCCTTGCCGGCAATCTCCTGAACGCCGCCAGCCACTCCGTTCGCCATCTCGCCGCCGACCTCCATAGCGTTGCCGCCCAGGTCGGTGCCGATGTGCTGCGCGGCCTCTGCCCAATCGCGTTCCGGGAGCGTGCCCTGGAACTTCTCCAGTTCCTTTTTTGCGTTTACTTCGACCTTCGACGTATTCACGCGGTAACGCAGCGAAAGTAAGAGCTCACGATTCGCTTTCAGGACATCCGGCTTCATCGCATTGAACTCTTTTTGCGCATTGCGCACTTCCTCAATAACAACTTTATCCGGTGAAGAGCCGAGTCTCTCATACAGTACTTTCAATGCGTTCGTCATGATGGATGTGGGAGTATGTGTGGATCTTATTCCATTATACCATATTTTTCGTATTTCTGCCTATCAGTAAAATGCACCGCTTCGGCGATTCCAGCATGTTCTATAGGGAAATCCTTGACTCTTTTCTCCGACCTGATAAGGTGGGGGCTCGACCGAAGACCGAGGGCATTAGGACGCAGTCCGAAGGTAAGCCCCTCCGAGGCACACAGCATCGCTCATCCGGCTCCGGCTTGGTGATTCGTGCCGTTTGCCTCGCTGGTCTCCCGGTCGTCGGGATCCAGCGATTTTTTTTGGCCAAAAGGCTCGAAAACGCGGTCTCGCCTCCTAAGACCTTCTTTTTCCAGACCCGTCTTCGTCCGCCTAGGTGGACTACGCCGTGGCCTGCCCCCTCCCCTCCCATGGCCGTCACTAAAGCACAAAAGGTTGAGATCCTCACGGAACTCAAAGACAAGCTGCAGCAGGCGAAGTCCATCATGTTCGCCCACTACATTGGTATGACGGTCGCCAACGTCAGCGAATTGCGCGGTGACCTCAAGAAGGGCAACGCCGAGATGAAGGTCGCCAAGAAGACCCTCATGAAGCTGGCCACCCGCGAACTGAACATGCCGGAACCGTCCGATGAGATGCTCGACGGCGCCGTCGCCTGCATCTTCTCGTTTGAAGACCCGCTCACGGGCGCCCAGATCGCCTTCAAATTCGCCAAAAAGCACAAGCAAGTCGAACTGATCGGCGGCATCTTCGACGGAAAGCTCATCTCGAAGGAAGAAGCTATTGCGATCGCGCAGATCCCGGGCCGCGAAGGCTTGCTCGGCATGTTCGCCGCGATGATCAATACCCCGCTCTCGTCCTTTGCCCGTGGCCTCTCCGAGCTCGCGAAGATGAAGGCGGAGCCTGCCGCCGCTCCTGCTCCCGTCTCCGCCTCCGCACCTGCTGCGGCGGATGTGCCCACCCCCGCGCCCGAAGCCTCCGCTCCCGCCGCAGAAACGGCGCCCGCTGCGGAAGCACCGGCGACGGAACCTCAAGCGTAATCCCTTATCTCTTTTCTTTTTCCCCCACGTTTATGTCCGAGAAGCCCGAATTGTCCGCCGGCGAGAAGGCCGTGATCGACGCCTTGGAGAAGCTCAATGTCATCGAGCTCAACAACGTCGTGAAGTACATGGAAACGGTCTACGGTATCTCCGCGGCCCCGGTCGCAATGGCCGGAGGCGGCAGCGCCGCCGGTGGCGGTGAAGCAGCTGAGAAGACCTCGTTCAACGTCGAGCTCGCCGAAACCGGCGCCTCAAAGATCGCCGTGATCAAGGTCGTGAAGGAAATCACGGGCCTCGGTCTCGCCGAAGCGAAGGGTCTCGTCGACGCCGCTCCGAAGGTCATCAAGGAGAACGTCCAGAAAGCCGACGCCGAGGAGATGAAGACGAAACTCGAAGCCGCCGGCGCGAAGGTGAACCTCAAGTAATCCCTCGACAAGCTCGGGATAACAACGAATCCGTTCTAAGAAAGAGGGCCCTTCGGGGCTCTTTTTCATGGTATCGTACGGACATCCCCCACTCCCGCATGCGTGTAGCCTCCCGTGCCGCCTCTGCTCTCCTTGTCGCCGCACTCCTGCTGCCGATCGGCGCGGGCGCCGCAGTGTGCGCTCGACGACGCTGGATTTCTCCATGACCGTCGATGAGAAGACAGGCCTCTTTCACGCCTTGGCCGCGAAGATCGGTGTGAAGACGACGATGGACGGCCAGAAAGGCACGTTCGATTTCACAGGCACAACCACCGCCCTGACGACAAAACCGTCGATCCAGGCGCCGGCTACAAGCGTCACACTTGAGGAAGTGTTCAGCGGCGCAGAGTACTGATACCCGACCCCGAATCGGTTTCGATTGTCTTTTCTCACGATTATAGGCAATTACATTGACAATGATCCGTAACATAGGGATACTGGCCTTAGCAAACGTCCAGTCCTCGCTAATCGGTTACACGATACAGAAAGGAATGGAGACGATGCGTCTTACTTCCTTTTTTTCTTCTCAGCATTATGGCTGATCAACAGATCCAGTGCCGCGATTGCGGTGCACAGTTCGACTTCTCCGAAGGCGAACAAGCGTTCTACACCGAGCGCAACTTGTCGGCTCCGCAGCGCTGCAAGGCTTGTCGCGACGCCCGCAAGGGTCAGCGCACGGGCGGCGGCGGCATGGGCGGCGACCGTCAAATGTTTGACGCCGTCTGCGCTCAGTGCGGTACGGCCTGCCAGGTCCCGTTCAAGCCTCGCCCCGAAAGCGAAGGCGGACGCCCGGTCCTCTGCAAGGCGTGTTTCATGGCCTCCAAGGCATAAGCGAGGTTTTCCTCCTCATGAACTCAAAACACCCGCCGAAACCCCGCACATGTGGGGCGAAGGCGGGTGTTTTCGTCGTGCACATTATGCTATAATGGAAACCGTGGATCATCAGAAAACCCCATGGATGGCACTCGCGATCGGAACGCTCGGGCTGGTCGTGGGATACGCCACGGTCGCCCTGAACGGACCGACTGCTTTGGCGAACGGACGTTCCTGCCCAATGAAAGACAAAGCCGTCTGTGTCGGCGAAGGGTGCACGGACCATGCAACGTGCAAAAACGGTACATGCGGCAAAGATTGTCCCGGTTGCACCAACAATGTTTGATACGCGCTTCCGCTTCGCGCTCTCCCCGACATTCTGGACATGGAGCGTGGTGACACTGGCCGTTGCGGGTGCGTTTTTCGCATGGGAACTGCGCCTCATACCGCTCCCCTATGAATTGCCGCGCGCTCCTGCGACAGCGCTCGAATTAACCTATACGGGCGTCCTCACCCTGCTCCTCGCCCTCGCGGCCGGCCTGTTTGGGTGGCGCAGGAAAAACGGTTCCTGCCCCATTGGTGTCAAACGCACGGTGGGCGTCGCGGGCAGTCTGGGCGGCGTCGCATTGCTCTGCCCCGTGTGCCTCGCGCTGCCGGGCATCTTCTTCGGCGTTGGCACGGCCATCGCCATCCTGGGGCAATTCCTACCGCTCATTCGCCTGCTCGCGATCCTCTTTGCCCTCGTAGCAATCTGGATGCTGTGGCCGCGTGATGGTTCGACGGGCTCACCATGACACGCGGCCCAACCGCCGCACGACTTCAGTGGCTCGACCTCCTGCGATCCCTCGCGATCCTGGGAATGGTCGTCTATCACAGCGCATACGACCTGCAGTTTTTCTATGAGTGGAACCTCAACGTGACGACGGGCGTGTGGAAAATCTTCCAGGTCTGTGTGGCATCGCTCTTCCTTGCGGCATCGGGCATCAGCGCGGCATTTTGGACCCGCTCCGGGAATGCCTTCTCGAAAGGCTGGAACCGCGGCTGGTTTATCCTCAGCGCGGCGATGCTCGTCTCACTCGTCACGGCGATCATCGACCCTAATACGTGGGTCCGCTTCGGCATTCTCCACCTCATCGCACTCAGCGCGTTCCTCCTGCCCTTCCTGCGACGTCTGCCCCCGGCGATCATCGCAGTGCTCGGCGTCGCGTGCATCGCACTCCTGCCGCTCGACCTCATGCCCCATATCGTCTCGGTCGATTACGTACCGCCTATCCCGTGGCTCGGGCCAGTGCTGCTCGGGTTTGCGATGGGGATACCACTGGCAGAACGGACGGCACGGAATGAAAGGCATAACCATATGGACCGCAGCCCGGAACCCTTCGACAACGCTCAGGGCAGGCGGCTGCTGGAATGTTTGTTGTGGCCGGGACGGCATTCGTTGTGGATCTATTTGGTGCACCAGCCGGTGATTCTGGCGGTGTTGTGGCTCGTATTACCTCACCCCTAACCCCTCTCCTACCGCGCCACATGCCTACCAGGAGAGGGGTGAAACGGAGGCTCTTCTTAGGACCGCGGAATATCACACGTCACATGCAGCTCTTGCACCACGTGAAGCGGCCTCTCTCCGGCCAGCCACGTCTTGATCGAATCGAGCGCATCCACGTACATCGTGCGCACTGAGTCATCGGCATAGAAAGCAATGTGCGGCGTCGTAATGACCCGCGGGTGACGCGTGAGCGCTTTGTCGATGTCACCGCCGAGGCTTTCGTTCTCCAATACATCGAGGAGGGCGTACGCGACCTTTCCGCTCTCCAAACCATCCAAGAGGGCCTTCGATTCGATCAAGGACCCGCGCGCGGTGTTCACGATGATCACGCCGTCTTTCATCTGCGCGATCGCCGAAGCATTGATCATGCCCTTCGTGGCCGGCAACGACGGCGTATGGAGCGAGATGATGTCGGATTCCGCGAAGAGCTGCGGACGCTCGACGTACGTCACGCCGAATAGCGTCTTCAGTTCTTCCACGACGTACATATCCTGAGCGAGGATGCGCATGTCGAATCCGTGGGCGAATTGCGCCACTTTGCGGCCGATTTTGCCTGTTCCCACGATACCGATCGTCTTGCCGTTGAGCGCCATGCCCTTGAGCCCCCGGTAGTCGAACTCCCCTGCGTTCACGCGACGGTTGCCCTCGGTAATGTGGCGAAGCGTGCCGAGGAGCAGCGCGAACACGTGCTCGGCGATGACGTGCGATCCGTAGTCCGGCACGTTGCACACCGTGATCCCCCGCTCTTTGCAGGCGACGAGATCGATGTGGTCGAACCCGACGGAACGCGTGCACACGAGACGGAGATCCGGGAGCGCCGCGATCAGATCGGCCGTGAGCTTAGTGTTGATGAAGATCGAGAGAATCTGAACGTCAGGACACTCTTTCGCCAGATCGGCGTCGGCCGGGCGGAAGCGCGCGTCGGGGTAGGCCGCGACGACGCGGGACTGCTCCTGGGGATCGACGTCGAGAAACACAATGCGAGGGTGGGTGGTGGTCATGAGACGAAAGGAATACGGAATGGGAATACGGAATACTGAATGCAGAATACGGAATAAAGCAGTAGTAATAGAATACAGAATTTTGGCCACAGAACATCCAAAATTCCGCATCTCGTATTCTGCATTCCGCATTCTCGCTGTCGTCCATCGTTGCTACACTGCATGCCTCATGTCGTTCCAGGTCCGCCGCCTCAAGGAAGAGGCTCCCCCATCAATGTTTTCCAAAGTCCTGAAGTGGGTTCGCCGGTTGCGGCTGCCCGCCATGTTCGTGCTCTGGCGCGCCAAGGAAGTGGTGACCGAAAAGAAAGAGAGAAAGGTCCGGCGCCGCGTGTGGATGAGACTGCTCATTGGCTCAGCCATCGTCGTCGTCGCGGTGGGCGGCGTCGCCATCGGCGTTAAGGCACTCATCGACATGGAGGTGATCCAGGTGACGCAGCTCATGGACGTGGCCGGGACCCCGCTGCCGAAAGACGAACACGGTTACACGAACTTCCTCCTGCTCGGCCAGGGCGACGAAAGGCACGACGGCGTGGATCTGACCGACACGCTCATCCTCGCGAGCATCGACCCGCAGACGAAGAGTGCAGCGATGATCTCAATCCCCCGCGACCTCTACATGCGCACTACACGCATGGGCGCCGGACGCGTGAACGCGCTCTACCGCGATTTTAAATCGCACCTCATGTACCGCGAGAAGCTGGGGGAAGACGAAGCGGAGCGCGCGGCGATGCAGGAATTGGCCACGGAACTAAGTAACACGTTCGGCATCGAACTCCACCACGTGGTAAAGGTCGACTTCATCGCGTTCGTGCAGGCCGTAGACGCCCTCGGCGGCGTGGACGTCGTCGTGCCAGAAGATCTCTACGACTCCGAGTATCCCACCGAAAACTACGGCTACCAGGTGTTCTCGCTACTCTCTGGTCCGCAACACCTCGACGGCGAGACGGCGCTGAAGTACGCCCGCAGCCGGCACTCGACGAGCGACTTCGACCGCTCACGCCGCCAACAGGACCTTATCCAGGCCCTGGCCGAGAAGGCGAAAGCCGACGGCACGCTCACGGATACCGGACGCATCACGTCGCTCCTGCGGATCATGGATCAGCACGTGGCCACGACGCTGACGTTCCGCGAGATGGTGAGCCTCGCGAACCTGTCCACGAAGGTCGACCGCAGTAAAATTCTCAGCGTGCAGTTCAGCCTCGAAGGCCCCGGCGGCTTCCTGTATCCACCGCCGCGCGACCAATTCGGCGGCGCCGCGGTGCTGGTTCCAAACTCATGGGACGAGATCCGCACGTTCATGGGCCTCATGCTTACCGAGCGCCCCCTCTTTATGGATGACGATATGATCGACGTACTGAACGCGGGCGCGCCGAGCGGCGGCGCTGGACTACTCGCTCGAGAACTGGATCGCTACACGCTGACCATCGGCGACGTGAAAAACTGCGACTGCGAGGACCGGCCCACGTCAGCGATTATCGCACCGGAGAACCGCGAAGGCGCCGCTCGCCTCCTCGGTGAACTACTGCACATCGCGGACGTCGCGACACTGCCCGACACCTCGACCGGCACGACCATTCAGATCCTCCTTGGCGAAGACTACCACTATCGCTCGATCACCAGCCTAGCCGCTTCCTCCTCCGCTTCAGCTTCGGCGGATCTGCAGCCATGACCCCCCGAGAGATCATCGCCTCGGCATGGACCATTGTGAGCTCCGAGCCAAAGCTGCGGCGCTGGGCCTACGCATCGTCCCTGCTCGAAACACTCCTGAACGTGAAGCTGCTCTTCACACAGGCGTACTTCGGCTACGTGTACCTCTACGGGCACGGCGACGCCGGCTTCTTCGACATCGAGATCTGGATCTGGAACAGCCTGCCCCCCGCGGTCGCGATCTCGATCCTCTTCTCGTTCATCCTGCTACTGATCGTCGAATTCTTCGCGCCTCACCTGTGCCTCGGCGCCATCATCGGCCTCGCAGCAAAGCGTGCCAAAGGCGAGCAGGTCCGCGGCGGTTCCGTCCTCGCCCTCTACAACTTTTTCGCCATCTTCACGCTCCACGAGTTCCTCATCCTCAGCTCCGTCCCCACCACAATCACCGTCATCTCACTCATCCTGCGGTACATCGATCCCGGGCTGTGGGCATTCAGCATCGGCGGCGTACTGGCCCTCTTCGTCGTCGGCAACATCCAGAAGTTCCTCTTCGCGTTCGCAGAAGAGGCGGCGGTGATCCAGAAGCTCGGCATATTCGAAGCCATCGGCCGCAGCTTCAAACTGATCCTCAGCCACCTGCCGCGGATCATGTTTCTCTACCTCTTACTCATCGTCATTTCGCTGCGCATTGCAATCAACGCGGTCATGATCGTGCTCATCCCGGCGATCATGGTCGGCTTCGGTTTCCTCCTCACTTTTTTCGTCTCCCAAGCCGCAAGCATCGTTGCTGCACTCGTCCTCGGCCTCGTCCTTATCGGCGTCGCGAGTTATTTCCTCGGGTACATCCTCGCGTTCAAGCAGACGGTATGGACGCTAACGTACCTGGAATTCATGAAGGAGAAGGATATGGACGAAATTTAAGAGGCTTGTCACTCTGAGCCGCGTCGAAGGGTTGACTGTGTACAATCGTACACCTATACTGGTGCACGATTGTCCCCATCGTCCCCCTTCTCCTTCATGACGCTCACCCCCCACCAGCGCACGACCCTGAACTTCATCCGCGAGTTCCAGCACAAGCGCGGGTATTCGCCGTCGCTCGCCGACCTCGCGGTCGCGTTCGGTGTGAAGTCGAAGAACGCGGTGGCGAAGGTGGTGAACGCACTCTTGAAGCACGGTATGTTGGAGAAAGATCCGAAGGGTCGTATCAAAATCATCGACATGCACGAAGACGACGGCAACGTGCACGTGCCGCTCTCACTCCCGTTCTTCGGCCCTATCGCCGCAGGTTTCGCGGCCCCCGCCGAGGAACAATCAAGCGAAACGGTCACCATCGAGGAATACCTAGTCAAAGACCGGAGCAATACGTTCCTCCTCCGCGTAAAAGGCGACAGCATGATCAACGCCGGCATCCATGAGGGCGACCTGGTGGTGGTCGAGCGGGGCGCCGAACCCCGTGTGCACGATATCGTGGTGGGCGTGCTCGACGGCGAATTTACCCTCAAGCGCCTCCGCAAAGACAAGGGCAAGTACTACCTGCAAGCGGAGAACGACGCGTATCCGGATTTGTTTGCTCTTGAGGAATTACAGGTGGCAGGGGTAGTGCGGGCGGTTATGAGGAAGTACTGAAGTATGAATACTGAATTATGAAGTATGAATTATGGAAACAACGACTCTTTCATCATCGGCGCAGAAGATAAATGCATTTACGGATTTGCACACATGGCAAGAAGGACACAAGCTTGTTCTTTCAATTTATACACATACCAAAAATTTTCCGCGTGAAGAGCAATTCGGTCTCACATCACAAATTCGACGGGCATCTGTATCAATCACATCGAATATTGCAGAAGGTTTTAGTCGGAATTCTTTTAAAGAGAAACTGCAGTTTTACGCAATATCTCTTGGATCGGTGACTGAAGTACAAAATCAACTGATGATTGCAAAAGATGTTGGGTACGTACCAACTCCTGTTTTTTATGATCTACATGCCCAAAGCATTGTCGTCAGCAAACTACTGAACGGTCTTATTAAAAAAACAAAGACCATAATTCATACTTCATAATTCCGTATTCAATGATCGCACACCTCGATGCCGACGCATTTTTTGCATCCGTTCTCCAAAGGCTTCATCCTCATTTGAAAGGAAAACCCCTCATCGCCTCGGGCATGGGCGGTGGGTGTGTGATCGCGGCCAGCTACCCAGCGAAAGGCAAAGGCGTGAAGACCGGCATGCGGATCAAAGACGCCTTAGCCCTCTGCCCCGAAGCGATCGTCATGCCCTCGGATTTCCGCGAGACGAGCCTTGCGAGCCAGCAAATCGAGGCGATCCTGAAGGATGTCTGCCCCATCGTAGAAGAGACGTCGATCGACGAATGGTTTTTAGATTTGAAGACGCTCGTGGGCGGTTCACCAACGAATGCCGACGCCTGGGCTCGCGGCATCCAAGACCGCATCATCCGCTCGACCGACATCGGAGTCTCGATTGGCGTCGCCCCCACGAAGACGCTCGCGAAAATGGCGGGCGAAGAACACAAGCCCCGCGGCGTGACGACGCTGAAGACGCAGGCCGAGATCGACGCCTTCTTGAAACGACGGTCGGCAGCCGCCATCCCAGGAATCGGCCCCAAACGAGAGGTGGACGTCCGTGCTCGAGGGTGGGAAACGGCCTGGGACATCGCCTATGCGGACGAATCTCTCCTCAATAGACTCTTCGGCATCGGCGTGGTGGAACTCGCGGCCGAGCTCCGGGGTGAACAGGTGTACCGGGTGACCATCGAGACCGCTCCACCCAAGTCCATCTCCCGCGCGCGGAGCTTCTACCCAACGGATGACTCGGGGATTCTTTGGGCGTACGCCCTCCAGCACCTCAGTTACAGCGTGCTCAAGATGCGCCGACACGGACTCGCCACCAAAGGCATCTCGATCTGGCTCCGTAATGACACCTACAACGGCGGCGATGACCACTCGGTAAAACTCCCCCGCGCGTACGACACCGAACTGGACCTGATCCCCTTCGCGCGGCGGTGCTTCCAACGCGCGCGGCGATACAACAAGCGGTACACCCAGGTGATGCTCGCGTTGTGGCACCTCGTGCCCGGAGGAACGGTCCAGTATTCGCTCTTCACGCCGCCGGAGCAGACCGACCGCATAGGAACGCTGCAGAAGAGCCTGGATGGCCTGAGGACGCGTTATGGGAAAGATATTGTGGTACCCGGGGGCGCGGTGCCCATCACCGAAAATAGACGGCCTGGGCTGACGATGACGACCATTTCATGAGGAAACAAAGGTTTCCCCATGAGCCCCATCCTTCAAGCCACGGCGTTTGCGAACGCCGTGGCAAGGTGCGCTCCAGCATCGGCAAAGCCTCGCTTCGCGCGATCCGCTCGGCAAGCTCGCGGTTTTACATGACTGCTTTGCGGGCGCGACGAACGTAACGACGATAAACTAAGATACGACTATACCACTCCTCCTAACGTCCTCCGGTCTCGATACTCCCGCTATCCGGGAGAGATTCGCCACGCACTGCCCCCGGCTTATGAGCGAGGCACGAGCGCTCTTCTTCGCAACGGCGGCGGAACCGGATCTGCATCAACCATGGGTGAAAGAAGCGATAGATGAACTGCGTAGTATGGGCGTTGTGAGCGTTGAGGAATGGACGATGGATGAACCCTTCAATGCATCATCCTTCGATAGCCATGATATTGTCTTCGTAAACGGAGGTAACACATTCTATCTACTCAAGAAGATGCGCAATGCACAGTTCGCTCAAGCCGTTGAAGCATTCGTGAATCGCGGCGGCCTCTACGTCGGCGTCAGTGCGGGCAGCATCGTCGCGGGACCGAGTATCGATGTGGCGGCATGCAAAACGGCCGGCGATTCGAACAATGTAGGCCTGGCGAATCTCGCCGCGCTCAACTTGGTAAACACAGCGATCTATCCCCACTTCCGACCCGAGCAGCAAACAGAGGTTAATGAGTTTCAGGCAACTGTTGCATATCCCGTAGTTGCGCTGAAAGACGGCGAGGCGCTACTCGTGCAAAATGAATCAATCGAACGTGTATAAGCGTTTCAATCCGTCCACGATCTTCCCCTTCACCCCAGGGCGTTGGATACACGCTGCGCCGAACGGGAGAAATGTTCCAATTTCGTAGCCGCCGCAGCGTAACTTACCGGCGTTCGCGAGCCGATACGGCATCCCAGGTTCCAATTACCCACGACTCAGTTCGTCAGGAGGGTGAGGGGGTGTCGGGGGTCAAGGGAACCGGACAAGGTTCCTAGGCCCCTGACGAAAATCGCATTCACTCCTCACATCAGATGATCTTGTTCGTAAAACTCATATGCAGCAAAAAAGTGGACTGTTGATCTGCTTTTGACACAGAAAAGACCACCCTCGCGGCAGCGAGAATTAGAGCCCCTTCAACCGTTCTTCAATCTTCCCCAACTTCTCCTGCGCCTCCGCGAGCTTCGCCTTTTGCTCGTCGATGAGCGCGGGCGGTGCCTTCGCCACGAACTGCTCATTGGAAAGCTTCGCCTCGATCCCCTTCGTGAACTTCGCCAGGTTCTCCTGCTCCTTGGTCAGACTCTCTTTCTCCTTCGCGGGATCGAATAATCCCTCGAGCGACACGTGGATTTCGATGCCCAGCAAGATCGCCGTCGCGACGTTCTTCGGCGTCATACCCGCGGTCTCGAACGTCAGACTCTCGGTCTTCGTCAGGCGCTTGATGTGCTCCTGCTGACTCGCGAGCAGTTCCGGATGATCGGTACGGACCCAGACGGTGATGCCAGTGCCGGCTTCGACAGCATTTTCGGAGCGTAACCTACGGATCTGACCGATGACATCGATGACGGTCTGGAGTTCCGCACGCTCATTGGCAAAAGCAGCCTTCCGCGCCGCGGGCCACGTCTGCTTCAGGAGCATTCCGGCATCTTTCGCCTTGAACTGCGCCCAGAGTTCTTCGGTCACGAACGGGCAGTACGGATGCAGCAACGTCAGGAGCATGCGCATCGTCTCGACTAATAATGCGGGATTAGGCTGCCCTTTGCTGAGTTCCAGGTACCAGTCGCAGAAGAAATCCCACGTGAACGAATACAGGCGCTCGCCGGTCTCGCTGAGTCGGTACTCGGCGATCCCTTTCGTCACGTCGTCGATGAGCAACGCCGTTTCCTGGCACAGTGCCTTGTCGGCGAGCGACACGGCCTCGCTGTCCGTCACGTTGGCCGGCACTACACCTGCCTTCTCGCACTCGATGAGCACGAAGCGCGACGCGTTCCAGAGTTTATTGATGAAGTTGCGGTAGCCGGCGATTTTCTCGTCGTACAATTTGCCGTCGGCACCCGGCGACTGACCCACAATCATGCTGAGTCGAAGCGCGTCGGCGCCGTACTTGGGGATGATATCCAAGGGATCGATCATCGTAGACGGGTCCGATTTGCTCATCTTCTTGCCGTCTTTCGTGCGGATAAGCCCGTGGAAGTACACCGTCTTAAACGGGATCTGCCCGGTCGCGTAGGTGGTCATGAGGATCATGCGTGCGACCCAAAAGAAGATCAGGTCGTACCCCGTTTCCATCACGGACGTCGGGTGGAACTTCTGGAAGTCGGGGCTCCGCTTCAGCATGTCTTCGAGCGAGAGCGAGAAATCCTCGGTGAGCTTTGGATCCACGAGCGTGCTCCACGTCCACAGCGCCGACGAAAACCACGTGTCGAGGGTGTCGGGATCTTGCTCAAGGCTTGCTCCACAATCGGGACATGTCCTAAGTGACTGAACGGATACATGCATGCCATTCGACGACGGCGGGTAGCCGGTAGCGAGTGGTGCATGATCGTCGCTACTCGCTACTCGCCCATCGCCATGCCCGTTTTGAGATGCACACGCTGCGCAGTAAAAAACAGGCACCCTATGCCCCCACCAAATTTGGCGCGAGATGCACCAGTCGCGAAGGTTATCGATCCAGTGGAAGTACGTCTTGTTAAACCGGTCCGGGATGATCGTGATGTCGCCATGGTGCACGACGGAGTGCATCACTTCTTTCAAACTCATCTTCTCCCCCTTCCAGTCGACCGCGGGTTTGTTCACGTCGACGAACCACTGCAGCTTGATCTGCGGTTCGATGACGCCCCCGCCGCGGCTGTTCACGGCCTTGTTATGGACGTAGTCCTCTTTCACCGACACGACCAAGCCCTTCGCTTTAAGCTTCTCCACGATCAGCGGCCGCGCATCGTCAATGTGCTGGCCAGCGAATTCCCCGGCGATGTCCAAGAGCCTGCCGTTTTCGTCGATCACCTGCTCTTTCTCGAGTCCGTGGCGCTCCGCGATATCGAAGTCGATTTTGTCGTGCCAGGGCGTAATCGTCATGACGCCCGTGCCGAACTCAGGGTCGACTGATTCATCTTTGATCACCGTCGCGCGCACCGGACCGTTGATCCACTCGGCCTCAAAGGTATCGCCGTGCTTATACTCCGCGTAGCGGGCGTCATTCGGGTGCATCACGACGTACTTATCGCCGAACTTCGTCTCCGGGCGTGCGGTCGAGATCTGGAACGGTCCGTACTGGAACGTATAGAACGCCACGGTCTCCTCTTTGTATTCGAGCTCGTCGTCCGAGACCGTCGTCTGCAGTTTTGGGTCCCAGTTCACGATACGGTGACCGCGGTAGATAAGACCGTCTTTGTGCATCTTCGCGAACACCTCGTTCACGCAGCGATTGAGCGCGGGCTCGAACGTGTAGCGCTCGCGGGACCAATCACACGAACTACCCATTTTGCGCATCTGGCCGCGGATCGTATTCTGACTACCGTCGACGAACTCCGCGATCTTCGCGACCAGTTTTTCTCGGCCGAGTTCCTTGCGCGGGTCTTTCATGCCGCCGGCCTTGAGTTGCTTGATCACCACATTCTCCGTCGCGATGGCCGCGTGGTCCGTACCGGGGACCCACAGCGCCTCTTTGCCGTTCATGCGTGCGAAACGAATGAAGATGTCCTCGAGTGCGAGCATCACCGCGTGACCAAGGTGAAGTTGGCCCGTGGCATTGGGCGGCGGGAGGGAAATCGTGAACGGTTCTTTCGTACTGTTCGCATCGGCAATAAAAGCCCCGCTGTCCTCCCACATCTGATAGATGCGGTCTTCTGTTCCTGCCGGATCGTATGCCTTGGGTAATGTCATATTGAAGGATGAGCGTGTGCCGAGCGTGCCGAGGGATAGTCTTTGTCGAGCACGGAACGGAGTATAGGAGATCGTTGCCCATGGCGAAACGACTCCTAAGCCGCCTTTTTAGGCTCAATGATTCGATTCCGAGTACGGCACGCCCGCGAGAACGTAATCCAACGCCTCTTCCATGTAGGGAATCATCTCTGGCAACGCATCAATCGAAAACCACCCCACGTGGTCACTTTTCGCGGGTTCAGCGTTCGTCGGCTCCCCTTTCCACGCGTCGGCCAGAAAGAAATACGCCACGCGCTCGTGGTTCGGCTCTTCGCTCCTCCCATGGCACATGCGATGCATCGTGTGTGCATGCGCGACCGAGAGCGGATCAACGACGACACCCGTTTCTTCGAGCGCTTCACGGATGGCACCTGCCATAGGCGTTTCTCCCGGCTCCTTGTGCCCCGCAGGAAAGCAGTACTTCCCATCCATATAGCCCGTATTCGCACGCCGCAGCAAACAGACTTTCCCGTCGCGCATGAGAATGAGCGAGACTTCTTGGATGGCGGAGCAGTCGTTGCGCATGGAAAGAATTTTACCTCACCCCTCACCCCTCTCCTACCGCGCCGCACGCCAGTGTCGTTCGTGAACGACGTGGCACGCCCGCCAGGAGAGGGGGACAGTTCTTCTTCATGATAAGTACATACTTCGCCCCGGCGCTTCCCGGGCATGAAGGCAGAATCATATGCAGAGAAAATTCTTCGTTGAGTTGCAGCGCCGCTCCCCTCTCCCGGGTGGCGTCTTGGGTGGCGGGAGAGGGGCTGGGGGGAGAGACTTCTCATTTCTTCGCCTACGCCTCCTGTTCCACATGCGGTATTCGTTGGAAAATGAAGAGAAGCCGTATACAACAAAAACCCCGCAGCTAGGCGGGGCTCTTGTCAAAACGTGGAAAGATCGAAGCCCGCCTTAAGAGATGAGCCCGACCTTTTTAAAGATTATGGGCAAGAAATGCACGTTTTTCTTCACATACCTCCGCGAAAACGGAGTAGAATGGGGCTGTGATGTTCCGCCCCTCATGCATCGGCTTCTCAGAGGCTCGACTGATCCACCTGAAGGGCTATCCCGGGGACCTGAAAGACACGTATTTCGACGGCACGGGTATCCTGGGTAAAGCAGCGGGCGTGGTCAGCCTGGGTGTGGAAGGCCTGGACCAGGGCATCCGCAAGCTCAGCGGACGCGAATTCGAAGCCCCGCAGGGCATTATGGGCAGGACGCGCCGTGATATCGGCGCCCTGTTCGGCCACCTCGGCAAAGGCGAATTCATGAAGGCCGGCACGGCCGCGTGGTCGGTCGTTTCGGGCGATGTCCTCATGGACGGCATCGACGTCGTCGGCGGATTCCGCACGAAGTGAGGGATGGTAAAAAATGCGTAAAACCGCTATAATAAGAGGGAAAAACACACTATGCCCTTCTTCCACCTCCGCCGATCGCGCACGTTCCTCGAGTACCTGAGCCAGCGCAGCTACGGCGATTTGTTCGTCCTCTGGATCCTCGTAAACACGCTGTTCGCGATCGCGTACTTCCTACTGGCATCGACGCATCCGGACCACGCACCCACGGGCCTCGCACTCCTTCATCCGCCCGAGCGCCTGTTCAACAGCTTTTACTTCAGCATTACAACAGGCACATCAACCGGCTACGGCGATATCCTCCCGCAGGGGCTCTCGAAACCTCTCGCTATGGCACAGATGTGCCTCGCGCTCCTCGTGTTCGCCATTTTCGTCACGAAGCTCGTCTCGAGCCGCACTGAAGCCACGTTGCGCGAAGTACATCGCATGAGCTTGGACGGCATCTTCTACCACATCCGCCATGTGCTGTTTATCGTCCGCAAAGACGTCGACAACCTTTTGAGTGCCCTCGCGCGCCACAAAACACTGGGTGAACGTGATTGGGAGCTCCTGCAAACCGCGTGCTTGCAGGCCGAGAGCCTGGTCGAAGAAATACCCGAACTCTACAACGGCGGCATCGCCCACGACTTGGCCACGCTCGACGGCAAACGCGAACGCCTGCTGCTCGAAGCATTATCGCGCACGCTCAAACGCATCGAAAAATTCGTTCGCGAACTGCACGATCATGACATTGCCTGGACCAACGAGAGCAGTGACGCCCGCGTGGGCATTCTGGGACTGCTCCGAGCATCCAGCTCGGTGCTGAAGATTTGGAGCGATCGATCGCGCGAAGGAAACGAACGGTTCCAGGATCTGCGCGCGCTGACCCAAGCATTGGAAACGGAATTAGAGAGAAAGGAATAATCCTTCGATGACGCAGGGCAAGAAAGAAGGCGTCCTTCTCGCGGAACGCCTTCTTCTGTCTTTGAGCGTGGATCAGCGCCGGAAACCCCCGGGGCGGGGTCCGCCGCGCGGGGGGCCGCCGAAACCGGTGCGCGCCGGGGGCACGAAGCCCTCGGGCGGTGCGGACATCTGCTTCAAGGAGAGGCGCGTCTTGCCTTCCTGCGCGTCGAACTCGACGCACTTCACCTGCAGCTCCTGGCCCATCTGCACGACGTCTTCCACCTGTTCCGTGCGACCCCAGGCCAGCTCGGAGATATGGATCATGCCGTCCTTTCCGTGGCCGAACTCGGCGATCGCGCCGACGCCCGGGATGATGCGGATGATCTTCGCATCGTAGACCTTGCCGACTTCCGGCTTCTCGGTGATACCGAGGATCCACTCCTTCGCGCGGGCCATCATGGCGCCGTCGGCGGAGGTGATGAAGATAATGCCGGAGTCCTCGATGTCGATTTCGACGCCGAGATCACCCGTGATCTTCTGAATCGTTTCACCGCCCTTGCCGATAACGAGGCGGATATCTTCCGGGTTGATCTGGATCGTCTCGATGCGCGGAGCATACGGCGAGAGCTCGTGGCGCGGTTCGGCGATCGTGAGGAGCATGGTCGTAAGGATCTCGCCGCGTCCGACGCGGGCACGCTCGAGTGCTTCCTTGAACACGGAGTCCGGCAGACCCTTGATCTTGATATCCATCTGGATAGCCGTGATGCCCTTCTCGGTGCCGGTCACCTTGAAGTCCATGTCGCCCCCGAAGTCTTCTTCATCCTGCAGGTCGGAGAGGATCACATACTGGCCCTTTTCTTCATCGGAGACGAGGCCGAGCGCGATGCCGGAGACGGGGGACTTGATCGGCACGCCGGCCGCCATGAGGGCGAGCGTCGAACCGCACGCCGCGGCCATGGACGACGAGCCGTTGCTGGCAAGGATCTCGGTGACGAGGCGGACCGTGTACGGGAACTCTTCCGCAGACGGGAGCACCGGCTCGAGGCCCCTTTGGGCCAAATTACCGTGGCCGATTTCGCGGTTACCGACGGACAAGCGGTTACTGGTCTCGCCGACGGAGAACGGCGGGAAGTTGTAATGGTGCATGAAGCGCTCCTTGTGCTCGCCTTCCATACCTTCGACCAACTGCTGGTCGCCGGGGGCGCCGAGCGTGCAGGTCGTGAGGCCCTGGGTCTCACCGCGGGTGAAGAGGGCGCTGCCGTGAACGCGGCTCGGGAGAATGTCGACGAGCACCGTGATGTCGCGGATTTCGGTGACCTTGCGGCTGCTCATGCGCGTACCTTCCTCGAGGATGAGGCGGCGGACTTCGCCCTTGATGATCTTGTCGACGAACGACGGCGCGAGCTTGTAGAGCTTCTGGAGCGTCTCGTCCTCGCCGGCGGGGCCAAATTTCGCTTCGAGGTCTTTGGCGGCGCCGTCCATGAGCTTCGTGAACATGCCGCGGCGCGTGAGCTTCGGCAGGTCGTCCTTGATCGCCTTATTGATCGCGGCGAGGTGCATCTCCTTGAGGAACTTCAAACCTTCTGCATGCTCGAACGGAGCGTCGAATTCCATCTTCGGCTTACCGATCTCCTTCTGAATCGAAGCGAAAAACTCTGCGATCTTCATCGCCCACTTCTTGCCGAACTCGATGGCGCGGAGCACGTCGGCTTCCGGCACCTGATTGGCTGCAGCTTCGATCATGACGATGCGCTCGAGCGAGGTCGTGACGAACAAATCGAGGTCGGAGGTCTTGCGCGCTTCAACCGACGGGTTGAGCACCAACTCACCGGCGATGAGGCCGACGCGAACGGAACCGAGAACGGAGTCGTTCGGGCAGTCCGAGATGGCAATGGCGAGGTTCGCAGCGTTAGAGGAGGTCAAATCATGCGCGTTCTCGAAGTCGTACGAGAGCACCGTGCAGAACACCTGGATGTCGTTGCGGATGTGCTTCGGGACCATCGGGCGGAGCCCACGGTCGACCACGCGACCCATGAGGATGGCGGCGTCGCTCGGTCGGCCTTCGCGCTTGCGGAAGCGGGAACCGGCGATTTTGCCGCCAGCGTAGTTTTTCTCCTGGTACACGAGCTGCAACGGGAGGAAGTCGACGTCGCGCGCTTTGGCGGACACCGTGACGTTCCCCATCGAGACAGTGTCGCCCATTTGGACGAGCACGGTTGCGTTGGCCTGTTCAGCAATGCCGCCGATCTTGGCGACGAGTTTCTTGTCACCCAACTCGAGGGTGAATTCCTTCATACCGGAAGGCATGGACATAAAAAGAGGGGGGAAGAATGCGTCTTCCCACCCGCTCCAGGGATGCACAGGTCAGGCTCCTCGTATCGAGGCTACTGGCACGTACATCACAGGTTGGCGGACGGAAGCGCGAAAGAACGAAGGGATTGTAGCGGTTTTGAGGGGGAAAGCGAGAATATTGACACATCAGGATATGAGATCAAGAATCACCTATCTGCTGATTGTTTCAGCGGAGCAAGAAGGATCTGTCCCTTCATAGAATCGGAACCAACAAGGAGTTACCCGTCATGAGACCCTTCAAATGGCTTGTCGTCCTATGTATGCGTTGGTGGATCGAGGATCGTGCAATGCGGCGCGTGGCGGCGAATCAGGAACAAGAACGAATGTTCTTCTCCACAATCGCCCATAAAGATTTTGCCGACTCGTACTGGGAACGTATGCCGCAACGATTACGCTACGGCCTGCAGAAAAAAAATATGCGCGTGAATTTCCGCGACTTCAAAGTGATCAAGGCGCTTGTCAATCCCGTCGATTTGGCGCGTCAGCCTGCGTTCTACGCCGTCGATTTTGTCGTTCAACCTAATCTCAAGTGATTCGAATTGCCTGTCGACTGCATCAAAACGCTTGTCTATTACCTGAAACTTGCGATCCATGTGCTGCAGCACCGTACGCAGTGTGATCCGAGCCATCGATTTTTTGGTCGTCACCATGAGTACCGACGATCCTACCCGCCCGGCGCGCACCTGCAATTGACGACCAATGCGAATACGAAAAGAACCGCAGACCAAGGCCGTGCGGTTCCGTTCTATGCGATGGAAGGACGATGACCGCTCTCCTTCGCTAAGGCTACGGCGGGACTTACCTCTTCAGGCTGTGGGCCTCGAGCACCGTCTGGTAAATCTCCGGCTTGTTCATACGGAGGTACGTGAGGAGCTTGCGGCGTTGGGCGACCATGCCGAGCAAACCCTTGCGTGCGTCATTGTCTTTCTTGTGTTCCTGGAGGTGCGACGTCACCTGGCCGATTCGGCTCGTGAGGATCGCGATTTGCACGCCGGCGGAACCGGTGTCCTTCTCGTGTCCTTGGTGCTTCTTGATCAACGTCTTCTTCTTCGTACGCTTGAGAGGCATAAAAGGTGGGAACAGGGCGAAAAGAATTTTGCCGGGCCCCGGGTGCGTGGATACGCAGGTCGAAGCGCGGACAGTGGGTGGATTCTACGGATTCGAAACTGAAAAGCAAGCAAATCGCCCATAAATACCAAAATTCCGCAGAGAGAGGCCGATCAGACCCCGTGAGTGTACGATTGTCCACCCTTCCCTGGAGGCACTCGGTGTACACTCCGGACCATGACGTCCGCTCTCACCTTCATCATCGGCGCCGCGATCGGTCTTGTCCTTGGCGGCGGCATCACGTTCTTCCTGGCCAAGAAAACGACGGCGAAAACGGAGGGCGATCTCGAAATGCTCGCGGCGAAACTTATGCAGCAACAGTCGAAGAGCTTTCTTGATCTGGCCGAATCGAAACTGACCAGCAAGAAGGAAGTGATCGACGAATCGCTCAAAGCGATGAATTCGAACCTCGCGCGCGTCGAAACGCTCATGAAATCCGTGGGCGAAGGGAACGCGAGCGTAAAGACGCGCCTGGATACCGCGGCAACCGCCATCAAGGACCTCTCCGAGACCACCGGCGGACTGAAGAGCGCGCTTGCCGGCAACAGCATCCGCGGCCAATGGGGCGAACGCATGGCAGAAGACGTCCTGCGCCTGGCGGGCATGGTCGAGGGCATCAACTACATCAAGCAAACGAAGCTTCAAGACAGTGGTTCGCGCCCGGACTTCACCTTCTTGCTCCCCCAGAACCAGACCGTGAATATGGACGTGAAGTTCCCGTTCAATAACTACCAGCTCTACGTGGAAGCGAAGACCGATGCCGAGCGCGAGAAGTACAAGAAGGACTTCATCAAGGACGTGAAGTTACGCATCAAGGAACTGCAGACGCGCGGGTACGTGAACCCCCAGGAGAACACGGTCGACTACGTGCTGCTCTTCATCCCCAACGAGCAGATATTCTCGTTCATTAACGAACACGCGCGCGAGGTGATCGACGAAGCCATGCAGGGCAAAACGATCCTCTGCTCCCCGCTCAGTCTCTACGCGATCCTGGCCGTCGTGCGCCAATCGATCGATAACTTCCGTATGGAAAGCACCTCGCAGGAAATGCTCAAGGTTTTCAGCACATTCCACGAGCAGTGGGGCAAGTTCAAAGACCAAATGGAAACGGTACGAAACCGCTTCCTCTCGACGCAGAAGGAGTACGACGACCTCGTGGGCACACGCTCGCGCCAGCTCGATAAACCACTCGAAAAGATCGCCGAACTGCGCGCCGCGCAAGACGAATCCATGCCCGTTCTCGACGGCGTCATCACGAAAGCGAAAACGAATGTTCTCGCTGAGAACATCGAACAAGTGCTGATACGCTAACGGCCCGTGACGCAGACTGCGACTGATCTTATTTTCGGCCCGCTCAATCCCGAGCAACAGCAGGCGGTCGTGACCATGAACGGTCCCGTGCTTATTTTGGCCGGCGCCGGTTCGGGCAAGACCAAAGCCCTCACCCACCGCATCGCCAACCTGATCCACACGGGCGTGCAGCCGTGGCAGATTTTGGCTGTCACATTCACGAACAAAGCGGCAAAGGAGATGAAAGAACGCATCAAGAGCATCCTGCACCTCACGGATCCAAACGGAGGCCCGTCATCCTTCGATGATGCTCAGGGTGATCGGCATGCACGCCTGCCGATCATGGGCACGTTCCACTCGGTGTGCGCCCGGATCCTCCGCCGCGACATCGAGCGTCTGGGCCGCGACCGGTCGTTCGTGATCTACGACGGCGACGACCAGGAGAAACTGATGAAAGAGGTGCTCAAGGAATTGCAGATCGCGGAGGAGCAGCTCAAGCCGCGCGCCGCGCTCTCGCAGCTCGGCCGCATGAAGTGCGAAGCCGTGACCGCCGAGCAGGCCAAAAAGGACGCATCGAGCGACCGCATGGCCGTCGTGGTGCGGGCGTACGACCTGTACCAAAAAAAACTGCGCGAGGCGAATGCGGTCGACTTCGACGACCTCATGCTCGAGACCATCCGCCTCTTCCGCGAGTGCCCGGATGTTCTGGATCGGTACCAAGAGACGTGGCGCTACATCCACGTGGACGAGTACCAGGACACGAACCACGCGCAGTATCTGCTGATCTCGATGCTCGCCGAGAAGTACCGGAACATCTGCGTGATCGGAGACCCCGACCAGTCGATCTATGGTTTCCGCGGCGCGGACATCCGCAATATCCTGGAGTTCGAGCGCGAGTACACAGACGCCGTACGGATCAAGTTGGAACGAAATTACCGCTCCACGCAGCCGATTTTGACCAGCGCCGACAAAGTGATCTCCGTGAACCCGAACCGCCCAGAAAAGCACATGTGGACCGATCGGAAAGACGGACCAAAGGTCATCGTCCACCAGGTGACCAATGAACGGCGGGAAGCGGAAGAAGCGCTGAAGGCGATCCGCCAGGTGCAGGAACTGGGCGTGCCCTTGAAGGAACACGTCATCCTCTACCGCACGCACGCGCAGTCCCGTGTCTTCGAAGAAGCGTGCATGCGCGGAGGTGTCCCCTATCGGATCCTCGGCGGGCTCAAGTTCTACCTGCGCAAGGAAGTGAAGGACGTTCTCGCCTATCTGCACGCGATAACGAACCCCTACGACGCGCTCTCTGTGCTGCGCGTGATCAACGTGCCGGCACGCAAGATCGGCCTGCGGACGCTCGAACGTGTGCAGGCGTTCGCCATGGCACATAACCTACAACTGTGGGACGCGCTCAAGGAAATCGACATGGTGCCCGAGGTCGACAACGGCGCGAAAGAACGCGTACGCACGTTCCAGGGCATCATTGAACGCTTCATGCTGCGCTCCACGCAGGTGCCCGTGAGCACGCTGACCGAAGAATTACTCAACGCCATCGCCATGGAAAAGTGGCTGACAGAGGACGATGCAGAAAAAGGCGAAGAGCGATGGCAGAACGTGAAGGAACTGCTCACCGTCATGCACAAATACGACGCGATGGCACCCAAGGATTCGCTCCTGAGCTTCCTCGAGGAAGCCGCGCTCGTGTCGGAGGTCGATAAATTGGAAGACGGCGGTGACAGCCTGACCCTCATGACGCTCCACCTGTGCAAAGGCCTCGAGTTCGAACACGTGATGATCGTCGGCTGCGAGGAAGGACTCTTCCCCCATGCCAACAGCGTCTACGACAAGGAGCAGCTCGAAGAAGAACGACGCATCATGTACGTCGGCATGACTCGCGCGCGGACGCACTT
>Ga0163144_10007001_pt1 | contig 24805 bp, 23 predicted proteins | sample OliLak19BULKMAT1_FD_123175 | JGI IMG/M metagenome (GOLD analysis project Ga0163144, IMG submission 123175) | Freshwater microbial mat bacterial communities from Lake Vanda, McMurdo Dry Valleys, Antarctica - Oligotrophic Lake LV.19.BULKMAT1 | ecosystem: Environmental > Aquatic > Freshwater >... | reverse complement strand
CGCCACCCGCGAAGGGCTGCGGAGTGCGCTGGATGAGGATTTCGAGGTCTATACCGCATCTAACAACAGCGAGGCGCTGGCAATCCTCAAGACCGAATCCATCCAGCTCCTCCTCACCGATCTTCGGCTCGGCGGTGACTCGGGGATGGATCTTATCGACACCGCATCGAAGCTCACCGATCCGCCGGTGATCCTGATGATGACTGCCTACGGCTCGGTCGATACCGCCGTGGAGGCGATGCGGCGCGGGGCGTTCCACTTCGTCACCAAGCCCCTGAACATCGACGAGGTGGAGATGCTGCTCAAACGCGCCCTCCGCTCCCGGACGCTGGAAACCGAGAACGTCCAGCTCACCAAGCAGGTGAAAAAGGGCGCCAGCCTGTCCCGCCTGATCGGAAAATCCCCGGAGATCAAGCGCGTCACAGACATGATCGAACAGGTCGCGCCGACACGTGCCACCGTCCTCATCGAGGGGGAATCAGGCACCGGCAAGGAACTCGTCGCCAACGCGGTCCATCACCTTTCCGGACGCCCCGCTTCCAGGCTGGTGATCGTCAACTGCGCCGCCCTTTCCCCGCAATTGCTCGAATCCGAACTCTTCGGCCACGAGAAAGGATCTTTCACCGGAGCCGCCCAGAAACGCATCGGTCGCTTCGAGCAGGCGGATGGCGGCACACTTTTCCTCGATGAGATCGGCGAGATCGACGCGGCAACCCAGGTGAAGCTGCTCCGCGCCCTTTCCGAGCGGTCGATCGAAAGGGTCGGCTCGAACTCCCCGATCAAGGTCGATGTCCGGCTGGTTGCCGCGACAAACAGGAACCTCCGCCAGCTCGTGGACGAGGGAAAATTCCGCGAAGACCTGTATTTCCGGCTCAACGTAGTCTCCATCCACATGCCGACCCTGCGGGAAAGGCCGGAGGACATCGTGCTGATGGCGAACGCTTTCCTTAGGGAGTTTGCCGAGGAAAACCAGCGACCGGTCAAGCCACTGACCGACGCAGCGATCCACAAGCTCGTTTCCTACCCGTGGCCGGGAAATGTCCGCGAACTCCGCACCGCCATCGAGCACGGCGTGGTGATGTGCAATGATGCAGCGATAGCCCCCGCCCATCTGCCCGCCTTCCTCAACGGCGGCGGCAACACGACCACATCCGCACCGACGAACAGAACCGCACTGGCCGCACCGGGTGTTTTCAATTTAAACACGCTCGAAAGCCACGCAATCCGCAGGGCTTTGGCGGAAACCGGCGATAACCGCACCCAGGCGGCCGAGCTTCTCGGGATCAGCCGCCGCACCTTGCAACGAAAAATCAAGGAACTAGGGCTTTAAGTTTTCGCCCGGATAGCATACCCCCACTCCCGCATGAGCAATTCCATCACACGAATCGACACCGGAATCCTGATCCGCAGGAGCCTGTTCTTCCTGGTTCTCGTCATCCTGACACTCGGCAACCTCTTCACGCTGTTCCGCGGACTCAATTCCCCGCAGGCCATGGATCAGGCGCAGATCGCACGCGAGATCGCACGCGGCAACGGTTTCACCACCAAGTTCATCCGCCCCATCGCCTACGAGCAGGCTAAGCGGCAGCAGAAAGGATCGACCGTTCCCTTCGCCGGCTTCCAGGACACCTATCACTCCCCGCTCAATCCCCTGCTCAACGCGGCGGTGCTCAAGCTCATCGGCGCCGATGACGCGAAACAATGGAAAATGGGGGAGAATGAGATGATCTATCCGCTCGACCGGGTGATCGCCACCGTTTCCACCATCTGCTTCCTCATGTCGATCGGGGTCAGCTATCTGCTCATCTCACGCATCTTTGACCCGAAGATCGCCGGGGTGACGGCCATCCTCATGCTGCTGTGCGAAACTTTCTGGAACTACTCCCTCAGCGGACTCCCGCAGATGCTCATGCTGCTTCTTTTTTCCTGTGCGATCTATTTCGTTTACCGCGCCGTCGAGGACGCGAGCGAAGGCCGCATCCCCTTCGCCTCGGCGATCTTCGCGGGGATTTTCTTCACGCTCCTCGCCCTCACCCACTATCTGGCGGTGTGGATCGCGCTGGGCTACATCATTTTCGCGGCGGTCGCCTTCAGGCCGCGGGGGGTTGTCGGCGCCACCGTGCTGGTGACGCTGCTCATCGCCATGACCTTCGTCATGGTCAGGAACGCAGGGATCTCAGGCACCCCTTTCGGCACCGCTTTCCTCAACCTCTACAACGGCATCGGCGGAGGAAACGAGGATTTCGTCATGCGCTCGAAAGACCTCGAATCCTATCCGCTCCTCGACAGGGGAATACTTTCGAGCGTCGTCCGCACCACCCTGCTCCAGACTACCAGCATCATCCCATTCCTCGGCGGGATCATCATCGCGCCGCTGTTCCTGATTTCCCTGATGCACCCGTTCAAGCGCCCCTCGATCGCGAACTTCCGCTGGGCCATCCTGCTCATGTTCGTGACTTCCGCCTTCGGCCTCTCGATCTACGGAGTATCCACGAACAACCTGGATCCGAACCAGACCCACCTCCTCTTCGCCCCGATCATGACCGCATATGGCCTTGCGTTCATTTCCATCCTCTGGGCGAAAATCCCCGCCGTGACGACCGCCCCCATGCTCAGGAACGTGCACCACATCGCGATCATCGTGATCTGCGGGCTTCCCCTGCTGATCAGCATGCCGCTGAAATTCAGGATCGGCCTTGATCGCAAGGATCGCGGTGGCATCCCGCACTGGCCGCCCTACTACGCACCCGCGTTGAACCTCGGCCTCAGCAATTGGCTCACCGACAAGCAGATCTGCTTCTCGGACCAGCCATGGGCCGTCGCATGGTATGCGGATCGCATCTCCATCTGGATCCCACCATCGCGCAAGGATTTCACTGAGATCGAAAGCCTAGCCGCCGATCTCGAAACCCCGGTCGCCGGGATACTCATCTCACCCTCATCGCACGGCTCGGGGAACGCTTCCGAGGTTGCGACAAAATACAAGGACTTCACATCCCTCGTGATGGACGGACGCGTATTCCTCGCCACCTACCCCCCTGGCCTTTCCATCTATGACAAGGATCAGAAGATCCAGGAAATCACCCGCCGCTACCCCTACCGCGCCACGCTAGTCGGTATGGACATGGTTTACTACTCGGATCGCGCCCTCCGCACCACAGAGGCAGCCGAGTGATCCCGTCGCGAAACGCCACGCAACGCAATGCCAGCAAAACCCAAGAACCCAACGACAACACCCTCCGGCCCCTCCTTTGAGGATGCCATGAAGGAGCTGGAAGACATCGTTGAAGCCATGGAAGGCGAGCAGCTCCCGCTCGAGGAACTGGTCGCCCGCTACGAGGCGGGATCCGCGCTCCTGAAACACTGCGGCTCTGTCCTGTCCGCTGCAAAAAAGCGCATCGAACTCATCACACTCGCCGACCGCGAGGCAACCGAACCGGAAGATGGCGGAAATCCCGCCGGGAATCCGGGGAACGAACCGGAACCACATCCCGGTGATCCTGACGAAAGCAATGACATCAGCCTCTTCTGAACAAACCGGCGGAAACAATCCGCTTCTCACATCCATCGGCTCCCCCGAGGATCTGCACAAGCTATCCGAATCCGAACTCACGGAACTCGCTGCGGAGATCCGTAGCAAGCTCATCAACTGCCTCTCGAAAACCGGCGGCCACCTCGGCCCCAATCTCGGCGTGGTGGAACTCAGCATCGCCATGCATGCTGTCTTCTCCACCCCTGAGGACAAATTTGTTTTCGACGTGTCCCACCAGGGATACGTCCACAAGATGCTCACCGGGCGTGCTTCCGAAATCGACAAGATTCGCACCTACAAGGGACTCAACGGCTTCCTCCTCCGCACCGAGTCCGAGCACGACAGCTATGGAGCGGGCCACGCCGGGACAGCCCTTTCCGCCGCCCTCGGAATGGCCGCTGCACGCGATCTCGCAGGCGGTGACAACCACGTCGTCGCCGTCGCCGGGGACGCCGCCTTCACCTGCGGCCCCACCCTGGAGGCGCTGAACAACATCGCCGAGACCACCAGGAAATTCATCGTCGTCCTCAACGACAACGAATGGTCCATCGACAAGAACGTCGGTGCCATCGCCCGCTACTTCAACGCGCTGCAGACCCACTCCACCTACTCCGCAGTGCGCACCACCGCAGCGGATTTCGTCGAAAAAGTTCTCGGCAAAGCCGTCCGCAAGATCGCGCACCGCGTTGAGGAAGGCGCGAAGAACCTCATCTTCCCCAACGTCCTTTTCGAGAAATTCGGCCTCCGCTACTTCGGCCCCATCGACGGCCACAACCTGCCGCTTTTGATAAAGACCTTCGAGCATCTCAAGACGCTCAACGAACCCGTTGTCCTCCACATCATCACAGAAAAGGGCCGCGGCTACCAGCCGGCCCTCGACAATCCGGGCAAATTCCACGGCCTCGGCGCCTACAAGATCGAGGACGGCTCCACCGACACGGTGGCCACCCCCACCTGCTCCGATATCTTCGGGCGCACGGTCACTGATCTCGCCATCGACGATCCGAAGATCGTCGCAATCACCGCCGCCATGCCGGGCGGCACGAAGCTTGAGATTTTCAAGAAAGAGCTGCCTGACCGCTACTTCGATGTAGGCATCGCGGAAGAGCACGCCGCCCTTTTCGCCGCAGGACTCGCCACCGAGGGCTTCCGCCCTTTCCTCGCGATCTACTCCACCTTCATGCAGCGCGCCTATGACATGATCATCCATGACATCGCCCTGCAGAAACTCCCCGTCCGCCTCTGCATGGATCGCGGCGGACTCTCCGGCGACGACGGCCCGACCCACCACGGGCTCTTCGACATCGGCTACCTCCGCCACATCCCGAACATCATCCACATGCAGCCGAAGGATGAGGCAGAGTTCACCGCTATGCTGAAATGGATGGCGAAATACGACTCCGGCCCCACTGCCATCCGCTACCCGCGCGGTGTCATCGCTGGCACCCCCGCAGACGACAAGTCGGCTCCCATCGAGCTTGGGAAAGGCGAACTCATCCAGGAAGGCAGCGATGTCGCCCTCATCGGCCTCGGCACATTTTTCGGGATGGCATTGGAAACGAAAGCCCTGCTCGAGGAAAAAGGCTACTCCGTATCCCTCGTAAATCCCCGTTTCATAAAGCCACTCGACACCGCCCTGCTGGAGAAAGTCGCCCGCTCCTGCAAAGTCGTCTGCACCTTCGAGGATCACGTCCTCGCCAACGGCTTCGGCGCGTCATGCATCACCCACCTCCATGACGCGGGCATATCCACCCACGTCGAGCGTATCGGCTGGCCCGATGAATTCATCGAGCACGGCAAGCCGGAGATCCTCCATGGACTCCATTGCCTGACCCCGCAAGCTGCGCTCGACAAAATCCTCCCGCACCTGCATCATTAGCCGACATCTGGTTTCTTCTCTGGATTCTGGTCTCTGGCATCTCAAAGTCTTTTTATGGAACTCAACCTCATCGACACCCCGTTCGACCTTCGCCATATCAAGCCGGGGGAGCTGGAGGAAATCCTCGAAGACCCCTTCGGCATCCGTTTCCTTCCGGATAACGACCGCAGCGACGGGGCCTCCCGCTACTACGCCCTCGGGCGCACCGTCGCCGACCGACATCTCTTCCTCGCCTTCGCCACCGACGGAAAGGTCGCCCGCGTCATCTCCGCCCGCGAGATGAGCGATGCGGAGCGCCGCTTCTACGACCGCAACTACAACGTAACCCGCTGAAAAACCATGAAAGCGATCACATCCTGGAGCCAGCTTCCCGAATTCGAAGACGACGCGGAGGAGAACGCCTTCTGGCAGGAGCACGAGCTCGATCCCAAGCTCATGGCCGCCTCCGTCCACGAGGCGGATTCCCGCGAATCCACCACCATCACCCTCCGCTTCGACCCGCGCATGCTCTCCCGCATCAAGCGCATCGCCCGCTCCCGATTCCTCAACTACCAGTCGATGATGAAGCAGTGGCTTGCCGAGCGGCTTGAGGATGAGATGAAGAATCCTTAAATCTCAAATTTCAACTCTCAAACTCCAAGGAAGAGAAGAATCATATCCCTCTTCAAATCAGCGGTTAGAATTCTTCCCTTATTTTCCATATCATCTTCCTTGAAATTTGAATTTTTCCGCGCCCCCCGCATCTGGCTCGCCGGCTTCATCTTCTGGGCTGCCACACTCTTCACACTCTCTTCGTTCTCGAAGACGATGCCCGGTGGCGGCCCGGAAATCCCGCACATCGACAAGATTCTCCACTTCGGCTACTTCATGGGCGGCGCGTTCATCTTCGCCACGTGGATGCTCCTCCGGAAAGGGACGGCAGCCCGCCCGCCCCTACGATTCATTTTAGCTCTCCTCCTTTTCACCGTCATTGGCGCGCTCGATGAATGGCACCAGACCTTTACCCCCGGCCGATCGGGAAATGACCCCTTCGATTGGCTCGCCGATATCCTTGGTTCACTCACCGGCATCCTCATCGCAAACCGTTTTTATCCAATGCTCCGCAAATTTTCATCCCCGAGGACGGAAAAATCACGGATTTAGGGTTCACACATGACGCTCCCCGGCTACGTTTTCCCTGATATGAACCAACTCGACCAACTCAAGAAGCTGACCACAGTCGTCGCCGATACCGGCGATTTCGAGGCTATGAAGGAATTCAAGCCGCAGGACGCGACCACCAACCCGTCCCTCATACTCCAAGCCGCAGGCAAAGCGGAATACCGCCCGCTCATCGACCAGGCCATCGCCGAACTCAAGGGCGGCGGACTCTCCGGCCAGGCGCTCACCGATGCCGTCCTCGACCGCATCATCATCCTCTTCGGCCTCGAGATCCTCAAGATCGTCCCGGGCCGCGTCTCCACCGAAGTGGACGCCCGCCTCTCCTTCGACACAGCAGGCACCGTCGCCAAGGCCAAGGAACTCATCGCCGCCTATGCAAAGGAAGGCATCTCCAAGGATCGCGTCCTGATCAAGATCGCCTCCACCTGGGAAGGCATCAAGGCCGCCGAATCCCTGGAAAAGGAAGGCATCCACTGCAACCTCACCCTCCTTTTCTCCTTCGCCCAGGCCGTCGCCTGCGCCGAGGCCAAGGTCCAGCTCATCTCCCCCTTCGTCGGCCGCATCCTCGACTGGCACAAGGCGAACACCGAGGGCACACCCGACTTCGAGGGAGACAAGGATCCGGGCGTCATCTCGGTGAAAGCCATCTACAACTACTACAAGAAATTCGGCTATAAGACCGAGGTCATGGGCGCGTCCTTCCGCAACAAGGGCGAGATCATCGCGCTCGCCGGTTGTGACCTCCTCACCATCGCGCCAAAGCTCCTCTCCGAACTCGCCGCCTCCGAAGAAAGCATAGCCCCAAAGCTCACCCCGGAGATCGCCGCCAAGGATCCCGTGGAGAAAATCTCCCTCGATGAGAAAGCCTTCCGACTCATGTTCAACGACGACGCCATGGCTACGGAAAAGACCGCCCAAGGCATCCGCGGCTTCGCGGCGGACATCGTGAAACTCGAGAACCTCGTCAACGCCGAGCTCTGAGCCTCCCGTAATCCGATACGTTTCATCTCAGCAGCCTGACCCCACCGGTCAGGCTGCTTCGTTTCACGCCCTCACCTCTTCCTTGGCGGTTCAACCTCCCCTCTTCCCTCTTTCCACAACCCCAGCTTCGCGCCTTAGCGCCTATGCGCGAAAATCCCCTCTTGCCACTGATCACTGATCACTCGGCACTTCTCACCCACCCCACTGCTCACTTGTCACTCCCCCCGATCCCCGCTAGTTCTCGTCACCGCACCGGCGCCCGCGCCCAAACCTTTTCCCCGGAATGTTCGCAAATCCCCTCGGCCTCCTCACCCTGCTCGCCATCCCGGCGATCCTTGCGATCCATTTCCTGCAGCGGAAATCCATCACGCTCCCCGTCTCCACCCTGTTTTTGTTAGAGCGCACCCAGCGAGAGGCAACCTCCGGGCGGCGCTTCGAGCGGCTCATCCCCTCCGTCCCCCTGTGGATGCAGTTGCTCGCCGTGCTGCTGCTCGCATGGTTCCTCGCCGAGCCTCGCTTTGGGAAGGAAAACTCCGTCCAGCGGGTCGCCGTCGTCGTCGATGGCTCCGCCTCCATGACGGTTTTCAAAAAGGAAGCCATCGCCGCCCTGCGCGAAAAGCTCCCGGATCTCAAGGGCAGCGCCTCGGCGATGGAGTTCACCCTCATCCCATCCGCCCCCGGTGCGGAGCGCCTCTACTCCGGCTCCTCCACCGAAGACCTCCTCGCCGCCTTGGAAAATTTTTCCCCGGACACCGGCATCATTGATCCTTCCTATGCCCTACGCCTCGCCCGCTCCATCGTCTCGAAGGACGGGATCGTCATCTACCTCACCGACACCCCCGCCGATTCCCTGCCTTACGAGGCGGGCATCCTCGCCGTCGGCAAGCCCACGGGAAACGTCGGCTTCACCGGCATCAGCTTCGCGGAAAAGGAAGGCGCGCTCACCTTCCAGGCAATCGTCCGGAATTACGGCGACTCCCCCGCCACCCGCAGCTGGTCGCTCAGCGCATCGAACGGCTCCATCGAACCCCGCCAGTTCGAACTCGCCCCGAAAGCCTTCGTCACCCTCTCCGCCGCCTTCCCGGAGGGCGCGGAAAACGTCCGCCTCACCCTCTCGCCGGATGCGTTCACCCTTGATGACACCCTCCCGATCATCACCCCGCAGCCCAAGGCACTCGATCTATTCACCGCCACCTCCCCCGCCTTCGCAGATCTCACCCGGAAGCTCCTCAGCTCCCTCGCCTCCACCCGGCCCTCCACCGATGCGTCATCCTCAGATCTCATCATCACCTCCTATGATCCCCTGGATCCAACCCTCCCGGACACCAACGCCATCCTATTCGTCGAGGATCCCACCTCCGCCGGGAAATATCTAAAGGGCGGGATCCTCGCCGAGACGCATCCGCTCATGGACGGCATCAACTGGCAGGCGATCCTAGTCCGCGAGACCCTCCAACTCCCCCGCCTCCCCTCGGATCGCGTCCTCCTCTGGCAGGAAAAACGCCCGCTCATCTTCCTGCGTGAGGAGTCCGGCAAAAAAATACTCTGCTTTAACTTCGACCTCCGCCTCTCCAACGCCACCCAGCAACCCGCCTTCATCGTCCTCCTCCACCGCTTCGCCGAATCTCTCCGGGATGCCAAGGTCGCCCCTGAATCCCTCAACCTCGAGACCGCCCAGGCCATCCGAATCGCCGCCGCACCCGGCATCCCTGTCGAGGCCTCCGCCACCGATCCCGCAGGGAAACCCATGCCCGCCCCCCCGACCAACGTCGCCCCCTCCCAGCCCGGCTTCCTCACCGTCACCCAGGGCGACCAAGCCCTCCTCACCGCCGCAGTCCACTTCGCCGACACCCGCGAAGCCGACCTCAGCGCCTGCGCACCCTCCGAACTCAACGGCCTCACCAACTCCGCCTCCCTGGAACTCCACACCGCCCCCGATCCCCTCGCCCGCCTCTGGATACTCATCCTCCTGGCCGCCATTCTAACAGCATGGCACTTCACCTCGCCGAAAGAAAAGGCTGCTGCGGTCGCGGCGTTCTAAGCCCCAAGGAGGGGCTGACGCCGGTCTGCCCCCACTCACCCGGCGCTCACCGAGCGCCGCTCATTCGCATCCTCACTCTCATAGAAGACCTTTCCCACCCGCTCGATGTTTTCCCTCAGTCCCGCATGGTCGAGCATCTCGAAGATAGAGAGGTCGATCATGTAGGGCAGCAGCAGATCATCCAACTCCATGGAGATATCCATCATCTCTTGAAATCCCAGACCCTCGCCGTGGAGAGTGATATCAATGTCCGATCCGTTCTTATAATTACCCTTCGCCCGCGAACCATACAGCATCGCAGCGGAACGCCCGCTTTGGGGAAATCGGAAAAATCTCCCCATCTTCCAAACTCCCAACACCCGTTCCCGCAAGGCAAACCGCTAAAGTTGTGAAAGTCTTCATCAAGGGCATCAGATTCCGATTCCGCGGGTTCACCCCCGCCCCTTCGCATCCTCCTCGATCCACTGCCAGAGGGCGGTGAGATGGCGGGCGACCTTGTGCTTGGTCGCCGGGAGATCACCGCCGGCACCGGATTTCCCGTAGAGGTAGAACTTGATCTTCGGCTCGGTGCCGGAGGGGCGGACGGCGAAGGACCTGCCATCGGCGAGATCGAAGAACAGCATCTTTTCCTTCGGCAATAGATCGCCTTCCTGATCGTAGATGTCCTGGGCGGAAAAATCGCGGAAACGGGTGACCTCCGAGCCGTCGATCTGCTGCGGAGGGTTGGCTGCGTAGGAGTTGGCGAGCGCTTGGATCTTCGCTGCACCGTCGGCTCCCTCCATGGTCAGTGATTTTCCGACCTCCAGGTAATACCCGAACTCGGTATAGAGATCGTCCAAAAGTTCCGTGAGAGGTTTGCCGACGGATTTTGAGTAGGCGGCGACTTCTGCGAACATCAGGGTCGCGCCGTTCGCGTCCTTGTCGCGCACCGCATCGGAGCCGAGGTAGCCGTAGCTTTCCTCGCCGCCAAAGACGAAGAAACGCGAGCACTCAAGGCGCAGGGCACGGGTGTGTTCCTGGGAAAGCGAGCGGTAGTCGCCCTTGCGGTCGGCGGGGATTGCGTCCTCGTATTTCTTAAGCTTCGCGGCGATGTATTTGAAACCGGTCAGGGTATCGACCACGGAGACGCCGAAGTGATTCGCGATCGCGCTCTGGAGCTCGGTGGTGACGAAGGTTTTGACGATCACCGCGCGGCTGCGGTTCGAGTTCGTGAGCCAGCCGAGATCGAACATGGTCTTGAGGCGATACCACGCCATCAGAGAGCCGATCTGGTTACCTGTTAGAAGAACCATTTTCCCATGCGCATCGCGCACCGCCACCCCCATGCGGTCGGCATCGGGATCGGTGCCGACCACGATCTCCGCGCCGCTTTCCTCGGCGAGCTGGATCGCCATCGCGAGCGCCGGGCCGTTCTCCGGATTCGGAGAATCGACGGTCGGGAAACGCCCGTCCTGCACGTCCTGCTCCGGCACGGTCAGCACCTCGAAGCCGAGGCCGCGCAGCATGGGGACATTGATGTGGCCGCCGGTGCCGTGGAGGTTGGTGAAGACGACCTTGATCGGGTCTTTTTCCAAAAGATCCGGCTGGAGCAGGAGAGTTTTCAAAAGCTCGATATATTTTTCGTCGAAGTCCGCTCCCAGCACGGTAACTTTGCCCTGTTTATTGCCGGGAAGCGGTTCGTAGCGCTCGCTGGTGATCGCGTTCACTTCCTTGATGATCGCCGTCGCGTGTGGATCTACAATTTGTGCACCGTCATTGAAGTAGGCTTTGAAGCCACAATCATGCGCGGGGTTGTGGCTCGCGGTGATGACCACGGCGGAATCGCAACGCAACTGCCGCGCCGCAAAGGAAAGCTGCGGGGTCGAGCGCGGGCCATCGAATACATAGGCGTCGCAGCCGAGATCGGCGCAAACGCGGGAGCAAAAGTCGGCGAAGTCCTTGGAGAAATGGCGGGTATCGTGCGCGAAGGCGAAGGAAGGCTTCCTGCCCTCACCGACAAAGGATTTCGCGTAAGCGATCAACCCCCGCACCGCGCGGGATACGTTGTAATAATTCATCGTCGCCGTGCCGACGCACGGGAACTCCGGCCTGCCGTTGGGGCCACCCGCAGCTTGCTCGGATGGGGTGACGGTGCGGCCTATCGTGCGCCCACGCAAGCCGCCGGTTCCAAAGGCGAGGGTCTTGAAAAAGCGGTCGTTGAGCTCTGAGAAATTTCCGGCGGCCACCAGCTCTTCCACGGCATCCATAGCCAGATCGCTGGATGCGCCGGCCAGCAGCACCCCGATGTTCTGTTTGGCGGATTCAAGGAGATCGCCGGATGCGATGGCGGCTGAGAGTTTTTCCGGGAGGTCGTTCATGGATGGGTTTTCGGGATGGTTTTCGGGGAAAGAAGACCGTATTTGGGACTGAACAGGTAGGCTAAAATGAACAGAATGCCGAGCAGGATTACAATCGCCGGCCCCGGCGCGATCCCCAGGGGACTGGAAACAAACACCGCCGCGATGGAACCGAATCCGCCGATCAGCCCGCCGCCCCAGAATAGCGCGGAGGTCTTGTCGGTCAGCAAGGAAACGGTCGCCGCCGGGGTCACCAGCAGACCGACGGAAAGCACGCAGCCGACCGCCTGCAGCGAGGAAACAAGTGCCAGCACCAACAGGCCGAAGACGAGGTATTGCATAACCCGCACGGGGACACCCTGCGCAGCGGCGACGTTCGGCTCGAACAATGTCAGGAGGAGCGGGCGCATGAGCAGGTTGGTGGCGAGCAGGATCACCGCGCCGATGGCGAACACGATCCAGAGATCGGCGTTGCCCACCGCCATGATGTCGCCGAAAAGCCAGTGTTCCAGCTCGGAGCGGGTCTTGAGTTTCGGCAGGATCGCCACACCCGCCGCGAAGGCTGCGGTGTAGAGGACAGCCAGCGATGTCCCCTCGGCGACACGTTTCCCCCTCGCCACCGCCACCGATCCGAGACCCACCAGGAGCGCCGCGAACATGGCCCCGAAGAAGGCATTCCACTGGCTGAGATAACCGGTGATGAGGATGCCAAGCGCGATCCCCGGCAGCATCGTGTGGGAGAGAGCGGAGACGGAAAGGGCGTTCCGGCGGAGCACCACGAAGCCGCTGAAAAATCCGTTGGTAAAACCGATGAAGGCCGCCGCCGCGAGCGTGCGTTGGTAGAAAGGATTGCTTAGGAGTTCCTGGATCATGGTATCGGGTCAGAAGCTTAACCGCGAATGGACGCGGATTTTAAGATGGGTTCATTCGCTAGGAAATGATCCGCGGAAATTTGCGTCAATTCGCGGTAAAAATTCCCAAGCATCATGCGGGGACAGCAAAGGTTGTTGAAATAAGCTCCGGAGTGAGGACTTCCGCTGCACTTCCATATGCCACCTGCGAGGTGTTCAGGACTAGCACCTCATCGAAAAGGGATTTCACGGAGCCGAGATCATGGTGTGAGGCGATGACCAAGCGCCCCTGCCCCGCCAGCTTCGCCAGCAGCTCGCCCAACATCATCGCGGAGTTCCGGTCGAGGCCGGTGAACGGCTCATCTAACAAAAGGACATGCGCTTCTTGCGCGATGGATCGCGCCAGGAACGCCCGTTGCTGCTGGCCGCCGGAAAGCTCACGGATCTGGCGGTGCTGGAGATCCTCCAAGTTCAGGGAATGGATCGCCGAGTCCACAGCCTTCGTATCCTCCCCGGAAAATTTCCGCCACCATCCGGTCTGCGGATATCTTCCCATCTCCACCAGCCCACGCACGGTGATCGGGAACGACCAATCGACCTCCTCCCGCTGCGGCAGGTAAGCGAATTCCCGAGACCATTTCCGCACTGCCGTCCCCCGCCAGAGGATTTCCCCGCTAACCCTCGGCACCAGCCCGGCGATGGCTTTCAGCAGGGTCGATTTGCCTGCGCCGTTCGGCCCCACCAGCGCGACCCGGTTGCCGCAGGAGGTCGCCATCGAGACGGAATCCAGCGCGAGGATATCGCGATACGCGACGGACAGCCCCGCGATCACCAGCTCGTGGTGATGGGAGTGGTGCGCGCAGCAGTCATGTCCGGGTTCCTCTTTCAAAACGGTAGCTCTACGAAATCATCGATGCCCTCCGGCGCATCGAACACATGGGTGAAGGTTTCCTCGCCGGGAGCCTCGATCACGAGCTTGGCAAAGCGGCGGGAGCCTGAAGCCTCTTTCCACACCACTTTCAGAAAGATGGCGGGGGCTTTTTTTTCCAAATCCATCGACCCGGAATAATCGCCCGATGCCTCCGGTTCAATCGTTCTTCCTCCGAGCGAAACAGACGAAGCCTGCGACGACAAGGTCAGGAAATACTTCGCGCTCGATACAGATATCCCCGTTTCGGGCAAGCCCGCATCATTCACGTGATCCGGAACCTTCGCCCCCCTGTCGGTCAAACGAGCAAACCCGATCCCGGAAACGACAAGCGCCAAAAGGACAAGAACCGTGCGTATTAGCGGAGAACCCCTCACGCAACTAATGTGCATTAAGCGAACGGAGCTTGCAACCTCTCAATGCGGGAAGGGATTTGGAATCCCAAGTGCGAAGAGCGGCGAATTGAGCGAGACGATCAGAATTCACTCTTCCAAAGCCGCAGCCCGTGAGATGAGCGCATTGGCGGCATCCGCATTGCGGCCTTCGGAAGTCCAGATTGCGGCGAGGGCGCGCATGGCGGCGGCGGTTTCCTTTTTCGCGTCCTTGGGGAAGGTGCGGATGGCGTTGCGGAGGCGTTCCTCGGCGGCTTTGGCCTGGCCCTGGGCGAGGAGTTCCTTGGCGGAGGCGAGGAGGAAAGCGGGTGCCATGTCGGCGGGGTTGGCCAGCATGGACTCGGCCTCGCGGAAGAGGCGGGCGGCCTTGTCCTTTGCCTCCGGATCGCGGGAGGTGGCGATGGCGAGCTTCATCATGAGGGAGGCGTCCCCGGGGTGGCTGAAGACAGCCTTTTCAAGGAGCAGGCGGGCGGCGCGGAATTCGCTGTCGGCGATGAACTCGTCGGCGAGGGTGATGAATTCACCGGGGGTGCCGCCGCGTAGCTTGAGTAGCTCGGCGGCGTGTGCCCTCGCCTCTTTCGGCATGCCTTGCTGGCGGTAGTATTTTGCGAGGGATTCGTGGGCTAGGGCTTTGCCGGGATAGACGCCGAGGACTTCCTTTAGAATGGCGACGCCTTCGCCGTCCTGCTTTGAGGAGATGAGGAGTATGCCGAGACGGATCTTGAGATCGAGCGAGGAAGGCACGGCGGCGATGTGGCTGCGGAGTATGGAGATGGCTTTGGCCATGTCCCCGGCCTCGCGGAAGTGATCGCTGGCGGCGCGGGCGGTTGTGGCCCATTCGGGGTGGCTGCCGGTTGCTTCGGTGAAGCATTTCCCGGTGCGCGCCTGCGCGTCCTTGTCCTTGCTGTCGTAGAGGCTCTTGGTGGTGGCGACGTAGTAGCGGACGGCCTCGGGGGTATCGGTGTTGAGCTGTTCGAGGAGTTCGCGGGCGCGGGCGTCATTGCCCTTGTCCCGGGCGAAGCGGATCAGGCGCTCGATGGGGAGGAAATCGCCGGGCATGGATTCCATTACTTTGAGATAGGCCTCCTCCTGCATGCGCTCCGCGATCGAATCCCCTTTCCCGATGCGCCCGAGGAAGTCGCCGTATTCGATGCGGATCGCCGGCTCCTCCGGGCGGGCATCGACGGCATCCTGATAGATGACGAAAGCGGCGGAGCGGTCGCCATCTTCGAGACGCTTTTCCGCGATGATGCGGACAAGGGGCATGGCGGTGGGATCGGCCTTGTAGGCTTTCTCGTAGTATCCGCCCGCAAGCTTGTCGTCGCCGCGCTGCTGCTCAAGGGTGGCGTATGAAAAATCCAGCAGGCTGCCCGCGTTTAATGCGGACGCCGTTGCCATGCCGATACAAAACGCGATGCGCATGCAGCTTCCTACACCGTCCGTCCCATGTTGAAAAGCCATCTTGCCGCTCTTTCCCTGATCCTCTGCACTGCGGCATCGGCGATGCCCGCCCATCCCCGGCTGCTGGTGACGGAAGCGGATTGGAAGAAACTGCCTGCACGGATGGAGGCGGAGCCGGCTGTGAAGGAAATCATCCGGGCGACGCTGGTGCGCGCTGATTCTGTGCTCGAAGCGCCTCCGCTCACCTACACGCTGACGGGCAGGAGGATGCTTTCCGTTTCCCGCGAGGCGATCGAGCGGGTGCTGAATTTATCGACGGCATGGAAGGTTTCCGGTGAAAGGAAATACCTGGATCGTTGCCGCGAGGAGTTGCTGAACGTCGCGGCTTTCAAGGACTGGCATCCGGTCCACCACCTCGATACGGCGGAGATGCAGGCTGCGGTGGCGATCGGCTACGACTGGCTCTACGACGAACTCAGCCCGGCGGACCGGAAGACGATTGAGGCTGCGCTGCTGGAGAAGGGGCTGAAAGAGACTTTCGAATACAAGTCGATCCAGCGGAGGCCTAACAACTGGAACCAGGTCTGCATGGCAGGGATGGTTCTCTCGTCCATCGCGCTGATGGATGTAGAGCCGGAGCTGTGTGGGAAGGCTCTCGATGAGGCGAGGGCGGGGATCAAGGTGGGGCTGAACGGGAGCTATGCGGCGGACGGTGCGTATTCGGAAGGCGGCGGGTACTGGCAGTACGGGACTGATTTTGCGATCCTCATCGTGGAGGCGCTGCGCAGTGCGGGACTGCCGGATGCGGGGATCGTTTCCCATCCGGGTTTCCTGGAAAGTGGTCGCTATGTCGTGCAAGCCTACGGGACGAGCGGGCTGCTCTTCAACTATGGCGACAATAAAGAGAGCCGCATTGGGATGAGCATGGCGGGGGCATGGATGACGGGGGCGAACCACAGCTCGGTGCTGAGAGAATTTTTCCTGCCGCCCTTCCTCAAGATCGATGCGAGGAAGGATACCCGCTTCCTCGCACTTGCCGCCTTCTGGATGCCCACTGCGGATGAGGTGAAGGAGGACAAGCTGCCGCTACATTTCCTCGGTGCGGGTCATAGCCCGGTGGCCTTCCACCGGACGGGATTCGGGACGGGAGACCTTTTCGTCGGCATCAAGGCGGGAAAGGCCGATGTCCCGCACGGCCACATGGATGCGGGATCGTTCGTGCTGGATTGGGCGGGTGGGCGGTGGGCGACGGATCTCGGATCGCAGAATTACAATGATCTCGAACAGAAGGGCATCGTGCTGTTCGACATGAAACAGCACGGCAGCCGGTGGGCGGTTTTCCGGCTGAACAATTTCACGCACAACACGCTCACCTACAACGGCAAGCTCCACCGTATCGGCGGGGAGGCGAAGATCCTTTCCTCAAAGGGCGTACCGGAAAACGAAACGATCGTGGATATGGCTCCGCCGCTCGGTCTTCCCAAGGGTGCCAGTGCGCAGCGGCGTTTCACGATGGAGGGCGGAACCGTGACAGTCACAGACACCTTGGAAGGGCTGAAACGCGGCGACAAAATCACATGGCACGTGATGACCGTGGCAGAGGCGGAAATGCGCAAGGATGGCATCGAACTCAAGCTTGGCGACAAGCGGATGCAGCTCGACCTTTCCTCCCCGCAGTGGCAATCCACCAAAACATCCCCCGCCGATCCGCCGACGACGGATTACGACGAGGAGAACCCCGGAATGACGCGGATCTTCCTTGATGCCACTGCCGGAAAAGATGGCAAGGTCGAGATCAAGGCGGTGTTCCGGGGCAAGGCAAGATAGTGTTTCGGGTTTCATAAAATGATGGATGTCTGCTAGCTGGTTTGCGCGATGGCCTCGTCGTCACCCTTTTGGGAATTAGTCGGGAGCTGATGCTCAGTCGGCCTTTACCTGATGCCCGGTCTTCAATTCATGATCCATCAGGTGCGCAAAGCAACCGATATCCCCCCAGGCCGGGAGAGGCGGGAGTTCCGCAAACCGTTTTGATATGAACGTGATTCTCGGTTCTCCCCTGGAGCCAGGTTGGTGATCAATTTCACCGGCAACGAAAACGTCCAGAAACTCTACATTGCCAACACCTGCATGCCGAACGGCACGTATGGCCGGACATCCACCGGAGCAAACAATGGCGGCCTCGGCGTCGGCGCGCTGGACGCCTATTTCGGAACCACCGGCAACGGAAAATGGATCGTTCTCGACAACACCGCGCCGACGCTAGCCAGCATCGCCGATGACAAGGCGGGTGCCCCGGTTCAGGTAGATACCCTTATCACTTACACCGTGACCTTCAGCGACGACATGGATGCCAGACCGTGGATGCCTCCGACTTCGGCAACGCGGGAGCCTCGGCCATCACCATCGGCGCGATCTCCCAATTGACGTCCCGGATCTTCACCGTGCAGGTGACACCCACCACCGCCGGAACACCTCCAGCTCCGGATCAATCAGGGTGCCGTCCTTCGTGACGCGGCAGGAAACGCGCTGAACACCACCCCGGCCATCGCCGATGACACCACCCTCACCGTCACCACCGCCGCCACACCCTGCGAGACATGGGCCGCAATCTACAGCCCGACCAATCTCACCAACCCGAACGGCGATCACGACAACGACGGGCTCACCAATTTCTCGGAATTCGCCTTCGGCCTGAACCCGACCAGCGGCTCCTCGGCCAACCCGATCACGTTAGCGTTGAACATTTCCGAGGGAGGAATTCCAACTTGTCTTGCTTGGCTGACTTGGCGGTTCAAATTCAAGCACTCTACCACTACTTGACCAAACGCCGGGGAAATGCACCCTGCCCGCGTCCATGATTTCCGTCCAAGCACTCCGCGTCGAATTCGGCCCGCGCCTCCTCTTCAGCAATCTCTCCTTCTCCGTCCAGCCCCGCGAGCGCATCGCCTTCGCCGGACACAACGGGGCCGGGAAATCCACACTCATGAAGTGCATCGCCGGGATCATCCCCCCGTCCGGCGGATTGATCTCCGCGCCCAAGGGCACAAAAATCGGCTACCTCCCCCAGGAAGGCATCCACGTAAAGGGACGCACCCTCTGGAAGGAAACCGAATCCGCTTTCGGCGAGGTGATGGCTCTCAAGGAAAAAGTGGACCGCCTTTCCGATGAACTCGTGAAGCTCGATCCCCGCTCCTCTCCCTACGGAGAGCTACTTGAAGAGATCGGCGAACTCGAACTCAAGCTCTACGCGAACGACCCCTCCCTGATGAAGCCGAAGATCGAGTCCGTCCTCAAAGGGCTCGGGTTCCAGGAAAAGGATTTCAAGCGCGATTGCTCGGAGTTCTCCGGCGGTTGGCAGATGCGGATCGCGATGGCGAAACTTTTCCTCCAGCAACCCGAAGTCCTCCTCCTCGACGAGCCGACCAACCACCTCGACATCGAGACGCAGATGTGGGTCGAGCAATACCTCGTCAATTACGCCGGTGCCATCCTCCTCATCTCCCACGACCGCGCCCTGTTAGACACTCTCTGCACCCGCACCATCGCCTTCGCCCACGGCCGGGCGGAGGAATACGCGGGGAACTTTTCCTACTTCGAGCGGGAGTCGGTTCTGCGGAAGGAAATCCAGCTCAAGCAATTCACCGCCCAGCAGCGCGAAATCGCCGAGTCCCAGCGCTTCATCGACCGCTTCCGCGCCTCCGCGAACAAGGCCACGCTGGTGCAATCCCGCATCAAGCTGCTCGCAAAGGTCGTCCGCATCCCGGAACCCGAGCGCGACGATGCGGTGATGAATTTCAAATTCCCGCCGCCGCCAAATTCCGGCCACACGGTCGCGAAAGTGGAAAGCGTCTCCAAAGCCTACGGCCCGCTGCAGATTTTCAACGGCTTTGATTTTGAGATCAACAAAGGCGAGAAATTCGCCATCGTCGGCCCCAACGGTGCAGGCAAATCCACCTTCTGCCGCCTCGTCACCGCGCAGGAAGATCCGGACGGCGGCGAGGTCTTGCTTGGCCACAACGTCAAACCTTCCTTTTTCTCCCAGAACCACGCGGACGAACTCGATCCCGATCTCACGATCCTGGAAACCGTGCAGGCCGTAGCCTCCCGCGATGCGATGCCCCAGGTTCGGAACATCCTCGGCTGCTTCCTGTTCACCGGCGATGATGTCTTCAAGAAGGTCGGCGTGCTCTCCGGCGGCGAACGCTCACGCGTCGCACTAACATGCATGCTCCTGAAACCCGCGAACTTCCTCATCCTCGACGAGCCGACCAACCACCTCGACATGCAGTCGCAAGGAGTCCTCCAACGCGCGCTTCTCAACTACCCCGGCTCGGTGATGATCGTTTCCCACAACCGCGATTTCCTCGACGAACTCGTCACCAAGACCCTCGAATTCCGCCCCGGCGAAGAGCCCCGGCTTTTCCACGGCAACATCGCCTACTACCTCGACAAGAAGTCCGAGGAAAAATCAGGGGGCACCGCCCCGACCCGCAAGCCCCCCGCCACCACCGCCGACGCAGAGGTGCAGAAGGACGCTCCGAAAAGGGAATCCATCCCCGGCGTCAATCGCAAGGATCAGCGCCGCCTCGAAGCCATGGCCCGCGAGGCAAAAACCAAGGTTCTCGGCCCTCTCGAAAAGGAACTGGAAACCCTCGAAGCAAAAATCGCCGAGCAGGAAGCCGCCCAGGCCACCCTGACCGCCGCCCTCTCCAGCGAACAGATCGCCGATGATCCTGAAAAACTCCGCCACACCACAAACGCAGTCGAAAAGACCACCAAGGCCCTAGACCTAGCCTACACCCGCTGGTCTTCCCTCACCGAGGAGATCGAAATGGTGAAGGAGAAACACGGCCTGTAGCGGTGACCTTCGGTCGCCACGGGTGTGATTTTTTCCGGTTGTTTTCGCGCCACGGAAAAACACCAGGGTCCCTAAGCCGGGAAACAAGAAAGATTTTCAACCGCAGATGGACGCAGATAAACGCAGATGGAAGAAGGGATGGAAACCTGGAGAAGGGGTTTGCAAGCACTTTTCATATGCCATTCCTTATCCCTCTTCAAATCTGCGTCCATCTGCGTCTTTATGCCCTTCGGGTGCATCTGCGGTTAAACTTCTTCGGTTCCATCTCATTTCCCCGAATGTGGAACCTTTGCAAAAACACCGATTAAAATCACACCCATCGCCACTAGAATATCCTTATCAACCCCGAACCATCTGTTAAAAAAGCCCCCGCCATGATCCAACAAGGAATCCTAAACCCAGACATCCTCCACCTCCTCGCCCGCATCCGCCACACGAACACCCTCGTCATCGCCGACTGGGCATTCCCCTACTGGCCGGAGATCGAAACGGTCGACATTTCCCTCACCCAGGGCGTCCCCACCATCCTCCATGTTCTAGAACTCCTGAAGCCCAACTTCAAGATCGGCCGCATCATCCAGGCGGAGGAATTCCTCACCACCAATCCCGAGGAAACCGTCAAAGCCTACAGCACCTCGTTCGCGGAAATCCCCAACGTCATCATCGAGCGCCCCGCCCACCTCGATTTCAAAAACCTCGTCCCCGACGCCATCGGCCTCATCCGCACCGGCGACACCACCGCCTACGGAAACATAATCCTGGAATCGGTCTAACGTGGCGGCGGATTGCATCCGCCATGCCATTCAAAGACGCTCCCTAAATCCCAGTCTTCATTCGCGAAAATTAGCGTCCATTCGCGGTTAAAAAAATCTTACCGTAACCCCGCCTTCCTCCGTATTTAGAGTTTAAAATTTAAAGTTTCATGCGCACCGCCGTCACCCTCTCCCAAGTCCCGGAAGCCGCCGCCGGCCCCTTCGTTTTCCACGAACCCCTCGCCCAGGGTTTCGCCCTCGCCAAGGAAACCGGCTTCGACGAAGTCGAACTTTTCCTCCCCGGCCCCGGCCACGTTTCCGTAGATGCTATCAAATCCCTCTCCCAAGCCCACGGCCTCGGCGTCGCCGCCGTCGGCACCGGAGCGGGCATGGTGAAACACGGCCTCTCACTCACCGATCCCTCGCTCGACAAGCGCGTTGCCGCCCTCGACTTCGTTGAGCAAATGATCGCCTTCGGCGGCCAGCTCGGTGCCCCCGCCATCCTCGGATCGATGCAGGGAAAATGGGGCGGAGAAGTCTCCCGCGAACAAGCGCTCGAATGGCTTGCCGAAGCACTCCTCATCGCCGGAAGAACAGCAGCGAAATACAATGTCCCCTTCATCTACGAGCCACTCAACCGCTACGAAACAAACCTCATCAACCGCCTCGGCGAAGGCGCAGAATTCATCGAAGCAAACTCCCTCGAAAACATCGTCCTCCTCGCCGACTTGTTCCATATGAACATCGAGGAAGCCAACCTCACCACCGCCATCCGTATCGCTGGCAAACACATCGGCCACGTCCACTACGCCGATTCCAACCGCCGCGCCATGGGATTCGGCCACACCAACCCTGCACCCATCGTCGCCGCCCTCAAGGAAGCCGGCTACAAAGGCCACCTCTCCGCCGAAATCTTCCCCCTCCCCGACGCCAGAACCGCCGCCATGCAAACCATCGAATCCATCCGCAATGAGATTGGAGTGCAGAGCTAACAGCATGGAGTTAAGAGTCTCTTTCCCCGCCAACTACCCCAAGCCACCTGCTCTTCGAACCATCCCCATTCAAAAACTCTTCCACTGATCACTCGGCACTTTCCACTCCTCCATATGAAAACCCGCAAACTCGGCAAAACCGGAATCGACCTCCCCATCCTCTCTTTCGGAGCCTCCTCTCTCGGCGCAGAGTTCCGCTCCATCACCCTTGATGAGGCCATGCACTCCACGCGCACCGCCATCGACCTCGGCATGAACTTCATCGATACCTCGCCCTTCTATGGGCGCGGCATGTCGGAAATCATGCTCGGACTCGGCCTAAAAGGCATCCCCAGACATACCTACCTGCTCGGCTCCAAGCTCGGGCGCTACTCCGACATCCATTTCGATTTCTCTGCCAAACGAGTCGAGGAATCCGCCCACATCTCCCTCCAGCGGCTCAAGACCGACCACCTCGACATCATGCTGCTCCACGATGTGGAATTTGTCCCCTTGGAACAGATCTGGACGGAAACCATTCCCGCCCTGATCAAGCTCAAGGAACAGGGAAAAGTCCGCGCCATCGGCTTTTCCTGCTACCCGATGAAAACTTTCAACACCGTCCTCGACCACATCGGGGACGAGATCGACTGCGTCCTCAGCTACAACCGCTACACCCTCCAGAACACCTCCTTTGCCACCGAACTCCTCCCCCGCCTCGAAGCCAAGGGAATCGGAGCCATGAACGCTGGCCCGTTCTCCGCACGCCTCCTCACCAACGCAGAGCTCCCCGAGTGGCTCAAGGAACCCGAAAATGTCAAGCAAGCCGCCCGCGATGCCGCAAAGTTCTGCGCCGCCAATGGTGTCGATATCGCCCAGCTCGCCATCCAGTTTTCCTGCGAACACCCCGGCATCGCCACCACCATCGCAGGCTCCGCGAACCCGACAAACATCGCCAAGTGGGCGGAGTGGCTCGCCAAACCCATCGACCGGGACTTTATGGAAAAAGTCCTAGCCATCTTCGAACCCGTCAAGGATCTAGGCCACAAAGAAGGCCTTCCGGAAAATAACTGATACAGATGTTCGGACTATTCAAAAAGCGCAGCCCTTCTCCGCCACCGGTTTCGCCGGTGATCGACTTGTCTCGGCTAACTTGCGACGATCTGAAGATAGGTGAACCAGTGCCTCTTGGTTCGCCTTACGGTGCTCACCTGGTTGATGACAAAGACGAGCCGGGAGTCCAGATCTACAAAAACCAAGCTTCGGGGCTTGAGATCACGACACGCGTTGGGCTTATCGACAGCATTTTCATTTCACTAAAATCCTTCAGCGGAAATTTCACACTGAACGAAAGCCCCTTGGACTTGGAAATGGATACCGAAGAATCGAAGGTTTCCGATCTTCTCGGAGAGCCTTGGTGGAAGGCTGTGGATGACGACCTGGAGGTGATCGATTTCTACGAGCTCGCGGATGGCAGAGAAATCCAAATGGAGTATCCGGCCATGTGCCAGCTGCGTTTCATCACCATACTCCGGAGCGGCATCCTTTCGGATCCCTCCCAGCGCAAGTCTTACGGAGTTACCAAAGCATGGCCACCTTCGGACAACTACTGATCCATGCCCGCAAAAAAGAAAGCCGCGAAAAAGCAACCCGCCAGGAAAGCGGCTTCCAAACCTGCGTCGCAAACCTTCATCCCCGAGCAACTCGCCCCGCTCGTAATCCGCCTCCGCAGGGAAAACGTCATCCTCGATTCGGACATTGCCGAACTTTACGGAATTCCTGTTGGTCAATTGAATCAAGCCGTCAAAAGAAACCTCGACCGCTTCCCACCCGATTTCATGTTCCAACTCACCGAGGAAGAGCTGGAAAACTTGAAATCACAATTTGTGATCTCAAGTTCTGGAGCGGCCTCTCTAAGGTCGCAATCTGCGACCTTAGACGACGGATCGAATTCTTTAAGATCACAATTTGTGATCTTAAAGCGCGGGCAGCACCGAAAATACCTCCCCTACGCCTTCACCGAACAAGGCATCGCGATGCTTTCCTCCGTCCTCCGCTCCCCCCGCGCCGTCGAGGTCAACATCGCCATCATGCGCACCTTCGTCCAGCTCCGCTCCTTAATGCAGTCCAACAAGCTGCTGGCCGAGAAAATCGAAAAGCTCGAAGAGAAATACGACCAAAACTTCCAGATCGTCTTCGAAGCCATCAAGCAACTCATCACCGCCGACAATAACCCAGGAAAAGAACTCGGCTTCCACACCATCAACAAAGAGTAACCTCAGAACCCAAGTCTTCCTTGGCGAACTTCGCGTCTTGGCGGTTCAATCCTCTTCAACTGATCACTGCTCACTGATTACTTTCCACTCATCCCCATGAACGCCATCGAATTCACCGAACCAAAGCTCATCACCGTCATCGACCGCCCGAACGAGGAAAACCCCGGCTCGGGCGAAGCCGTCGTCCGCACCCACCGCATGGGCATCTGCGGCACAGACCTTTCCTGCTACCTCGGGAAATTCCCGTTCTTCGCCTACCCGCGCACCCCCGGCCATGAACTCGGCCTCGAAGTCGTCGCCGTCGGAGAAGGGGTGACAAATGTGAAGCCCGGCGACAAATGCTCGCTTGAGCCATACTTCAATGACCCGGAATCCAAGACATCTAAAAAGGGTTCCTCGAACTGCTGCCCCGGCGTCCAGGTCATCGGAGTCCACAACAACGGCGG
>Ga0163144_10006999_pt1 | contig 24806 bp, 23 predicted proteins | sample OliLak19BULKMAT1_FD_123175 | JGI IMG/M metagenome (GOLD analysis project Ga0163144, IMG submission 123175) | Freshwater microbial mat bacterial communities from Lake Vanda, McMurdo Dry Valleys, Antarctica - Oligotrophic Lake LV.19.BULKMAT1 | ecosystem: Environmental > Aquatic > Freshwater >... | reverse complement strand
GGTGACGAAGAAGTGGTTCACGACATCGTCTGCACGTAACTGAGCACCGCGCACCCCGCGACCGCCGCGGTGTTGACTGCGGTAGTTGTCGCTCCTCGTTCGCTTGATGTAGCCGCCGCGGGTGACTGTTACGACCATTTCCTCTTCTGGAATCAGATCTTCGACGCTCATATCTCCGTCAAAGCCGAACATGATCTCGGTGCGACGATCATCGCCAAACCTGTCGACGACCTCAGTGAGTTCCGTACTGATGATCTCTCGTTGTCGCGAGGGCGTGGCGAGAATGTCGTTAAAGTCGGCGATCTTGGCTTCGATTGCGTCATGCTCGTCGATGATCTTCTGACGCTCCAGCGCTGCAAGTCGGCGCAATTGCATGTCGAGAATAGCGTTGGCTTGTAGTTCGTCGATAGACAGCAGTTCCATGAGACCGGTTCGAGCTTCATCAGCGCTCGGCGACCGTCGGATGAGCGCGATGACTTCGTCGAGCGCTTCGAGCGCTTTGAGGTAGCCCCGCAAAATGTGGGCGCGTTCCTCTGCGCGACGTAGCCGATACGCAGTGCGTCGAACGATGACATCGAGCTGATGCTCGATCCAGTGGACGATGAAGCCATCGAGCGGAAGCGTTCGGGGAACGCCGTCGACAATTGCCAGCATGTTGGCGCCAAAATTGTCCTGCAGCTGGGTGTGCTTGTACAGATTGTTCAGCACGACTTTGGCGACGGCATCGCGCTTGAGCACGATGACAAGTCGTTGACCGGTGCGACCGGAGGTTTCATCGCGGATGTCGGCGATTCCACCGATTCTGCCGTCCTTGACGAGCTCGGCGATCTTGAGCGCAAGGTTGTCTGGATTGACCTGGTACGGGAGCTCGGTTACGACAAGGCACGTACGGCCTTGAAGCTCCTCAACACTGACCACCGCCCGCATTGTGATCGAACCACGACCCGTGCGGTACGCGTCCTGGATTCCCCGCACACCAAGAATCTGCGCGCCGGTTGGAAAATCCGGTCCCTTGATCCGCTGTAGCAACGCTTCGAGGAGTTCTTCGCGCGTCGCGTCCGGATTCTGGAGCGACCAGAGCGCTCCCGCGGCGACTTCGCGCAGATTGTGGGGCGGGATGTTGGTGGCCATACCAACCGCTATACCGACCGAGCCGTTGACGAGAAGATTGGGAAAGCGCGCCGGCAGTACCACGGGCTCTTGAGTCTTGCCATCGTAGTTGTCCTGGAAGTCGACGGTCTCTTCGTCGATGTCCCGAACCATCTCCATTGCCAGCGGCGCCATCTTCGTTTCGGTGTAGCGCGGCGCTGCCGCACCGTCGTTCCCCGCGGAGCCAAAGTTGCCTTGGCCGAGCGCGAGAGGGTACCTGAGACTCCACGGCTGCACGAGGCGCACAAGCGCGTCGTAAATGGATGCGTCACCGTGCGGATGGAACTGCCCCATCACCTCGCCGACAACGCGGGTGCACTTGTTGAATCCCTTGTCAGGACGGTATCCGCCGTCGTACATCGCGTAAATGACTCGACGGTGCACTGGCTTGAGCCCGTCACGCACATCGGGAAGCGCCCTGCCGACAATGACGCTCATCGCGTAGTCGAGGTATGAACGCTGCATCTCGAGTTGGAGATCGACCTGATCGACCTTGTCGTAACGTGCATCGACCGCGGCAGTCTCGAAAGTCGGCTCGGGAGTTTCGTTGTCAGCCATCAATGGCCTTTCGTCTGGGAGGTCTCAACACGCTCAACGAGCTGGGGACTAAATGTCGAGGAATCGAACGTCTTTGGCATTGCGTTGAATGAAACTCCGTCGGGACTCGACGTCTTCACCCATAAGAGTAGAGAATATCTCATCTGCTGCTGCTGCGTCATCCAACGTCACTTGAAGTAGGGTTCGGGTCGCCGGATCCATCGTGGTTTCCCAGAGTTCGGTGTAATCCATCTCCCCAAGACCCTTGTACCGCTGGATGCCGTTTTCCTTCGGTATCCGTTTTCCACTAGCTGCCCCGTCTTCGAGAAGGGCATCACGTTCACGATCGCTGTACACGAATTGGTGTTCGGCGTTCGTCCACTTCAAGCGATAGAGCGGCGGCTGGGCGAGATAGACGTAGCCGTGGTCGATGAGCGGACGCATGTAACGGAACACCAAGGTCAGCAGCAGTGTTGTGATGTGCTGTCCATCAACGTCAGCATCTGCCATGAGAACGATCTTGTGGTACCGGGTCTTGCTCGGGTCGAAGTCTTCGCCGATTCCAGCGCCGAACGCCGTGATCATGGCCTGTACCTCGGTGTTCGCGAGTGCGCGGTCGAGCCGCGCCTTCTCGACATTCAGTATCTTGCCGCGCAATGGCAGGATCGCCTGAAACTCGGGGTTTCGACCCTGCACGGCTGAACCGCCGGCCGAATCCCCCTCGACGATGAAAATCTCTGAGAGCGACGGGTCCTTGCTCGAGCAGTCGCGAAGCTTTCCCGGCATCCCACCAGACTCGAGCAAGCCCTTTCTTCGAGTCTGTTCACGTGCCTTTCGCGCAGCAATTCGAGCCTGCGAGGCTTGGATTGCCTTGCGGATGACATCGCGCGCTTGGGTTGGATTGCGATCGAACCAGTCCCCCAGTTGCTGACCAGCAACGCGCTGAACGAAGGTTTTCGCTTCGGTGTTGCCGAGCTTCGTCTTGGTTTGTCCCTCGAATTGCGGCTCAGCGAGCTTCACAGAAATAACTGCGGTCAGGCCCTCGCGCACGTCGTCACCGGAGAGGTTCTCGTCCTTCTCCTTGATAATGCCCTTCTCGCGCGCATAGCGATTGACGAGAGTCGTGAGTGCTGCGCGGAACCCCTCTTCGTGAGTCCCACCCTCGTGCGTATTGATGGTGTTCGCGTAGGTGTGCACACTCTCGGTGTAGCCGTTCGTCCACTGCATCGCGACCTCGAGCGAGATCTTGCGATCGGCGTCCTCCGACTCAAAGGCAATGACCTCGGGATGGATCAGTTCGTTCTTCTTTGCCTTGTTGAGGTACTCGACGTAATCCACCAAGCCGCGCTCATAGAGGTAGCTGTCGCTCGTGCCGTCTTCCCGCTCGTCAGCGACGTTAATCCGTAGTCCCTTATTCAAGAACGCCATCTGCTGAAAACGGGCCCGGAGAGTCTCGTAGTCAAACTCGACCGTCTCGAACGTTTCTTCGCTTGGCCAGAACGTTACGGTAGTCCCGGTTTGATCAGACGACTCACCCCGCTTGAGCGGCGCGTCCGGCACACCGTTCGTGAAGCTCATGCGCCACACGTGGCCCTGGCGGCGAACCTCGACGTCAAGTTCTCGAGAGAGGGCGTTGACGACCGAGATGCCGACTCCATGCAACCCACCGGAGACGGAGTATCCGCCACCGCCGAATTTGCCGCCAGCGTGGAGGATGGTCATGACGACCTCGACGGTCGACCTCTGTTCCTGCTGGTTCAAGTCGACTGGGATACCGCGGCCATTGTCAACGACCCGCACTGATCCGTCACGCCGAATGCTCACGTCAATCGTGTCGCAGTACCCGGCTAGCGCTTCATCCACCGAGTTGTCGATGACTTCGTACACAAGATGGTGCAGACCCCGCGGGCCGGTGGAGCCGATGTACATACCCGGTCGCTTACGAACTGCCTCGAGGCCTTCCAGAATTTGAATCTGGTCTGCGCCGTAACTATCTGCCGCGACATGCCCGTTCGAGACCGAGGATGATTCGGGAAGATCTTCTGCGGGCGTGGGTGTCATGTGAAATTAGGCTCCTGCCGATTGATTACGCTGGCCATTCGTCGCGGGTGCTCTCCGGGAAAGGGGCGACCGACGGCTCCTCGCAGTCTACCAAAGTGGCCTGTCAGTCGGTTGAGGCGGCGTTCGGTGTGGACAAGTCCAGTCTGGGGTGGACTAGCCGTAGGTATCGCGCGGACCACGGCCCTGTACCGATCTGGCACCTCGCTTCCAACTCGGTGCGTTCGGTCCTTCGAATTTCACTGAAGTGATCCCCGCTTCTGGAAAACGCAGCGCGATCGTCGTCGAGATGTCGGCTCGCATCAGCCGCAACTGCGTCGCCCACGCGGTTGAATCGCAGCGAACAGTGAGAAGACCCTCGTCGATCCCGCTCGGCTCAGAGTGTTCGGCAGTGTCGTGGCCAACGATGTCGGCCCAGGCCAGCAGCAAGTCCGACCGTGCAAGCGGAGACGTCCAACCCAGGCCCGCCGTAAGAGCGTCGACCGCGTCGCCCAGCCCGATCGGGTCGCGGCCCCCGGAGAACGGCGCGCTCCCGCGAGCTGACTCGCGTTTTTTGCGCTGTCGACCAGCGAGGCCGCGCTGGGATGAATCACCAAACAGACGACGAAACCTGAGGTAGACGGCGCTGTGTTCCTCAAGTGGGTCGCCGGCCTCACTCATCGTCTCCCACGATCTCGCCGTTCCGGATGCGGATCACTCGCTCCCTCAGGCTCTCCGGGACATCGGCTATCACGGCCGCCGTTATCAGGACCTGCTCGAATCCGGCTATCGCCGTTGAAAGTCTTCCGCGCCGACCGTTGTCGAGTTCGGCGAACACGTCATCGAGGATCAGCACCGGATCGCCGAGTGGCGAGTTCACTCGCAGCAGCTCGGCGGACGCGAGCTTGAGAGCGAGCGCAAGCGACCACGATTCGCCCTGGCTCGCATAACCGCGCGCAGGGAGTTCATTCAGGGTGACGACGAGGTCGTCGCGGTGCGGCCCAACCAACGTAAGTCCCCGCTCAAGCTCTGCCCGTCGATTCATTCGGACTGCCGCAGCAAAGTCCGCGGCCACTCTTCCTGTTGCACTGGGCTCGACGCCGTCATCTATTGCTTCCCTCGTCGCATAAATACTGAGTGCTGCGTTGAGACATACTCCGTGCTGCGCCCCGGCCACCGTGCCGTACGCCCGCGCTACGAACGGCAGAATTTCTTGGACCAGTTCTGCGCGCGCGATGATGATCTGTGCACCGAACTCGATCAGCCGAGCATCCCAAATATCGAGCGTTCCCAGTTGGTCGCTTGATGTTCGGGATGTTCGTGCCGTCTTGAGAAGACTATTTCGTTGTCTGAGTACGCGGTCGTAGTCGGCGAGCACCGCGAGCATGCGCGGATTTCGCAACCCCAACAGATGGTCAAGGAACGATCGTCGCACCGCGGGCTCGCCCCGCACGAGAGCGAGATCTTCTGGCGCGAACAGTACGCTCGCAAACGACCTCGGAAGGTCCCGCATCTTGATCGGAGAACGATTGATCTGTGCGCGGTTCGACCCCTCGCGATTGATTTCTACCTCAGCAAGCACCGTTCGTTCGCCATGAGCCAGCTGTGCCCGAATGATCGCCGCGGGTTGGCCATACCGAATCAGTGGCTGGTCGCTCGACACTCGGTGTGACCCGAGTGTGCTGAGAAAGCTCAACGCCTCGACGAGATTGGTTTTGCCTTGGCCATTACTGCCAAGGAGGAGAGTCGCTCCTGGTTCGAGGTCGAGCTCAAGCCCAGCGTAGTTTCTGAAATCAGTCAAACTTAGACGACGCGCTATCACGACTTCACGCGGCCCGGGTCAAGCATGCAAAAATCCTGACCTGAAGCGTTATCGCAACAACAGGTTGGGTTGAAGCAAGTATTTGTAGTTGTCTGTGCCTGGCTGGTCTTTAGACGCTTGGCTCGTGATAAGCACGGGGCCCGGTTTGTTTGGATTGTCGGTCTTGGTAAATGAAATCCTGACGAACTCCGAGTGCACAGCCGTCAAGCCGTCGAGCAGAAACTGCGGCTTGAGTGATACGACTGTGTCGGCACCAGTGAGAAACGCGTCGATCGATTCGGAGGCTTGGGCTTGTTCGGATCCGACCGCCTCGAGAGTGAGACCGTCAATTGAGAAACTAAACCGGAGCGCCGCCTCTCGTTCGAGCACTAACGACACCCGTCGAACCGATTCGATGAGCTCAGCAGTCGACACCACCGCAAAGTTGTCGACGGACTCGGGAAATAGTCTGCGGACCGGGGGGAAGTTGCCTTTGATGAGGAGGGACGTAACCGTCTTGTTGTCCGCTTGGAAAGCGATGAGTTCGCGTTCGTCCGAGCTCGTGATGGCCACCGCGACGCTCCCCTTGTGGCCAAAAGTCTTGCCAATCTCTACGAGCGTTCGCGCTGGCACAAGCGCGGTCGCGGCAGTTACTCCGGAGTTACCGGCATCCCATGCAATTTCTCGAACAGCTACGCGGTAGCGATCCGTCGCAACCAGCGAGAGACTGTTCTCTGAGACCTCTAACTGCACTCCGGTAATGACGGGGGTGACATCATCGCGAGAAGAAGCCACCGCGACCTGAGCGATAGCACTGGCGAAGTCTTCAGCAAGGAGCACCCCTGCCGCGTTTGAGACGACCGGAAGACTTGGGTACTCGTCGACGGGCATGCTCAGAAGAGTGAAATTTGCCGTACCACAGCGAACGGTGATTCGGGAGTCTACGGTAGCAAAGATCACTGGCGCAGCGGGCAGGCGACTTGCGATTTCGGCTAGCAATCGTCCTGATACGAGGACCCGTCCGGGCTCTTCGACATCGGCAGCGATGTGGGTTCTGGCGGAGACCTCATAGTCGAAGGACGAGAGAGTAAGCCCGTCTGCCGTTGCTTCAATTAAGACGCCGCTGAGGATCGGAAGGGTTGTGCGCTGCGGCAACAGTTTGACCGCGAAGGAGACTGCTTCGCTGAAGACGTCTCGATTGACTTGGAACTTCACAGGTTCACCCCTCAGGTGTGCTCAGGTCTGGCCGCTTAATACTGGCACAGGCTGTCTCTGCCACGACCCAAAGGTTGCGTCTCTGCCAATTACTCTTTCTTAAGCTAATAGTCATAAGGGCTGTGCACTATGTGTAGAAGTCCCAAGACACCAGACGACCGTTGGGAACTACACCCGTGTGAGATGTGCAATCAAGGTCGGGCTCGCCTGAGTACAACGGCGAACCCGCGTTGAGAGTGACTCGATTTCCACAAACCTGATGTGTTCATCAACAGCAGGCACGGCGCGTCGCGAGAGTTGTCCACAGGTTATCCACATGGTGTGGAAACCCTTTGGGCATAGGCCGCAAGCTACGACTTTGAGAATCGGTGATTCTGTTTGATCCTGCTGGTCAGTTCAGTTACCTGGTTATAGATTGATCGGCGCTCTTTCATCAACTCAGTGATCTTTTTGTTTGCGTACATCACTGTCGTGTGGTCCCGATTGCCGAACAGTTGGCCAATCTTTGGCAACGAGAGGTTCGTCATTTCTCTACAGAGGTACATCGCGATTTGCCGCGCCGTCGCCACTGCTTGAGATCTTGAGGAACCGTACAGGTCGTCAACGGTGAGCTTGAAGTACTCGGCCGTGTGATTGATGATGTCGACGGGCGCAATAACGTTGTCTTCGTCGAGAGTAATGAGGTCCTTTAAGACCGTTTGAACCAGAGCAAGATCGACTTGGGTTTTGTTGAGGCTGGCAAACGCGGTGACCCGGATGAGCGTGCCTTCGAGTTCTCGAATGTTTGACGAGACCTTCGACGCCATGTATTCAAGAATCTCGTTTTCCACCTGCAGCTTTTCGCTTTGCGCTTTTTTGCGAAGAATCGCGATTCGGGTCTCGAGGTCGGGCGCCTGGACGTCGGTGATCAGGCCCCATTCAAAGCGGGAACGCATCCTGTCCTCGAAGCCGGTCAGGTGTTTCGGCGGAAGGTCGCTGGTGATCACCACTTGTTTGTTGTGGTCGTGCAGTGTGTTGAAGGTGTGGAAAAACGCTTCTTGGGTCGAATCCTTGCCCTGCAAGAACTGGATGTCATCGATGAGCAAGATGTCGATATCGCGGTACCGAGATTGAAACACTGAGGCGCGATTGTTCGCGATGGAGTTGATGAAGTCGTTGGTGAATTCTTCGCTACTGACGTACCGCACACGGATGCCCGGGTACAGACTTTCCGCATAGTGCCCGATCGCGTGAAGGAGGTGGGTCTTGCCCAAGCCAGACTCGCCGTAGATGAACAACGGGTTATAGGCCTTTGCTGGAGCTTCTGCGACGGCTACTGCCGCCGCATGAGCGAAGCGGTTGGATCCACCGATAACAAAGTTGTCAAAACTGTACTTCGGGTTGAGCCGCGAGTCGGATCGGCGTGATCCCGGGTCGCTCGCGGTGGAGCTGACCATTTGCGGCTCGATGTAAGAAGACTCAGGCAAGTCGTGAGAGTTCTCCAGCGATGCCTGATGAATGTTTGGGTTCACAACGATTGCGAAGTTCGTTACCTGCTGGTCCTCGTTCAGGCCCGAAGTTTCGTTGAGCCCGGCGATTGCACTGAGCCCGGCGATTGCACTGAGCAGTGGCATCCGGATTCTCTGTTCGAGCATGCCCCTGGTCAGTTCGTTGGGAACTTCAAGATAGAGGGTGCCGGCCATGACGCCCTTGGGTTCCACGAGGCTGATGAAGCCGTGTAGTTGCGGGGTGATTCGCTCGTCCGATGTCAGCGCAGTGAGCACGGACTGCCAGATGGCGTGTGTGCTGTCAGGGATCTCCGACATTGTGGACATGATCTTGGATGCTTTCCCGGTCTGAATGGCTGGCCTTCACCTTAGTTCTCCACAGGGTGGCCACACCAACCCCAGTTTATGAACTGTGAGTAACCCCGCCGAACCGTGCAAAGTTTGACCCGAGACGATTTAGGTCGTATTTTTAAGCAGTTGACTTCAGCCAATCGGCTGCCTACTTCTTTCCGGCCTTCAGAGCTGGGCTTTGGAGATATCACTATGAGCAAGAGAACCTTCCAACCGAACAACCGCCGCCGTGCGAAGGTACACGGATTCCGGCTCCGTATGCGCACCCGCGCGGGTCGTTCGATTCTTGCCGCGCGGCGCCGCAAGGGCCGCACCGAGCTCTCGGCCTAAGAAAAAAGTGCTCGCCCGGGCAAACCGAATAACGGCACAGGCGGACTTCCGGTTGGTTGCGCGCCTGGGTCGTCGGACCGCGGGCAAGACTGTTGTTGTCCAGTGTCGACGTGGACGGCCTGGCGTCCAAGTACGTTTCGGTTTCGTTGTGTCAAATTCTGTCGGCAACGCGGTCGTCCGAAATAGAGTGAAGCGACGCTTGCGTGCGATTGCCCGTCTTGAGATGGTCAACGATCTGAGCGGACTCGAGTTCGTTGTTAGGGCGTTGCCAGCCGCGGCGGATGCTTCTTGGAGTAGCCTTCACTCCGAGTTCAGTACAGCGCTGGCGCGTCAGGTGGAGGCGAGTTGACAACCGTGGTCTCGTTCCTTCTCCTCCTCCCGCGGAACATCTGCGTGCTCATCCTTGGACTGTATCGCGCGATAATCTCCCCACTCTACGGAGACGTGTGCCGGTACTATCCTTCCTGTTCGCACTACACGCTTCAAGCGATTCAAACGCACGGCGTTGTGCGCGGTGTCTGGCTTGGAAGCCGGCGACTAGTTCGATGCCACCCCTGGGCTGAGGGCGGGATCGACGACATCCCGACCCGGGGGCACCACAAGTACGCCGTCACGAAATTCGGACTCGTCGTCAGCAGCCAAGGGAAGGGCTGAACACACAATGGATTTCTTTAGCACGATTCTGTGGCCGATCAAGTGGGTGATCGAGGCAATACTCGTTGCCTTCCACACTGCTCTGACCGCAATTGGTCTCAATCCAGACGACGGCGTCACTTGGGTGCTTGCGATCGTCGGTCTCGTGCTGGTCGTGCGAGCCGCACTGATCCCTATCTTTGTCCGACAGATCAAAAGTCAGCGGCGCATGCTCGAGGTCGCGCCGCAGATTAAGAAGATCCAAGATAAGTACAAGGGAAAGAAAGACCAGTTCTCACGCGAAGCGATGTCGCGCGAGACGATGGGGCTCTACAAAAAAACGGGCACAAATCCACTAAGTTCTTGCCTGCCGTTGCTGCTGCAGATGCCGATCTTCTTCGGTCTATTCTCGGTGCTCAACGACGCGCAGAACCCAAACATCGACGCTGGTGTTGGCCTGCTCAACAGCGAATTGCATCGTTCGTTCGGAGAATCTGAGTTTCTCGGCGCTCCGCTGCGAATGTCGATCAGTAACGCTGACGGCAACGTCACAGTCATCATCATCGCGATCGTCATGATCATCCTGATGACAGCTTCGCAATTCATCACCCAGCTCCAGATCATGTCTCGCAACCAGTCGGCCGAGATGAAGGCCAGTCCGATGTATCGTCAGCAGCGCATCCTGCTGTACATACTCCCGCTGGTGTTTCTTTTTTCGGGATTCACCTTCCCGCTCGGAGTCATGTTCTACTGGTTGGTTTCCAACTTCTGGACGATGGTGCAACAGTTCATCGTCATTAGAAATATGCCGACTCCCGGCAGCGAAGCGGCTCTCGCCCGCGAGGTGCGAATCGCAAAACAGCGACAGCGGCGGGGCATTGTTGACGAGGCAGACGATGCCACCGGAACCGTTCTCGAGGAGCCGGTCAAGCCACAGCGACAACAACCTGTCAATAAGAACCGTGCAAAGAAGAGGAACAACGGTAAAGGAAAGTGAACCCAACATCGGAGACCATCGGGGCGATCGCCGATCCCGAAGATGTAGCTGAAGTACCGCAATCGATCCACGAAGACGAAGGCGAAATAGCCGCGGATTACATCGAGGAACTTCTTGATATCGCTGATCTGGACGGGGACATCGAGATTGACACGAGGGGCGGTCGCTCCTATCTGTCGGTGACTTCAAGCGAGCACGCGAATCTTCGAGTGCTGGCTCGCCCAGAGACCGTTGGCGCGCTGCAGGAACTGACCCGCATCGCCGTGCAGACCAAGACCGGCGAATATTCTCGGTTGATTCTGGACATTGGTGGGTCCCGTGAGGCTCGCGCCGGCGAGTTGGCAGTTTTGGTCGAGAAGGCCATCGAGCGCCTCGAGGCTGGCGCCGGTTCCGCAGCGCTGCCCCCCATGTCGTCGTACGAGCGGAAGCTCGTTCATGACCTCGTCTCGGAGGGTGCGTATCGCTCTGAGTCAGAGGGCGAAGGACGCGACCGTCACACGGTCATTCGCCGCGCCTAGCCTGGCGGCCACACAATAGTTTCACGTGAAACATGGCGAGCGAGATCGTGACCGATGGCGTCGAAGATGAACCCACAGCAGCCGCCGCGCTTTTCGGTGATCGGCTCGAACTGGCACGGCAGTACACGGCGGACTTGGCGCGCCTCGGAGAAGCTCTCGGGCTGATCGGTCCGCTCGAGCTCCCCCGGCTGTGGACGCGCCACATTATCAATTGCGCACTCGTAGCGCCGCTATTGAAGCCGGGTCTTGTCGGGGATGTCGGCAGCGGTGCGGGTCTTCCCGGCCTCGTACTCGCAATTGCACGGCCAGATGTAAGCCTGGTGCTGATCGAACCGATGGAGCGCCGAGTTGAATGGCTGAAGCAGGAGACCGACAGGCTCGGCCTCGATAACGTGCTGGTGATCAGGTCGAGAGCCGAAGATGCCCGGTTGTCAAAACCGCTTGATCAGGTCACGGCGCGAGCGGTGACGGCGCTACGGACACTCATCCCGGCGACCGTTGGCTTGGTTCGTCAGGGCGGCGAACTGGTCTTCATGAAAGGTGCCAGAGTCGCTGATGAGATTGCTGCCGCGAGTTCGGCAATGAAAAAGGCGCGGCTGAGTAACGTCGAGATCGTGACGCTCGGACTTGGAGTATCGCCCGAAGTGACCCGAGTGTTTCGGGCTACAGTGGGTTGACCGCGCGACTGTCACCCGCACACCACCACACTGGACCAGAAAGTTTCACGTGAAACATCCGCAGGGCGAACTCGCTGATCCGAACGCAGCCTTCGACGACTCGACCCCGCTTGCTCGCGAGCTCGCCGAAATCACTCGTCGCCGCCAAGCCCTTGCGGCTCAAGAGCTTCCACTCCCGTCCACTCCGCGCGTGTTCACTGTCGCAAACCAAAAAGGCGGTGTTGGAAAAACGACGTCGACCGTCAACCTCGCGGCAGCCCTTGCTCGAGCTGGCGCGCGCGTGCTCGTTATCGATCTGGACCCCCAGGGCAACGCATCGACGGCGCTCGGCGTCGAGCACCGCTCCGACACGCCGAGCGTGTACGACGTGATCATCAACGACGAACCAATGGCGGGCGTCGTACAGCAGAGTCCCGAGTTTCCGACCCTGTACTGTGTGCCCGCAACGATCCATCTCGCGGGGGCTGAGATCGAGCTGGTGTCTCTCGTCGCGCGCGAACAGCGGTTGCGAACGGCGCTTGAGACCTTTCTTCGCGATGCACAGGAGCCGATTCATTACGTCTTCATAGACTGTCCACCGTCACTCGGGCTGCTGACGATCAACGCGTTCGTCGCCGCACAGGAGGTGCTCATCCCGATTCAGTGCGAGTACTACGCCCTTGAGGGACTCAGCCAGTTGCTCAGCAACATCGAACTCATCGAGAAGCACCTCAACCCGAGCCTCTCGGTATCGACGATCTTGCTCACGATGTTCGATTCCCGCACGAATCTCGCGAATCAGGTCGTCGAGGATGTTCGGACTCATTTTCCCGAGAAGGTGCTCGCGACGCTGATACCCCGCTCAGTGAGAATATCGGAGGCACCGAGTTACGGTCAGACGGTGATTACCTACGACGGTAGTTCGCCTGGGTCGCTCTCGTACCTTGAGGCCGCAGCGGAGATCGCCCGACGGGGAGCGCCGTCCTGATGGCATCGCCGAAGCGAACGGGGCTCGGCCGCGGTATCGGCGCGCTCATTCCGGGCACTGACGATGATTCGTCGCGCCCCGTTGATGTGTTTTTCACGGCAGGCTCGGGGAACCGACAGGGTCTCGTTGCGGTGCCGGGCGCGCGCCTTGCGAGTCTTGACCCCGAAGACATCGCCCCAAACGCTCAACAACCGCGAAAGGCGTTTCGCACCGACGATCTCGACGAGCTTGTCGTCTCGATTCGTGAGATCGGGGTCTTGCAGCCCATCGTCGTTCGTCCGATCCTTGGCGCGACCGAGGCGCCCCGCTATGAACTCATCATGGGTGAGCGGCGACTCAGGGCCACGAAACAACTCGGGCTGAGTACGATACCGGCCGTCATCAAGAACACGGCGGACGAAGACATGCTTCGCGATGCATTGCTGGAGAATCTGCACCGAGCCGACCTCAACGCACTCGAGGAGGCTTCTGCGTACCAGCAATTGCTCGCCGACTTCGGCATAACTCAGGACGAACTTGCAAATCGAATCGGCCGGTCGCGTCCCCAAATCACGAACACCCTCAGACTCTTGAAGTTGCCTTCTGCCGTGCAGCAACGCGTGGCTGCTGGTGTGCTCACCGCAGGCCACGCTCGCGCGATCCTGTCAGTCGGTGATGCAGCGGCGATGGAACGGCTCGCGGACAAGATCGTGAACGAGGACCTCTCGGTGCGAGCTGCAGAGGCCATTGCGGGTCAAGGGCCAACCAAGACGCCGAAGTCGAAGCCTGTCGCCGGTAAACGCCAAGGCCAGCTTGACGAGGTGGCCGAGCGGCTTGGTGATCGTCTCAACACTCGCGTAAAGGTGACACTGGGTGCCAGCAAGGGTCAAATCGTGATCGACTTCGCAACCGTAGGTGACCTTAACCGAATTCTCGGTGAGCTCGGCCAACAGGGATTCACAAGGTAGCAACAATCACCAGCATGAAGATCTCGCTCGTGGATCCGGCTGACGAGCGAGTACGGCCAATCCTCGAGCAGCACCTTGCGGAGATGCACGCAACTTCGCCGCCCGAGAGCGTGCACGCGCTTGATGTCGAAGGGTTGCGGCATCCCGACATCAGCTTCTACGTTGGCGAGGACGATGGTGACGTGTTCGTGTGCGGTGCGCTCAAGCGGTTGGGGGCACGCGAGGGTGAACTCAAGTCGATGCGGACTGTCGAGATCGCGCGCGGACGCGGACTCGCATCCGCCATGTTGGCGCACTTGCTCGCCGTCGCGCGGGCGCGCGGTTATCGCGTGATCAGGCTGGAGACCGGGTCCGAAGACTATTTCGCGCCAGCCCGCCGACTGTACGCCAGGCACGGTTTCGTAGTGGGCGAACCATTTGCTGACTACCTTGTCGACCCGAACAGCGTGTACATGCACCTCCACGTGGGCGACTGAGTGACGAATTCAGGCGCGAGCCTCGGCGATGGCGGCATCCGCGAGGGCTGAATAGACCCACCCAAGGTCGTGGCCAGCAGCTTCGAGTGCTTGCGGCAGGATCGAGGTCTCGGTGAGCCCCGGCAACACGTTGGCTTCGAGGAACCACGGCGTACCAGCGCCGTCGATGATGAGATCGACCCGCGAGAGATGGCGCAGCCCGAGCGCGGCGTGGGCATCGAGGGCGGCACGCTCGGCACGAGCCGCAATATCCGGCTCGATTCTGGCCGGAACGAAGAAGCGGGTCTCGCCGGCGTTGTAGCGAGCTTCGAAGCTGTACACCCCTGACAGTGGTTGAATCTCGACGGCCGGCAGCGCGACTGCACCGTCGCCGCTGTCGATGATGCCGATGGCGATCTCGGTGCCGGTGATCTTCTGTTCGATGAGGGCCGAATCACAATAGGTGTACGCGTCCACCATCGCGCGGGGCAGAAGCGCACGATCATCGACGACCGTTACTCCTTGCGCCGAGCCGCCTTGCGCCGGCTTGACAACCAAGGGTCCCGAGAATTCGTCCTGAATCTCTTCCAGGATGCTGTTTGCCCCGAGCTCACGAAATGCATCCCTTGGCAGGGTGATCGAACGCGGAGTGGGCACGCCGACGCGACCAACGATGGTCTTGGCGGTTGGCTTGTCCCACGCGAGCCTTGCCGCCTCGGCGCGAGAGCCCACATACGGGATGCCGATGAAGTCGAGCAGTCCGCGCAACGCCCCGTCTTCTCCGCTGGCACCGTGGAGTGCTGGCCAGACCACGTCTGGCGGGCTCTCGCGCAGGTAACGCAGTAGCGTGGCATCCGGATCTCGAAGCTCAACGGTGATGCCGTGCGACAGCAAGCTATCAACCACGCGTCGGCCGGACCGGAGCGAGACATCACGTTCGTGGGAAATGCCGCCGGCAAGGACAAGTACGCGCCGTTGCGCCATCAGCCGAGGTTGGCAGGCGGATTGATCATTGTCGCTTCCTGCCTGATGACGGGCAGCGGCGAGGTCTGCGCGAAGGTCGTGAGCAGTTCGAGTTCTCCATTGATCACGGAGGACAGCCGTCGAATGCCCTCGCGAATGAACTCAGGCGTCGGATAACAGAAGGCCAAGCGGAGGTTTGTGCGCCCGCCGCCGTCGGCGTAGAACGCTGTTCCGGGTGTGTACGCGACAAGCTCCTTGACCGCTCGCGGCAGCATCGACTTGGAGTCGAGGTTGTCGGGGAGCGTGACCCAAACGTAGAAGCCCCCAGCAGGCTTGGTCCAGCTCAGGTCTGGCAGGTAGTCGTGCAGGGCGCCCAGCATGGCGTCGCGCCGCTCCCGGTACACCCCGCGGAAAGTGTCGATCTGGGCACGCCAGTCCGCCACCGAGAGGTATTCGTTGATGACATGTTGGGTGAACGAGCTCGGCGACAACACCGCGGCTTCGTTGGCGAGTATGAGTTTCTCTCGTATCGCGTGCGGGGCGAGCACCCATCCGACCCGGAATCCCGGCGCGAGTGTTTTCGAGAACGTCCCGAGATAAATGACGCCCTCTTCTTCGACTGAGCGCATCGCGTGCGGAGGCTGGCCATCGAAGTACAGCAGACCGTACGGATTGTCTTCGAGAACGAGAATGTCGTTTGCCCGACAAATCTCGAGGATCTCCAGTCGGCGCTCCCAGGTCAAGGTCACCCCGGCCGGGTTGCTGAAGGTTGGCACCGTGTAGAGGAACTTGATTGGCTTAGCCTCGGCCTTCAGGCGAACGACCTGCTCGCGTAAGGCTTCAGGGATCAAGCCAAATTCGTCCATTGGCACGTGCTGAATATCGGCCTGGAAGGACTTGAACACCACCATCGCCGTGACGTAACTCGGGCCTTCGGCAAGCACAACGTCGCCTGGATTGATGAAGAGCTTCGTCACAAGTTCGAGTGCGTGCTGCGAGCCGGTGGTGACGACGATATCGTCAACGCCTGCGCGGATTCCCTCAAGTGCCATGACCTCGAGAATGTGCTCACGCAGCGCTGGCATACCCTGGCCTGATCCGTACTGGAGCGCGACCGAGCCGCTATCGCGCATCACCCGCTCCATCGCTGCCGTTACGAGCTCTTGGGGCAGTGCCGAAACGTATGGCATGCCGCCGGCCAGCGATACAACCTCCGGACGAGACGCCACGGCGAACAGCGCACGCACCTCGGATGCCGCCAATCCGGAAGTACGATCCGCGTACTGCCCGTACCACCGGTCTAGGTTGTTGCCCTGATCTGTCATGCGCGGTCCTGTTCAGTCACGAGAGAGAAGCGCGCTGGAGCCGGGGAGGCCGCATCGCAACCTCGCGACGCCAGCGCCGAGCAAGCCTGCGGTCGAGGATACAGGCCGCAGCCGCCCCAAATCAGGGGCGAGGCCAGTTGTGCGTGATTGGCTACGCCAGAAACTCGGCCAAGTCAGCTTCGATTGCCGGCTTCGGTTTTGCACCGATGACGGTTTTGACGACCTCGCCGTTGCGGAATACCTTCATGGCGGGGATTGAGGTGATCTGGTACTTCATCGCCATCTGCGGGTTGTCGTCGACGTTGAGCTTCACGATCTTGATCTTGTCGGAGTGCTCAGCGGCAATTTGGTCGAGAATCGGTGACACGGCCTTACAAGGCCCACACCACTCTGCCCAGAAGTCGACCATGATGGTCTCCTTCGAGTTCAGTACTTCTTCGGCGAATGTGGCGTCGGTGACGTCGGTGGCTGTCGACATTGGATTTTCCTTTTCTGTGAAACGGTTAGATTGTTGCGGAAACGGGTTCGGAATGAACGGCCGTGTTGAGGCTGTCGGCTGGCAGTGCCGCTAGGTAGTGTTCTGCGTCTAGCGCCGCCACTGTGCCAGAACCGGCGGCAGTGACCGCCTGCCGATACGTCGGATCGATGACATCGCCAGCAGCGAAGACGCCGGCGAGGTTCGTGCGTGATGAACGACCCTCGACGGCGATTGTGCCATCCGCATTCAAGGTCAGTTGACCGTGCACAAGATGCGTGCGAGGGTCGGCACCGATTGCAATGAACAGACCGCTCAGATCAAGCCTTGTTTCAGTGCCATCCACCGTGTCGACCAGCCCAACCCCGGTGACGAGATCTTCGCCGTAGATGCTTGTGACTTCCTTGTTCCACAGAAACTCGATCTTCGGGTTGGAGAAGGCACGCTCTTGCATCGCCTTCGACGCCCGGAGCGAGTCTTTTCGGTGAATAACGTAGACCTTGTCAGCAAACCGGGTCAGGAAGGTGGCTTCCTCCATGGCGGAGTCACCCCCGCCTGCGACGGCGATGGTCTTCTGGCGGAAGAAAAACCCGTCACAGGTGGCGCACCAAGAAACGCCGTATCCGCTCAAGCGCTCCTCGTCTGGGATGCCGAGCTTGCGGTAGGCCGAACCGGTGGCGAAGATCACCGCCAAAGCTTCGTGGGTGTCGCCATTGCCGAGCGTGACCCGCTTTATCGGTCCGTCGAGCTCGAGCGACACGACGTCGTCGAGAACGATCTCGGTGCCGAACCGCTCGGCCTGCGCCTGCATCTGGAGCATAAGCTCTGGCCCCATGATGCCTTCAGCGAAGCCGGGAAAGTTCTCCACTTCGGTGGTCTTCATCAGCTCGCCGCCAGCTTCGACAGAACTCGCGATCAGCAATGGTGCAAGCTGGGCCCGGGCGGCGTAGATCGCCGCCGTGTAGCCCGCTGGTCCGGATCCGATGATGATGACTTGGCGCATTAGCGCTTCTCCTTGTGGCTGCGTGCCTCGCGGCTGCGCACCTTATGGGTGCGTATAGCCCGGTACAACCCATCCTAGGCGCGACCTATTCCGCGTACCTTTCTGAGAATCGGATGCGCAATACCTCGAAACTCCGGGTTGCGAGTGATCCAGAGCACCACGCAGTACACACCGGCCATGACTGTCCCAGCGATGGCCATGCTTATGAGCGACCCAGCAACGGTTGACACCGCGAATGCACCAGCGCCGATGCCGCCGAGGAGCGCAAGACAGGCTATTCCTGCGCCAGCTGCAGGCACCATCGCCCCGACGTACCACAGCGTGCTCAGCGCCACCGAGCGCGATTCTAACCCCCCTGTTCGAGGCCTCAGATACACCGCAGACAGTGCGGATTGGAACGTGGTCGCGATGCTCAGTAAGAGCGCGAGAGAGACGGCGATCCACTCGACGGGCACGAACGCTTGAATGGCGAGAGCTCCGCTGACGTAGACAATCGCCTGAGCAACCTGAATCACGAAGGCCGCGCGAGTGAGGTCCATCGCGTAGTAGACGCGCAACAGAACAAAAAACACGGTGAAGGGAACCAGCCCGACGAGATACGCGACGACGACGTTGCCCAGGGCCTGCACACCCGCGTAGTCGCTCGCAAAGACCGCGCTGAACGGATAAGCCAATACCATCAGGCCGATTGCAGAGAACACCATCACTAGCAGAATGGTGCGGAGTGCTGCCCCGATATCGTTCCGAAGCTTGCCAATTCGACCGTCGCGCACATGCTCGCTCATGCGCGTGAAGTACGCCATGGTGACGGACACAGTGACGACCGAGTGCGGGAGGATGAAGATCAGCCAGCCGTACTTGAGCACGGCGAGCGATGCCTCGCCAGTTGCAATGGATGCGACGCGCGATTCGAACACTGCCGAAATCTGCGTGACCAAGAAGATTCCGAACACCCACGCCGCTGCTTGGCCCGCCTGTCCGAGATCGGCTCCGCGCCAATGGAAATCTGGACGATATCGAATACCGGTGCGACGCCAGAACAGCAACAATCCGAACGCCTGAATCGCGATTCCAAGGGTTGCCGTGCCAGCCAAGAGGGCAATCTGAGGGCTCGTCCACGTCTCAGCGAGCCGATGCTGTGGATCTGGTCCGTATGCGGTGATGAAAATGACCAATCCACCGATGACCACGAGGTTGTTCAGGGCGGGCGTCCACGTGAACGGGCCGAAGATGCCGCGTGCATTCAGGGTTTCTCCGAGGAGACTGTAGAGCGCGTAGAAGAAAATCTGCGGCAAACACCAATACGCGAAGGCTGTTGCGAGGGCGAAGTCTTGCTCGCTGAATCCACTGGTTGCACCGGACTGGGCGTAGAGCCGAACGAGGAGTGGTGCGCACGCGATGGCGATGACTGTTAGCACAACGAACACAACAAGCGAGATGGTGATGAGGCGATTGACGAATTTGGCACCTCCGTCGTCATGGAGGCTGGCCCGCACGATCTGTGGCACGATGACGGCGCTCAGGAGGCCACCGGCAACGAGCGCGTAAATGTTGTTCGGGAGTTGATTGGCGAGCGTGAAGGCATCCGCCCCGGCACCGACAATGCCGATCGCGTTTGCCAGCACAACCGCACTAATGAAACCGAGCACGCGCGACACGATGGTGCCAGAGGCAAAGAGCGCAGTGGCCCTGCCGATTCCGCCGGGGCTGAGCCCGTCCGCAGCAGAGGCCTCAGACACGGGGTGGCTTTCTCCTCCGGAGGATATTGCGAATCAAGCCGGTCACGAACACAGCAACAGCGAGCACGGCTATCGCGGTCACAATCGGGGTCTCCCAACCCGCCTGCACATTCACTGAAACCCGATTCGGCTCACCGACCGATACTCCGGTTGTGCTCGCGAGGGTGACCGTCAGTTGAACCGTGCCGTTCGAGACCGACTGAACGGGTATTGGTGCGTTCTTTTGAGACCGAGGCTCGATGACGAGCTCGATCGGCGATTGTTCGATGAAGAGCAGTGGGCGCTGGGCCGCTACACTCACGAGCACTCGCACTGGCACATCCAGCCCGTTGCTGACGGGAATCTGGATCGACTGGCGATCGGTGAAGAAGTTGATGTTGCTGACGTCGACGATTTGTACCGAGTTTCTCAACTCGACAGACTCGGCGGCGAAGGTTTGTGCGACGGACGACCACCGGGTTGGGTTGCTCACCCAGTCGGCGGCGAGCAACGCGAGCAGCCGGTTGCGACGCTCGGCGGTAATCGTGCTCGGATTGTCAACGATTGTGGCGAATTGAGCATCGAGCTGCTCTTCGCTGACGAGCGAGCCGGCCACCGCAAGGCGATCTGCCGGCTGAGCCGATTCGACCAGACTCGCATCAGTCGCCGGCGCAGCTAAGACCGTGCTCAGGGGAACTAGCGCGATCGACGCCTGGGTCCCGATCGACGCAATGGTCTCAGAGAGCCGCACTCCTGCCGTGCTTGCTGTGCCTGGCGTCCTGCCAACAGTCGCGACAATCGTTGCCTGCACCCCGGATTGGCGTGAGCTCTCGGCAGCGATCTCTGCTGTGAGCCTCTGCAGGGACTGCTGCCACGCATCCGAGGTTTGGGCAGCAATCGTCTCTTGCAGGGCTTCGGACACTGAAGAGTCGGTGACTGTCGCCGATGAACCATTGACGATAAGTGCACTCCCAGCCCGCTCGGGGGCCGCCACGTTGGAGTCCGCGAGCAGTGTCACGGTTGTTTCGCCCGCGACGAGGGCTGCGAGGTCAGGTGTTGTGACGGTGTCCTTTACCGGCCAGGCGACGCCAGACAACGTATACGGCCACTCCAACAGTTCGGCCAGGGTCGGGACGTTCAAGCCAGTGGGAGATTCGGGATCCGCTGTTGATGTCGAGTTGGGCGAGCCTGTCGGTTCGGTGCCGGGCTCGACGGCTGCACTGAACCGATCGGCCTCGAGTGCATAGTCGAAACCGATCGGTGTAGGCACCCCGGCGCTGCCCGATTGCAAGGCAAGGGTCAAGTCGGCATCAGCGAAGGCGAGCGCGAAGGTCTCGTTGCTCGCCCCGCGGAGCCGTTCGAGCCATGAGACAGCGCTTGCCGGGGCATCCGACCCAAGAACTCGGATCGAGACAATGATCATCGGGTCGATCGCCAGCGTCACCGGTCGATCAATAGCAGCATCTAGACGCGCCGCGAGGAGTCCGCCCGGTGTCGTGTATCGCTCGAGAGCGTCGGAATCGATGAGACCGGACTCGCCAGCCGGAACCGTCAAGGGAATCACGATCGCTACTTGGGGCGGCGCAGGGCCGTCGACCGCATTCGCCGGAGCCCCCCAGATCACCGCAGCAGCCAGCGCCGTCGAAACAGCGGCGAACGCGGCGACCCTGCCACGCGCGGTTCTCAAGAGCACGATTGCATTACACAATCTCGCTCGTCAGCCATGCAACGAGTCTATTGTTCGATCCTGCGGCCGCCGGGTCTTCGACACTGCGGTCCTCGCGTCGCCAACGCCGCGGCGGCTGAAACCCGCTGTGGCAAGCTTGGGCACTATGGAAAGCGTCGCCTCGGCCGTTCGGCGGTTGGACGAGCTCGCCGACTCTGAGCCGGTCGCGAGCCTCGCTCGGGCGTTCGCGCACGCTGGTTTCGAGCTCGCCTTGGTCGGCGGTCCGGTGCGCGACGCCTTCCTTGGGCGTGAGGTCGTTGATCTCGACTTCACGACGAGTGCGCTTCCTGACGAAATTCTTGAGCTCGTCAAGCCGATCGCGGATGCCCATTGGGACGTCGGCCGTGAATTCGGCACGATCGCCGCGCGCATCAGTGGGCGCAGTGTTGAGATCACCACCTATCGCGCTGAACGCTACGACACCGCAAGCCGCAAGCCGCAGGTACGGTTCGGCGACTCCCTCGAAGACGACCTCGGCCGCCGTGACTTCACCGTCAACGCCATGGCGTTGCGATTGCCGCAGCGGGTCCTCGCCGACCCGTGGGGCGGGATCGATGACCTGCTGGCCCGGCGCCTCGTTACTCCTGCATCGCCGGAGGTGTCCTTCGGAGACGACCCGCTTCGCATGCTTCGTGCGGCCAGATTCAGCGCACAACTCGGATTCACTGTCGCCGAGCCGACGCTGGTGGCCATGCGTGAACTGGCTCCGAGAATAGAGATCATTAGCGCGGAGCGCATCGCCGATGAACTCGTGAAGCTCATGCTGACGGATGACCCGGTGCCGGGCATCCGATTGCTGGTTGATACGGGACTCGCCTCTCTCGTGTTACCAGAGGTACCTGCGCTCATGCTTGAGCGAGATGAGCACGCGCTCCATAAGGATGTCTACGAGCACAGCCTGACGGTGTTGACGCAAGCGATCGAACTCGAAGGCGAGCGCCCAGAGATCGATGGCCCAGACATTGTCTTACGTCTGGCGGCACTTCTGCACGACATCGGCAAGCCGGCGACGCGCAAGATCGAGGCTGGCGGCATCGTGACCTTCCACCACCACGACGTGGTCGGGGCCAAGCTCGCCGCCAAGCGTCTTCGCGCGCTCCGTTTCGACAACGACACGATCGCATCCGTTTCTCGCCTCATCGAATTGCATCTGCGGTTCTTCGGCTACACCGAGGGCGCGTGGACAGACTCGGCGATCCGCCGCTACGTGAGGGACGCCGGCATTGAGCTTGAGCGGTTGCATATCCTGACAAGGGCGGATGTCACGACCAGAAATCGCCGGAAGGCCGACCGCTTATCGTTCGCGTACGACGATCTCGAGCAGCGCATCGCGGCTATCGCTGAAGCCGAGGGCCTCGCCGCTGTGCGACCAGAGCTTGACGGCGAGGAGATCATGCAGATTCTCGAGTTGCGCCCCGGGCGAGACGTCGGTGATGCCTATCGATTCTTGCTCGACCTCAGGCTTGACGAGGGCCCGATAGGGCAGGATGCCGCGACCGAACGCTTACGGGACTGGTGGGCCGCACGCTAGGGGGCTACACTTGCAAGGTTGTCGCGGCCTCTAGAGGGTCCGGCAGCCGTCTACACCCTCCTGTTGCAGATCTCCTGCAACCGTTCTAGTCCGAAGGAGGTGGGTTTGTGACGCACCAGTATGAACTCATGGTCATCCTCGATCCAGAGATCGATGAGCGCACCGTGGCACCGAGCCTCGACAAGTTCCTCAATGTCATTCGTGCCGATGGCGGAACCATCGATACTGTCGACATCTGGGGTCGCCGTCGGCTGGCCTACGAAATCAACAAGAAGAACGAGGGCATTTATGCCGTCGTGAACTACACCGCGAACTCCTCAGCCTCGGTCGAGCTCGACCGTCAGTTGAAGCTCAGCGAGGCAGTGATGCGCACCAAGGTGCTTCGGGCAGAAGAGGGCTTTGCACAGGTTGCTGCCGCGAAGAAGCTCTCCGACGAGAAGGCTGCGCGCAAGCGTAAGCCAGAGAGCGTTCAAGCTGTTGCGTCATCGTCAGCTGCGGCGCCAACTCCAGCTGCTGCACCAACTGCTGCACCAGCGGCAGCGTCAGCTGCTCCGCCAGCCCCAGAAGACGGCACGGCGTAACGATGGCTGGCGAAACGGTCATCACGGTCGTCGGCAACCTCACCGCCGACCCCGAGTTGCGCTATACGCAAAATGGCCTCGCGGTTGCGAACTTCACGATCGCTTCCACTCCGCGCACGCTCGACCGGGCGAGCAACGAATGGAAAGACGGCGAAGCGCTGTTTCTGAGGGCGAGCGTTTGGCGCGAGTTTGCCGAGCACGTCGCAGGTTCGCTGACCAAGGGCAGCCGGGTTATCGCAACCGGCCGACTCAAGCAGCGTTCATACGAGACCAAAGAAGGCGAGAAGCGGACAAGCATCGAGCTCGAGGTCGACGAAATCGGCCCCTCGCTTCGCTATGCAACGGCTCAAGTGACGCGCGCAGCATCCTCTCGTGACGGCGCACCGCGCGGTGCCGCCCCAGTCGCTGAAGAGCCGTGGGCGGCAAGCGCGCCAGCGGCATCGAACGACGTCTGGAACACGCCGGGCAGCTACGCCGACGAAACCCCCTTTTAGGCGCGGAGCACCGCTCAGCGTCGGCCGTGATCGCGGCCAAACAACGTAGAAAGAAAGAAAGACACAGACCATGGCAGGAAAGAGCACCGGCGATCGCCGCAAGCCAATCCGCAAGGGCAAGGACGGCAAGGTTGTCGCCCCAGCCAAAGCAATTCGCGTCGGCGTGATCGATTACAAGGATGTCGCAACACTTCGCAAGTTCATCTCTGAGCGCGGAAAGATCCGTGCGCGCCGCATCACCGGCGTCTCTGTCCAGGAGCAGCGCCTCATCGCAACGGCCGTCAAGAACGCCCGTGAGATGGCCTTACTGCCATACGCCGGCTCTGGCCGCTAAGGAGCACGACTATGTCTAAACTCATTCTCACGCACGAGGTGACCGGTCTCGGCGCCCCCGGCGATATCGTCGACGTCAAGAACGGCTTCGCGCGCAACTATCTGATTCCGCAGGGCTTCGCTGTGGCCTGGACTCGCGGTGGCGAAAAGCAGATCGAATCGATCAAGGCGGCCCGCGCTGCCCGCGAACACGCCACGCTCGAGGACGCTCAGGACCTCAAGGCCAAGCTCCAAGCCGCAACGGTCACTCTCACCGTGAAGGCCGGCGCGGGCGGACGACTGTTCGGTTCCGTCAAGACCACGGATATCGCCGATGCTGTCGCGGCGGCCGGTCTCGGCTCAATTGACAAGCGAAAGATCGAGATCACATTGCCGATCAAGGCAACCGGCGAGCACGAGGCCACGGTCAGACTTCGCGACGATCTGGTCGCGACGATCACACTGAAAGTTGTCGCGGGCAAGTAGCCGACAGCTTTTCCCGGTACGAACGGCGGTGAGTGTACACTCGCCGCCGTTCGCTGTCACGCACAAAATCTGGTGCCCTTGTACACAGCCG
>Ga0163144_10006997_pt1 | contig 24810 bp, 24 predicted proteins | sample OliLak19BULKMAT1_FD_123175 | JGI IMG/M metagenome (GOLD analysis project Ga0163144, IMG submission 123175) | Freshwater microbial mat bacterial communities from Lake Vanda, McMurdo Dry Valleys, Antarctica - Oligotrophic Lake LV.19.BULKMAT1 | ecosystem: Environmental > Aquatic > Freshwater >... | reverse complement strand
GTCTCGGCGAAGCGGCCGTTGATGCGACCCGCGGTCTGCTCGAGCTCGCGCCGGATGCGCGCGTAGGCGCGCAGGTCGCTGCGGCTCAACGGCGCGATCTGCAGGTAGGTGATATGGCCCAGATTGTCCGGATGCGTCTCCAGGAAGCGATCGTAGGCGTGGAAGCGGTTCACCAGGCCCTTGCTGTAGTCGAGCCGATCGACTCCGATCATCACTTTACGTCCAAGCAGGCCGCTGATCATCCGTTTCACCTCGTCCGAGCCCTGCGACTCGCGCGACTCGCGCTGGACCACATCGACGTCGACGCCGATCGGGTATGCGTCGATCAGAACGCGCCGCTCGCCGGCGCGCACCGAGCCGTCGGGCAGCAGCGCGTCCGGCCCATGCAGGTGCAGCACTGCCGAGCGGAACGACTCCACGTCCGATTGGGTCTGGAAGCCGAGCACGTCGTAGGTCAGCATCATGTTGACCAGCTCGCCGTAGACCGGCAGCACGCGCAGCGCCTCGACGTGCGGGAACGGCACGTGCAGGAAGAACGCGATCGCCTGCGTCGCGCCCTGGTCGCGCAGCATCCGCGCCAGCGGGATCAGGTGGAAGTCGTGCACCCAGATCAGGTCGTCCGGTTCCAGCAGCGGGCTGAGGCTGCGGGCAAACAGCCGGTTCACCTCGACGTACGCCGCGTAGTCCTCGTCGGAAAAATGCACCGTCTCGAGGAAGTAGTGGAACGTCGGCCACAGCGCGCCGTTGCTGAAGCCGTTCACGTAGCGCGAGAACTCCGGCTCTTCGAGGTCGAGCGTGGCGAACGAGATGCCGTTGCGCGTGACGATCTCCGGCATCTCCGATTCGCGCGGCCCGACGTGGCCGCTCCAGCCGAACCAGAGCCCGCCACGCACCTGCATCGCGGCGAGCACGCCGACGGCGAGGCCGCCGGGCGCGGTGCCGCGGCGCGGTACGGACACCCGGTTCGACACCGCGACGAGGCGGCTCATCGCGCATCCTCCCAGGGCCGGCTGAGTCGCGTCGCGCACTGGATGATGCCCACCAGGCTGTAGGTCTGCGGGAAATTGCCCCACAGCTCGCCGGTGGCCGGATCGATGTCTTCCGACAGCAGCCCGAGCCTGGTGCGCGCCGCGAGCATCACTTCGAACCGCTCCCGCGCCTCGTCGAGCCGGCCGGCCGCGTGCAGCGCGTTGACGAGCCAGAAGCCGCAGATCGTGAACGCGGTTTCCGGAAACCCGAAATCATCGGGATGGGAGTAGCGCATCAGCCAGCGCCCGCGGCCGAGCCTCTGCTGCACCGCCTCGAGCGTCGCGACGAAGCGCGGGTCGGTGCCTTCGACCAGGCCAAATTCGGGCATCAACAGCAGCGTCGCATCGAGGTCCTCGCCGTCGAGCACCGAGCTGAAGCGGCCGAGCGCCGGATTCCACGCGCGCTGCAGCAGTTCGCGGCGCATCGGCGTGGCGCGGTCGCGCCACCACTGCGCGCGTTCGGCGAGCCCGAGGTGATCGGCGATGCGCGCCAGCCGGTCGCAGCCGGCCCAGCTCATCAGCGACGAGAACGTATGCACCTGGGCGATGCCGCGGAATTCCCACGGCCCGGCATCCGGTTGCGCGAACACCTCGATCGCGCGCTCGCCGATCTTCTCGAGGCGCGCGAACGCGGCATGGTCGCCGGGGCTGGTCAGCCGCTGGTCGAAGAACATCTGCGTGGCGGCGAGGATCACGGCGCCGTAGACGTCGTGCTGCACCTGCGCGTAGGCGGCGTTGCCGACGCGCACCGGGCCCATGCCGCGATAGCCCGACAGCGAATCGACCACGCGTTCCGGCAGCTCAGCGCCGCCGCCGATGCCGTACAGCGGCTGCAGCGCCACCTCGTCGCTGCGTGCGACGGTGTGGTCGAGGAAATGCAGCAGGCTCTCCATCGTGCGGGTGGTGCCGAGCCGATTCAGTGCCTGCACCACGAAATAGGCGTCGCGCAGCCAGCAGTAGCGATAGTCCCAGTTGCGGCCCGAGCCGGGCGCCTCGGGGATCGAGGTGGTCAGCGCGGCGAGCACCGCGCCGGTGTCTTCGTAGGTGCAGAGTTTCAGCGAGATTGCCGCGCGGATCACGGCGTCCTGCCACTCGAACGGGATCGCCAGCGTCCGCACCCAGTCGCGCCAGTAGTCGAGCGTTTCCCCCAGCCACCGGCGTGCCAGCGGGAGCGGCGCCTCGGAGAGGCTCTCGTCCGGGCCGAGCACGAAGGCCTGCGGTCGCTCGATCACTTCGGGCCGCCCTTCGAGGATCGAGGACAACGAGGTCTCGGTCGTGATGCGCCAGGCGAGCCCGTCGCTCTCGAAACTCAGGTGATTCGAACCGGCGCGACGCTGCGGCCGGCTCGCGCCGTAGTCGGCGCTCGGGTCGATCCGGATCCGGGCAATGGGCCGGCCGGCGATCGGCTCAACCAGGCGCACCAGCGTCATCGGGCGGAACATGCGACCACGACTGCGGAAGCGCGGGCAGAAGTCGGTGACGCGCAGCGCGTTGCCGTGCGCGTCCTGCAGGGTGGTGACCAGCACCGCCGTGTTGCGCACGTAGGCATGGCCGGCATCGACAAGGTCGCAGAGATCGATCGCGAAGACTCCGGCTGGCGCGGCGGTCGTGGTGGCGGTGTCGTGCGTCGGGGGGGCGTCGGCATGTTCCGCCGAGGCTTGCAGCAGCGCGGAGAACACCGGGTCGCCATCCGGCCGGGGCAGGCAGCACCAGACGATCCGCGCCTGCACGTCGATCAGCGCCGCAATCTGGCAATTGCCGATCACGCCGAGCTCGAGCTGCGCGGACTCAATCATTGCCGGCCACCCGCGGAGTCCGCGTCGATGAGGGCGCTGCCACCGTGTCGGTTGCGAGTTCTTCGAGCAGGCGGCGAACGGTGGCGGGATTCGCGAGGCGTTCGCGCCCCTGGATGCGGTCGCCGACAGCGATGGAAAGGCCGCCAAGGAATTCTACGACGCGGAATGCATCGACGTCGGTGAAGTCGTCGCCGATCACCACCGGCCTGCGCCCCACGAACGGCTGTTCACGCAGGAACTCCTGCACGGCGAGCCCCTTGGAGAACAGCTGCGATTTCACCTCCACCACCATGTCGCCGGGTTGCAGCGCGAAACCGGGCGGAAGATCCTCGACGATCCGGCTCGCGAAGGCGCTGACCGCCGTGGACACCTCCGGCGCGCGGCGGTAATGCAGCGCGAGCGACTCTCCCTTGTCCTCGAGCAGCAGTCGCTGATCGGTCGCGACGAACTCGAGGAAGCGATGCCGGACGGTGTCGAGTGCGCTGCGCCGCGGCGGCGCCCGGTGCATGGCGCCGCGGCTGTCGCGACGCTCGAAGCCGTGGATGCCGGCAGCGGGCAGTCGCAGCGGCTCGAGCAGCCGGTCGAGTTCGTCGATCGGTCGGCCGCTGACCAGCGCCAGCGCGCCATCGAGCCTTTCAGACACGCGCGCGAGCAAGGCCGGCAGCGCGCCATCCACGGCGATGGCGTTCGGTGTCTCGGCGAGGTCGAGCAGTGTGCCGTCGAAGTCGAGGAACAGGCAGATCCGGTCGCCCTGCGCGAGGACCTGCCTGATCGACTCGACCGGCGCGATCGCGCGATCGGTCGTCAATAGAATAGGGGATCCCGATGGCGCACCGGCGCGGTGCAGGCAGCGCTCTACTCTATGTGGCCCTGGCGTTCGAACCCAGCTAGAAAACCTGAACCACATGCTTTAGTTTTACTCAACCATGGCGCACCCCCTTCCGCCCCTCAATTCGTTGCGCGCGTTCGAAGCGGCGGGCCGCTTGCTGAGCTTCACGAAGGCCGCACGCGAGTTGAGCGTCACGACCGCCGCCGTGAGTCACCAGATCAAGGGCCTTGAAAAGTACCTCGGGGTGCAGCTGTTCCGCCGCGCGCCTCGCCGCCTGTTCCTGACCGACGCCGGAGCGGCCGCGTGGCGCGAGATCCACGAGGGCTTCGCGCACCTGCGTCTCGGCGCGGAAGCGCTGCGCAACCACCGCCGCGGCGGCAATGTCGTGATCAACGTCAGCCCGGCGTTCGCGACGCGCTGGCTGCTGCCGCGCCTGCCTGGGTTTGCGGCCGCGCACCCGGCGGTGTCGATGCGCATCGCCACCGGACTCGGTCCGGTCGACTTCGACAATTCCGATGCAGACCTCGCGATCCGGTTCGGCAGCGGGGTGCACGATGGCGTGGAGTCGCGCGAGCTTTTCGGTGACTGTCTCACGCCGCTGTTGTCGCCGGCCGCGATGCGCGCGTTACCGTTGCGGCGTGCTGCCGACCTGCGCCATGCCCCGCTGATCCATGACGATTCCCTGCGACGCGCAGGCCGGATGGTCGGCTGGAGCGACTGGCTGCGGCAGGCCGGGGTCAGCGGAGTCGACGCCGGCCATGGCATCCGCTTCGACGATGGTCACCTGGCGCTGCAGGCCGCAGCCGCGGGCGCCGGTGTCGCGCTCGGGCGGTTGGCGTACGCGGCCGACGACCTCGCGAAGGGGCGTCTGGTTGCACCGCTCTTGATCCGTCTGCCGCTCGAGCCGCGATACTACCTGCTGACGCCAGGCGGTCGTACGGTCTCGCCCTCCGTCGCGGCATTCATCGATTGGGTATGCAGCGAGGCGCAGACTTTTGGGCAGAAATTCGCTCGCCTGACGCGCGGCGGCGTGGCGCTGCGTCAGGGCGAAGGTCGCGTTAATCGCTGATCTGCGGCTCAGTCGTTGAACTGCTTCCAGAGTGTACGGCGCGACGGGTCGAAGGCGTTGTAGGTCTTGTTGGCGGTCGCGGGGTCCCCGACCGCCGCGACCGCCAGCTGCGCGACGTCGGCACGCGCGATGTAGCTGAAGGCCATCGGATCGTCGGCGAGCACGGCCGTGCCGGTCGAATTCAGGTCGTTCAGGCCGCCGGGGCGAATGATGGTGTAGGGCACGCCGCTCGCGCGCAGGTGATCTTCCGCCTGGCCCTTCAGTGCGATGACGTCCTTCAGGAAGCGGCGCGCGGGGCGCGGCGCGGCCTCGTAGGAATTGCCGGTGCCGACGACCGTCACGAACACGATGCGCTGCACGCCGCTGGCCTTGGCTGCAGCGATCACGTTGCGGTTGCCGATGAAGTCTGGTCGCTTCGCGTTCTCGCCGCGCGAGGTGCCGAGCGTCGAGATCGCCATCCGGTAGCCGCGAGCCGCGAACGCGGCCTGCACCGAGGCCGCATCGAGCGCGTCGGCGACAACGGTCTGTGCGCCGATCGCCTTCAGCGTCGTCGTGTCCGAGGTGGCGCGCACCGCCACCGTGACGTCCTCGCCGCGCTCGCGCAGCATCCTGACGATGTCGAGACCCGTCGCCCGGTTGCCGCCGAACACGATGATCGGGCCGCCCGGGGAGACATAGGCCGCCGGGACCAGCACGTTGACGGGGGTGTGGAACGAGGCGCTGAACACGAACACGTAGGACGCGACGAACAGCACGAACGCGAGGATCAGCCAGCCGAGGAACTTCAGGACGCGCAGCATTCGGGGTCACTCCGCCCGTGGGTCGGGCCGGAGGATGTTGCCACAGGACGGTGGCCGCGGCGTGGCGCTAGAATCGTGGCTCTCCAACCGAGGAACGCCCGATGTTTGAACAGGTCCCGGGGTCCCGCCCGCTGGCAATGTCGGTGCTGCTCGTCGCTGCCGGCTTGCTTTCAACGGCGCTGGCGCAGACCGCGACGCCGGCGCGCGGCGCGGCAACCGGCGGCTACGCCGGCTATGGTGGCACGCGCTGGACGACCGACTACGGCATCGGTTCCGGCCGCTGCGATCGCGATGCGATTGTTCTGGACACGGCCGAGGCGCCGAAGACGCTGGTCCAGCGCCACGAGGAAAACCTGAAGAACCGCACGGTCGGGATCATTGGCGCGACCGCCGGATCCGGGCTGCTGCTCAGCACGCGCCTCAACGGGCAATTGGACGAACGCGACCGGCGCTGCCTGGGCCACGTGCTCGAACTCGGCACCGCTGGTCGGCAGGTCGGCTGGACCAATGGCACGACGCGCCAGGCCTATGCCGTGGCGGTCACCGAGTACACGCCTTCGACGATCGTCCCCTCGGGCGCCCGGCCGTCGGCCCGGGACCGCTGCCGGGTGCTGCTCTTGACGAGGACCGCAGCCGGAACCAGCGGATCCGCCGGCAGTGGCAGCACCCAGACGCTGATCGCTTGTCAGGCCAATCCCGGCGTCTGGTCGATCCGCTGAGCCACCCGCGCGGGTGGTGGCCGGTGAGCGCGTGCCGGCGATCCATCATCGGCCTCCGGGCGCAGCGTACTGCTCGATCCAGTCGCGCACGTTCCGGTACCAGAACAGCGAGTTCTGCGGCTTCAGGATCCAGTGGTTCTCGTCCGGGAAATACAGCATCTTCGAGGGCACGCCACGCTTCTGCAGCGTGTTGAAGAGCTCGATCCCGTGGTTCACCGGCACGCGCAGGTCGAGCTGCCCGTGGATCACGAGCGTCGGCGTGGCGAACGAGCCCGCGCTGGTGTGCGGCGAGTACTGCGCGAACTCCGCCGGCTTTTCCCAGAACTCGAAGAAGCGGTCCTTCTCGGCGCCGTAGTCCGCTGCGATCTGCGTGAAACTGTTGTACACCGCCCCGTGCGCGATCAGCGCCTTGAACGGATGCGGCCGCCCGAGCAGCGTCGTGGCGAGGAAGCCGCCATAGCTGCCGCCGCCGGCCACCATCCGTTCGCGATCGACCCAGGGCTGCGCGATCAGCCAGTCCGCGGCCTTGATCGTGTCTTCGTAGGGCAGGGTGATGCGATCCGGATTGATCGCGTCGGCGAACGCCTGGCCGTAGCCGCTCGAGCCGTGGAAATTGTGCCAGGTGACCACGTAGCCCCAGGCGGCGAACACCTGCGCATTCCAGCGCCACTGCACCGCGTCCTGGATGCCGTCGTGCGGCCCACCATGCAGCAGCATGAACACCGGGTACTTCTTCGCCGGGTCGAAGTCGGGCGGATAGACGACCCACATCTGGATGTCTGCGTTGCACGCGCCTTTGTAGGTGACGCTCTCGACCCGGCCCTGCCGGATCGCCGCCAGCGCAGCGTCGTTGAACGTCGACAGGGCGGTCGCGTTGCCGTTGCCGAGATCGAGGCGCACCAGCGTCGGCGTCTCCGCGAAGCCCTGGCGGATCGCGACGGCTGCCGGCTTCGCGCCGCCGGCGCTCGCGAGCGCGAGGCCGCTGAAACTGGCGCCCGCCGTGATCGCGCGCGGGCGTCCGGGCGCGGCGAGGTCGAAGCGCCAGATCCGGTTGGTGGCGGCATCGTCGATCGCGCCATAGAGCGCCTTCGAATCCGGTCGCCAGCTCAACGCGACGGCCGAGCGGTCCCAGTCGCCCGAGAGGCTGCGCGTCGCGCCACCGCGGGCGCGATCGAGCAGCATCAGCTGCGCACGGTCGGCGTAGAACGCCGGGATCCTGCGCTGCGTATGGGCCAGCCAGCGCCCATCGGGGCTGTAGAGCGGTTCGTCATCGTCGCCTGGATTCCCTGCGGTGACGTTGCGCGGCAGCTTGCAGCCGCAGGCCTCGAGCACGATCACGTCGTAGTTCGGCATCGTGCCCGAAGGATCGACGTTCGCGGTGAAGGCCAGCTCGAGCCCGTCGGGCGAGATGTCGTAGGAAGCGGCCGAGTATTCGTTCTTCGAGAGATGGAAGCCGGACTGGCGCGTAATCGCCAGTGGCTCGCCGCTGCCGTCGGCAGCGATCGAGAACAGGTGCGGTTCGCGATCGTCGAGATAGTGGTCCCAGTAGGCGATCGGCGCACGCTCCCAGACGCGCGCGTTCAGCTTCGACTCGTCGCGCTCGACGGTGCGCTTCTGCTGATCGTCCCAGCGGACCAGGTCGGTCCAGATTGCCGAGACGAAGGCGATGCGCCGGCTGTCGGGAAACCATTTCGGCGCGTCGGCACCGGTCGCGACGTTGGTGACTCGCTGCGCCTCTCCGCCGTCCAACGGGATCACGTAGATCTGCGTGTCCTTGTCGTCGCCGCGCTTCGAAACGAAGGCGATCTGGCGACCGTCGGGGCTCCAGGCCGGATCCGTATCCGAGGCCTTGTCGGCCGTCAGCTGGCGGCCGGGCCCGCCGCCGACCGGAAACAGCCACAGGTCCGTGAGCCCCTTGTTGGCCTTGATATCGTAGCGGGTGACGGGCACGACGGCGAAGCGGCCATCGGGCGAGATCGCCGGATCACCGAGGCGCGCGAGCCCCCACATCGCCTCGGCGGAAAGTCGACCGCTGGACTCGGCTGCGGCACGCGTCGGAACTTCCGCCGCGAGCAGGCCGGCGGCGGTGACGAGCGAGAACAGCATCCCCACGCTGGCGGCGTGCCCCGCCTCAGGCCCTGACGATCGCACGCAGGGCGTCGATGAAAACGCTGGTCTCCGCCGTCGTGCCGACGCTGGCCCGGCACCAGTCGACCAGTGGCTCGAACGGCCGGCCCACCTCGATCTGCTTTTCCTTCATCTTCGCGCTGAACGTCGCGAGCGGCATGCCTGGCTTGAAGAACACGAAATTGCCCTGCGGCGGCGCGTAGCGCAGGCCGAGTTCGTCGCAGGCCGCGGTGACCCTGCGCCGGTCCGCGATCAGCGAGGCGCGGGTGCGTGCAAGGAAGTCCGCGTCGCCGAGGCTGGCCGTCGCGGCGGCGAGGCCGAGCACGTTCGGCGAGGCCATCTGGTAGCGCTTCAGGCGCTGGATCACGCCGGGCGGCGCGATACCGTAGCCGACGCGCAGGCCGGCGAGACCGTGGATCTTGGAGAACGTGCGCAGCACGATCAGGTTGGCGCCGCCGCGCGCGAGGTCGATCATGCTCTCGGTCGCGCCTGAGTCGATCAGGTCGAGGTAGGCCTCGTCGACGACCACCAGCGTGCGCTGCGCCATCTCGCTGCAGAACTGCCGCAGCCGCGGCCCGTCGATCGCGGTGCCGGTGGGATTGTTCGGGTTGCAGACGTAGAGCAGCGCGCTGTTCGGCGTGGTCGCCGCGGCGAGCGCCGGCAGGTCGTGCCGGAGGTCCGTGTCGACCGGGATCTTCTTCGTCTCGCTGCCGAACTTCTCGGCGAAGCCCATCAGCTGGCTGAACGTCGGCCAGGCGCAGACCACCTGGCCGCGATCGCAATAGGCCAGCGCCAGCATGTGCAGCAGCTCGCCCGAACCGGAGCCGATCACGATCCGGTCCTTGTCGACCTGTTCTCTCGCGGCGATCGCCGCCACCAGCCGGCCGGAGAAGTCCATGCCATAGCGGCAGCCTTCGTCGGTGGCCGCCACGATCGCGGCGCGTGCCTGCGGCCCCGGACCCCAGGGGTTTTCATTGGCCGACAGGCGGATCGGATAGCGCAGCGCAGCCGGCGTGCGCTCCGCCTTGCGCGCGAGCGCCTCGCCCGCGGCCGGCAGCGCGGCCGCGGAGAGTGCGAGGGTCAACCACTGTCGTCGGTCTACGGCGCCGGGGATCATCGGGTGTTCTCCTGGGAATGTGCGAGGCTCTTGACGCCTTTTACACGAGCCGCGCGCGGCGCGCCAAACGGCGTCGCGCCGCCCCTCACAGCCCCTCACCAGATGACGCCGTAGTCCTGCCATCGTCGCTGGATCCGCCCCAGAGCGTGCCGCACTCAGGGTCGACGAGGATCGCGCTGATCGGGCCTGCGGTGCGGGCGCGGCACTCGAGCGGGTAGCCGCGCTGCGCCAGTTCGCTCCGTACCCAGGGCGGCGTGGCGTCCTGCAGCTGCATCCGGCCGGGCATGATCGGGTGGTCGGCAAACGAGTCGCGCGGCGCGAGGCTCGGCGTCAGCGTCGAGCGCGGCCGCTTGCTGGGCTCGACGACGGTGAAGGGGTTTTTGACCCGGTGAGCACGAAGGCCTGTATCCGCTGCAAGAGGCCGATGCCGGGGCGAGTGCACGCAACGGCAGCGCGCGAAACGAGTCGTTCATGCGGTCCCCCTGCGCTCTGCGGAGCGTCGGCGCCGGCGCATCAGTAGTGCGGCGGAATCTCGATCTCGCTACCGGCGGCTCCCGGCGCCGTGCCGAGCTCGTCGAACAGCTGCTGGTTGCGCGCGATCACGCGGTCGAGGTCCCGCTGCTGGCGATACAGCACGTCGCTGAGTTGCTGCAGGGCCTGTTCGAGGTACGCGACCTTGGTCTCGAGCGTCTCGAGGCGCGCGGCATCCGTGGTGTCCATGGCCTGCAGGCTATGCGAGGCGCCGCCGCAGGCCAACTGTTTCGCAACGATATTGTCTACCGTGCTGGTGGCGGCCGGCGCGCTGACGCTCTATCTTGCGAGTGGCCGGCGGGCCTGCCGCGAGGCCGTCGAGGATCTCGAGGCACGCGCGGCGGCAGCAGCGGCGCCTCGACAGCAGCCATGAACCGCAGGGTGATGCCATGAGCGTGAACATCAATGATTCTGGCATCGTGATCGGCGCCGGGCGCACCGAGCGCGCGATCGCGATCGACGTGGTCCGCGAGTTCCTCGATGCGCTCGGCCGGCGTGATCTGGAGGCCGCGCGCGCCTACCTCGCCGCGGGCTTCCTGATGACGGTATCCGGCAACCATCGCTTCAATAGTCTCGCCGAGTTCGCGTCCTTCAGCGCGACGCGCAACGGACCAGTCCGCAAGCAACTCGACGGTCTCGAGGCCTGCGAGGCGCCGGCCGGCATCGCGGTCTATGCGAGCGGCGCGATGTCCGGCAGCTGGCTCGATGGCGCGCCGTTCCACGGGGTGCGCTTCTGCGATCGGTTCGTGCTGCGCGAGGGCCTGATCGTCGAGATGCAGGTCTGGAGCGACATGGCCGAATTCCGGCCGCGCTGAGCGCGCCGCTCAGTCGACGCGAGACGGGGCGAGCACGACGTACCCTCCGACCGCCGGTCGAGCGGCGTCATCTTGAACTGCCGCGCGCAGCACGACGAGGTATGCCAGCCGCCGGCTCGGGTCGGGCGGGATCCATTCCAGGAACATCGCCCGCGTATCGACGAAAGCAAGATGCCTGAGAGGAGGCGGAATCGGCAGGCAGCAGCCGCCCTGTGGATTCGCGAACAGCACCGCCGCGTCGACGCGCCGTCCCGGCGACAATCCACTCTGGCTGCGAAGTTGTGTCGGGATCAACAGGGACGATGGCCAGGCGTACACTTCATGGGCACCGGCCAGTTCGGTAGCAAGCCGTGCCGCCTCGGACCGCATCGTGTAGCGCGGCGCCAGCAGGTGCGGTAGTGAAATGGATGCCAGCATCGCTACGACCGCGGTGGCACCACCCGCAGCGACTGCGCGGGCGGCCCACGTGAACCGGATCGAACGGCTGCGTTCCGCAGCGGCGACGGCGAGGGATACTCCGGCCGCGATCACGAGGGCAAACACGAGCGAGCGCTCGGGCGCGTGCGCGGCAGTCGGCCAGAAAGTGGGGAATCGGGCCGCCGCAACGCCGGTTGCAAGCCACGCTGCCAGCGCCGCGGGCGCGAACACGTACACTCCGGAGACCCACGCGCGTCGTTGCAGATTCGCGGCCGTGACACCGCCGAGCACTACGACCACGATCGCGACCGCCGCGATGGCCACGGCGCTCCGGGAGACGTCCGCGCCCGACCACGCGACGAGAACCGGAGCGACCAGCACTGCGGACGGCAGCACCAGCCACATCCCGAGCCCAAGGCGCGAGAGCGGGCGCCGCGCGGGCCCCGGGAACGCCGGCAGCCCGGTGCGAAGCGCGAGACTCAAGCCAGCCATGCCGCTCAGCAGCGCCGGGAACTGCAGGTGCACGACGTAACGTTCCGGCAGGTAGCCGAGCGGCATCCAGACGGCAACCCACCACGCACACCATGCCGTCGCGAAGACGAGCACGCGGTGCGGCAGCGATGTAGCGAGCGCCGGGCGCGAGAACGCCGCGAAGGAGCCGAGCCACGCGCAGAGCAGGGCAACGTAGGTCGGGAGCAGGAATTCCGCGTAGCGGATCCGCCAGGCGATTTGCCCGAATCCGAGGGGTTTCAGGAAGCCGAGCAGCGTGTCCGGGACGCTGAAGTACGAGCCACCGTGGAGCAGGCCGAGTGCGAGCGCCCCCACCAACCCGACCAGCATCGGCCCGACGAAACCGAGCGTGTACGCCGCAGGGTTGAGGAACCGCGGGCGGGAGTTCGAACCGGGATCGAGCGCCATCAGTACTCCGAACACCGGCATCACGAACACGCTCGTGCCCTTCATGGCGACCGCGACGGCGGCGCTGAGCCCGGCGAGCAGCGCGCGACGCGGCGTGCAGCCCGGTGCGACCGTCAGCGCGAACGCGCAAGCAGCGAAAAGCAGGGCGGGGACCTCAGGCACCGCGACGCGGCTCAGGAACAGGAACTGGTGTTCGAACGCGAGCAGCGCGACGCCGAACGCGAGCGCTGCCGGGTGGAACCAGCGCCGCAGTCCGACCGCGACGAGCACGAGCAGCGCAACGCCGGCGACCGCCGGAAAGAGGCGCGCGGTCCAGAAGTGGACGCCGAAAGTTTCGAACGCCGCGAGCGTCGCGGCCTGGAACCCGAAGCTGAGCGCGAGGTGTACGCGCGAGAGATCGTGAAGCTCAGCCGTGCGGAACAATACGAGGTTGCGGGCGGTTTCGACCCAGCGGCCCTCGTCGATCACATAGCCGGTCCACGCGGAGAAGTACGGGTCGGCCTCGAGCAGCAGGACTCGTGCCGAGATGCCGGCTGCGAGCAGCAGCAGCGTCAGCGGCCACCAGTGCGTGCCTGCCGGAACGTCCCGCCTGCCGTGGTCGTTCATCGCGGCGCCGCCTCCCCGCGCGCCACGGACAGGCGGTACTCGAACGCGACCCACACGAAGCTCGCCGTTGAGTAAAGGTAGTAAACCTGGTGAAACGCCAACGCCGCAGCTGCGAACCACGCGCCTCGGTGACGCGCGAAGTACGCGAGCAGCGACGCGTTGGCGACGGCGACCCCGGCCCCGGCGGCGACCGCGCTCCAGAATGGCAGCAGGCCGCCGGCCGCCGCCGCCAGCAGCATCGTGAAAACGGCAGCCAGCGCGGCGCGCGCGCGCTCGCCGCGGCCGACGTTCAGGTCGTCGGTGACGCTGCCTCGCTGCAGCATCAAGCGCGCCCAGGGGAGCGCCCGCCGGAAGATCTCGGTACGCATGAGATCGCGGAGCCGCCATTCCTTCAGGTGCGTGCCGTGCAGGTCGTGTACGAGCAGGATGCGGCCGCCGGCGTCGCGAATCCGGTAACCGAGTTCGATGTCCTCGATCGACGGATGCGGGTAGTGGGCCGCGTCGAATCCGCCGAGGCGCAGGAAGACTACGCGATTCACCACGCCGCAGCCTGTCCAGAACGTCGACGCTTCCCGCCGCGCACGCTGGTGGTAGTAGCGGTGGACGAGGTTCTTGTACTGCGACAGGAAGTTCATCGCGGCAGGGGCGTCGTCGTACGAGCCAAACAATGCCGCGACCGCCTCGCGACGAAGTTCTCGCAGGATCACTCGCGTGGCGTTTGCGGCGACGACCACGTCCGAATCGACGAACCAGAGGTGAGTCCCGGTCGCTTCGGCCGCGGCGAGGTTGCGGGCCGCGCCGGGGCCGCCCCGCACCGGATTTCGCAACAGCCGCACGCCCGGCAGCGCGGCGACGCGCGCGGCCGACGCATCCGTCGAGCCGTCGTCGACCACGATGATCTCGCGGACCTCGCCGATGTCGCGCATCCGGATCAGCGGGCTGAGACAGCGCTCGATCGTCGTGGCCGCGTTGTACATCGGCATCACGACGCTCAACAGGACCGGCGCAGTCGACGCCGTGCTCGTTGGCAGGGACCCCGCAGCTTCTACCACGTGCAGGCGGCCTCGCCGGCCCAGTACCGGGCGCGATGATCGACGCAAGGCGCTGGCGCCAGCGCCAGGCGCAGCCGCGCTGCGGCGAACCGCCCGTGGTTCGGAGGCTCCCAGAAGCAACCGGGCAGCAGGTCGGCACAGGACATTGCAGTGCTCCGCGGATGGACGGCGTGGTTGGCCCCGACATTGTCGCGTGCACGACTTTGACGGCACGCAGGTACTTCACATATCGCAGAAGGAAGATCGTTCAGGCCAGTCCGCCGACCTGGGCAGCGGATTGACCCTGGCGCCGGGACGAGTCGTCGAGCCAATCGCGCAAACGAGATCTGACTCCTTGCACCACTGCCGCCGATGGGAAGAATCTAGGACAGGCATGCAGGGGCGGCGAATGGTCGAACATATTCTGGGGGACGAAGATCGAACCGAGGCCATCATCCGCCTGAGCTTTGCCCGGTTCGATATTCGCGCGCTCGCCGTGGCGACCGGCCTCGTAATGGGTGGCATCGTCTGGCTCGCCACTGGGGCGCTGTTGTTCAAGGGCGCCGCGCCGGGAACGCAAGTGGGCGCTCATCTCTCCCAGCTAGCGAGCTTGTTTCCCGGCTATGCAGTCACTTGGCGCGGGAGCGTGATCGGACTCGCTTATGGGTTCGTCCTCGGATTCGTCATGGGCGGCACGCTCGCGTTCAGCTGGAACCTCTCTCACTTCATGATCCTGATGCGAGCCCGCGGCCGATACGGGCATGGCGGTGATCTGTGACACAGGCGGGGGCCACGGCTGCGCTAAGTGATCGCGAGGAAGTCCTGCTGAAGCAGGTGACACGGCTGAACACGTATGTGTTCGCTTCGACGTTCGGGTTGCTCGGGGCCTCGGCACTCGCGGCGGGAACCGTCGTGCAGCTTGTCCGGGATGACGCCGGCTTCGGCATCGGGGTCCTGATTGGTGCGCTCTGGGGGTTGCTGTACGGCGCGGTGATCGGTGCCCTCGTGTATCGGGGCTACGCCCGAACGTTGCGCGCTCGTCTCGCCCATGCCGCCCAGACGGCGGATCGGAGAAAGACATTCAGGGTCTCCGTGCTTCGACTCCATGGTACGGGCCTCGGGTTGGTAGTCGGCCTGATGGTTGCGCTTCAGCTGCTCCTGATGACCAACTGGCTCGTCGCTGGAGGGACCGCTTCGGAAAGCGTCGATGCGATGCTCCTGGCGCAATACCTCCCGGGGTATTCGGTATCTCCGCTGGGCAGCATCATCGGGGCAGTCCAGCTCTTCGCTGTCGCATACCTGGCGGCGCTGGCCCTTGCCGGCATCTACAACCAGATCGTGGACTGGCGCCAATCCCAGCATCCACGACGCAGGTGACGAATGTCCCGTCACCCTCCGCTCGACAAGCACGTCGTCATCCTGGGCGCGGGCCCCGCAGGGCTCGCCGCGGGCCACGAGTTGTCGAGTCATGGCGTGCGCGTCACGGTGCTGGAGCGCAACGACTACGTCGGCGGATTGTGCCGCACGGTGCATGACGGGGGATACAAGTTTGACCTCGGGGGGCATCGCTGGTTCACCAAGAACGAGCATCTCAACAACTGGTTCCGTCGCCTCATGGAGGGTGAGCTCGTTCGCGTGGAACGCATCAGCCGGATCTACTACGGCGGCAAGTACTACATGTATCCGGTGGAGGTGGGCGACGTCATTCGGAACGCCGGACTGCCGACCATCGTGAAAGCGGGACTGACCTTCGTCGTTGCCGCGGTCCGGTACGGAGTCCTGGATCGACCCGTCAGGAACATGAAGGAAGCGTACACCGCGCAGTTCGGATCGCAGCTCTATGAGATGTTCTTCCGGCGCTACACGGAGAAGGTCTGGGGAATGCCCTGCGAGCAACTGTCGTCGGACTGGGTGGCGCAGCGGAGCCGGGGTCTCTCGATCTGGACCGTGGTACAGGAGGCCATGTCGGCGCGGAAGTCGAAGCTCACCAGCCTCATCGAGGAGTTCATGTATCCGCGAGACGGCTACATGCGTATCCCCGAGCGGATGGCGGAAGCGATCGAACGCGATGGGAACAAAGTCATCCGGCTAGCGACCGTCAAGCAGGTGATCCATTTCGGTCCCAACGCGATCGACGTGGTGTACGAGACGCCGGAAGGACCGCAGACCGTGCGCGCGACGGATGTCGTTTCCACTGTGCCGCTCGGCAAGCTGGCGCAGATCGTAACTCCTGCGGCAGATGACGCTGTTCTCGACGCTGCGCGAAAGCTGAGATTTCGCGACCTCATCACCGTCAACGTGAAGATAAAGCGGCAACAAGTGACGCGAGACACCTGGCTCTACGTCCAGGACGAAGACATCCTCTTCGGCCGCCTGCATGAGCCGAAGAACTGGAGCCGGGCGATGGTGCGCGACGACGAGCACACCTCGCTGGTGCTCGAGTGCTTCTGCACCGCAGGCGATCCGATCTGGTCGCTGCGCGACGATCAGGTGGCCCAGCGTTGCATCGACGATCTGGTCGAGAAGCTGAAGTTCATCGCGCCACACGAGGTGGAAGGCTGGAACGTCGTCCGGACGCGGCAAGCGTACCCGGTCTATGACCTCGACTACGGTGGACACGTCGAGCTCATCAAGAACTTCCTGGCCGTATTGCAGGGCGTGCACATCGTCGGTCGCGGTGGCACGTTCCGCTACAACAATGCCGACCACTCGATCGAGATGGGCCTGCTGCTCGCCCAGCGCATTCTCGGCCGGAACGTCGATCACTTGGCGGTGAATACGGAGCAGGAGTATCAGGAAGAGATTCGCCCGGAAGGAATCAAGCGGGACCATTTTACCGTCGACCGGCCCGTGTCTGACAGCGGGTCCGTAGGCTAGCCAGGGTCTTCATGTGCGCAGGGGTCCCAAAGTCGCGGTCGTTGGCGCCGGTTTGATGAGGCTTTGGCACGCCAATGCGGCGGGCCGCCGCCGCACTGGGCTGCGCTGGATGCGGAGATCGAGGCCGTGATCCAATTGATCGCTGCAATCGTGGTCGCGGCAATCGTTGCGCTGACCGTTCGGCGGACCGCCTTCCTGGTTGCGTCTCTTCTTCGCCCTCGGCCCCTGCGGCGGGCGAGCGAGCTTCCCTCAGTTGCCGTGCTGGTACCGGCCCGGAATGAGGCGACGCTGGCCCCCCGTCTCCTCGAGTCGTTGTCCCGGCTGGACTATCCCGCCGACAGGCTTTCGTTTGCGTTGATTTCCGACGGCAGCACCGACGACACGGCGCCGCTCTTCCTCGCGTGGGCGGCGCAGCGCGCCGACACCCAGGTGCTCGAGCAACGGAGCGGGGTAGGCAAGGCGGGCGCCCTGAACGCCGGGCTGCGTGCGGTTTCGGCCGAAATCGTCGTGGTCGTCGACGCCGACCTGCAGCCGCGCCCGGACTTCCTGCGCGAGCTGGCGCACGCCTTTGCGGACGACGCCGTCGGCGGCGCTGCGGCGTACCTCGCCCCCGGGAACCCTGACGAGAACATCGTCACGCGCTACGCCGCGATGACCACCTGGGTGCACCAGCTCGTGACCTCCGCGGGGACCGACCGGCTGGGTCTCAACCCGCCGACGCTGGGCGCGGCCGCCTACCGTCGCGCCGCACTCGAGTCGATTGGCGGCTTTCCCGTCGTCCCCGTTGGAGAAGATGTCGCCACCAGCGGCAGGCTTTCCCGGCGGGGCTGGCGCATCCGCTTCGTCCCTGCGGCCGTCGCGGACAACACGCTGGTGGCGGACCTCCGCCAGTACTGGCGCCAGCACGTCCGGTGGTCGCGCAGCACGTTCCAGATTCGCCCGCAGCAAGAGCGGATGACGCCCGCCGAGCCGCTAGCCCAGCGCCTCGAATCCGCCGCTGCGTCCGTGGGGTATGGCGATCGCCTCGTGTTTGCCCTGGCCGCCGGCGGCGCCGCGTTTGGCGTCATCCCGCTGTGGGCACCGATGATGTACCTGACGATCCCCGGCCTCGGGATCCTGGCGGCACTCCACAAGGCCGGCGTCCGGGGCGGAGCACCACGTTTCCTCGCTGCGATCCTCGCGTTCTTCGCGATCGACCTCCTCGGCTCGGTGGCGGGCGTCGCGTCGCACGTGACACGGCGACCTTACCGCTGGCACCACCCGCGACAGGCTCCCGAGCAATGACCACAGGTCTCGCGTGCGCCGTGCTGAGCTACCGCAACGAAACGTTCCTCGCGAATGCGGTGCGGTCGGTGCTCCATCAGGAGGTTCCGGTGGAGGTCGTAGTGGTCAACTCCGGCGGCGGTGATCCGCAAGGCCAGCTCCGGGCGGCGGGGCTCGACGTACCGGTGCACAGCGTCCGCCATCGGCTTTATCCCGGCGCGGTGCGCAATCTCGGGATCGAACTCACCCGCGCGCCGTACATGGCCTTTCTCGCCGCCGACTGCCTGGCTGCGCCGGGATGGGCCGCGGCCCGCCTGCGCGAACACCACGCCGGGGCCGCCGCGGTTGCCAGCGCGATGACGAACGCCGACCCCGAATCGACGGCCGCCTGGGCGGGTCTCCTTCTGCTCCACAACCGTCGACTCGCCGCGACCCGTCCGGGCCAGAGGCTCTTCTACAGCATGTCCTACGAGAGGCGCCTGTTCGACCGCCTCGGCCGGTTCCGCGAGGATCTGCGCGCGGGTGAGGACACCGAGTTCAACGCGCGCATCCCGGCGCACGAGCGCACGGTATTCGCCGTCGATGCAATCACCGCACACCGCTTTCCCACCGGAGCAGGTGCGATGCTGCGCGAGGCGTTCCGACGCGGGCAGCTGCAAGCGGCAACCCAGGGCGCGATCGAGGATCGCGGGCCGCAGAGGGTCCGGGTCTTGCTGCGGGCCCCGTGGAGCGTGGGCCGCTCGATCATCATCGCAGCGCGGAGCCCCCGCCCCGAGCGGGCGCGACTGGTGAGGTCGCTGCCGCTGGTCGTCGCGGGAAGCCTCGCCTATTCCGCCGGCGCCTTGACGACGCGCGGCGCCACCGGGCCGGACTGGCCATGACCGCGAGCTGCCTGCGACACCTCGAGCGCGACCAGGCCGGCGTGCGGATCGACCTGCTCGCGCATACTTCGCTGAATGACGAAGACGCTGACCAGGTCTTCGAGTGCCTGCTGGGACGCAAGCCGCGCCGTCATGTCCTGGACGGCGACCGCTCGATCGTGTTTCCGGCGCGTGGCTCGGGGGTCTACGGCGGGATCAAGATCAAGGGCGCCGGCTTTCGCGGCAGCCGGGTCCGAATGGGGCGGCGCCACGACAAGCCCTACGCGCTGCCCAGGTACGACGCCGAAGGCGCCGCAACCCTGGACGCCGCAAAGGACCACGGCCGGGCATTTGCCGGCGGGATGTCGTATCAGCAGGCGCGGCACGAGTTCACCGTGTCCCGCCATCTGTCCGGGCTCGGCGTGCAGGTCTTTCCGGCGCTTGCCTATGGGGCGCTGCGCCGCGATCACTTCACCAGTTGGTTCTGCGTGCTCGACTGGCCTTGCGGCACGGTGCGGGACTGGTGGGAGCTCACGCGCGACCGGGCCGCCGTCGCGCGGATCGCCCAGGCGTTCGGCGATACCCAGCAGGACCTCGCGCGCCACGATGTCTATCTCGGCCTCAGTGGTCTGGTGGCGCATGGCGACGCGCTGCTGCGAAAGGATTTCCACACGGCCCACATTGCCGGCCCCAACGATTCCTTTCTGACCCGGCTCGCTTACTCGCTGTTCGACGTCAACTTCATCCTGGCCCAGTTCGGCCACGACCGGCACCTGCCAGACATCGCCGACCACCGTACGCTCGCCAAGGCTGTCTACCTCCGCGCCCTGACGGGGCAGGACCACGGCCCCGCCGACGTCGCGCGCTTCAAGGGCTTGCTGGTCGAGCTGAAGTACGCCGCCTGGGAGATGGAGCAGCGGATGGACCGGCTCGCCGCCGACCCGGTCGGGCGAATCCTGTTCGAACGGTTCCTCGCAGAGAGCGGGGAGCAGGCGCTGTTCGGGACGCTGCCTGCGCCCGCTGCCCCCTCCGTTGAAGCGGCGCCGCCCGCCGAGCCGCCTGGCCGTTTCCCCTGGCTTCGCTGGACTCGTTAGCCGCACGGGCGACGCTCAATCGGAGAAGCCGCGCCCTCGCTGCACCGATCTCAGCGTCAGTCCACGCACGTCGGTCAGGTATTCGTACCCGATGCGCTGCCAGAGACGATCGGGGTCGGCGGCTTCGTAACGGCGCCGGCGCGCCTCCCGATCTTCGGCCCGGATCATGGCCAGGTGGTAGAGGGTGAGATCGGCGCTCGGAAAGCGCCCGCGCCGGCGAGCCTGGAGCGGGGCCTTGAGCCCGTGTAACGCCCTGGGATCGAACTCATGATCCTCGCGCAGGCGGAACAGCCGCGCCACGCTCTTGCGTCCCCAGATCCCGTCCACCCGGTACTGGCGCGGGTCGTCCCACAGCTCGCGGAGTCGGACGGCATAGGCGGTGTACCCCAGCCGCCGCCCGCGCGCGATCACTCGCTCCGCCCGGGCCCGGAACTGTTCCTCCAGACGTTCGTCGGCATCCACGCACAGCGCCCACTCGGCTGCGTGGCGCAGGGCCGCGCCGATCAGCGCGCGGTGGTTGCCCACCTCGTCCCACGTGGGCCGATCGGTCGGATTCCGGAGCAACTCGATGATGGCTGCGTGGCCCGCCAGGAGCTCTGCCGAGCCGTCGGACGAGCCGTCGTCCAGCGCGATGATCCCGTCGACCTGCGGGGCGACGTTGCGGAGGAAGCCGGGCAGAAAGCGCATGCCGTCGCGAACCGCGAGCAACGCGACCAGTTTCGTGCGCCGGGACCCGGTCCAGGCGGGTCCCCATGACGGGACCATCATGACCGATCCAGCACCGCACGGGAGGCCTGCGCCTCGAGGCCGGATGCCCCCAACTCGTACAGGTCCTCCATACGGAGGTGGCGAACCGAAGACCAGTCCGCCTGCGCGGCGACGCGCCCGTTGTTGAGGACCACCACGCTGTCGCAGACGGACAGGGTGCGATGGTGGTGGCTGATGAGGAGCGTGGTGCCGCGGCCGGAGCGTCGCCCGATGGTCTCGAGGATCGCGGATTCCGAGAGGCCATCGACCGCATTGGTCGCCTCGTCGAGTATCAATATCTCCGGTTCGCACAGGATCGCGCGTGCCAGGGCGACGCGCTGTCGCTGCCCGGCGGACAACCGGAATCCGCGCGTGCCGACCAGCGTCCGATAGCCCTCCGACAGCATCAGGATGAAGTCGTGCGCCTCTGCGAGGCGCGCGGCGCGCTCGACATCGGCCTGCGAGGCGTCGGGGATCGCGTAGGCGATGTTGTCGAAGACGGAGGCGTTGACGAGTTCGAGTTCCTGGCTGGCTACGGCGATGCGACTGCGCCACGCGGCGGGATCGATCTGCCTGAGAGGGACGTGGCCGACCAGGATGTCGCCCTCGCTCGGCTCCACGAGACGAGTGAGCAGTTGGACGATGGTGCTCTTGCCAGCACCGGAGCGGCCGATGAACCCGGTCGTCTTGCCGGCAGGAATGACGAAGCTCGCTCGCCGAAGCACTTCGGCGCTGCGCGCGTCGGCGGCGTAGGCGAACGTCACGCGGTCGAATGCGATCGACGTCGCTGGCCGCACAGGCCTCAAGACGCCTGTCGGCGCCGGCGACTTCGCACCGGCCTCCAGTAGCCAGGCGACCGCATCGAGCGCTCCGCTCCACCCCCAGAGCTGGCCCCAGAAACCCTGGAGGTTTCGCACGTAGGGCTGCAGGCGATAGAGCAGCACCATGAAGGTCGCGACCAGCGGAAAGCTGAAGCCCCAGCCCCAGGCCGAGACGACCACGATGAGGAACACGCCTGCGAAGAGAATCTCGCTCAAGGGCGCCAGCAGTGCCGAGCGGAGCTGCAGCCGCAACACACCGGTTCGCACGGCGTCCGAGGCGGCGTCGAAGCGCGACTGCTCGCGGGACTGCTGGTTGAAGAGACGGATCAGCTGCGCCGCATGGACGATGTCGAGCGCGCGGACCGCGAGCCCGCCGTTCGCCGCGCTCACGACCCGGCTCGGCGATCGAAGGCGCTTGGCGAGAACGCCGTGGACCAGGAGCATGACGACGAGCGCGACCGTGATGATCGCCGTCAGGCGCCAGGAGAGCGTGAGCAGGAACCCATAGAGGATCACCGCGGCCGATGCGTTCACCAGAAACGCCAGCGTCGCATTGACGCAATCGGCTGTCCGCCAGGATTCGTTCGAGAGAATGTTCAGGAGCCGTCCCGGCTCCTGGTCCCTCACGAAAGGATAGTCGACCGAGAGCAGCCGTCGCGCGAGTTCGCTGCGGATCGTATGGCCTGCCTGGCCGGAAATGTAGGCGGTCAGTGCGTTGTTCGCGAAGGTGATGATGTTCCTGAGGGAGATCAGCGCGAACATCACCAGCGCAATCATGACGATGCGAAGCGGCGGCGCCATGTCCGCCCCGAAGCTGCGCAGCCAGATGACGATGCCAGATCCGCCGACGTCACCGGCCTCGGCCACGATCGCCAGTAACGGGATGATCAGTCCGATGCCGAGGCCCTCCAGGCCAGCGGCGGTCAGCCCGAGGATGACGACGAGCGGAACGAGAATCCGTTGGCGCTCGGCGAGCCGCCAGACCGGGAGCAGACGGTGAGCCAGGAAGTCCAGCATGGATGCCACGACTCTAGCACCGCTTGAGCGGAATCCTCGTGACGTGGCTTTGAAGGGCCGTCAGATCGGCCTTACGTCAAACTGGAGCCGGCTGATGATGACGTCGCGCAGGGCGCGGGCGCGGTGAGCCCAGGTGTGCTCCGCGTGAGCCAGCTTCGCCGCGGCCGAGCCCATGGATCGAAGCTTTTCAGGTGTATCGAGTGCAGCACGCAGCTTCTCGACGAGTTCGGCGTGCGTGCGGAAGGTGAGGGTAGTCTCGCCGTCGCGGAATCCAAGCGCCTGAAAGTCTTCCATGGCGTCGGCGATCGGGCAGCAGCCCGCCCCGGCACCTTCGAAGAACTTTGCCATGGGTTCCATGCCGGGCCGAATCGGAACATCACGCGCAACGGCATGTCCAAGTGACGCGCGCTGATCCAACGGCATATCGATGTCGGATGAAATCGCCATGCAGCCCAGAAACCGGTTCAACCGCGCGCCCAGCTTCAGGTAGGGAGTCGTCGGCAGACGCGTCAGCGGCAGGCCTGCTTCAGTCACCGCGCGTTCCGCAACCTGCCGGCATGCGTATGCGCTGCCAAAGGTCGCGATGCCCTTGCGCCAACGGCGCCCATCAATGAAGTGCACGGGCTCGAAGCCTTTCGGCACCCAATCGGCAGGGATGCCATCTTCCTCGAGTCGGCCCCGTACGACGCCGCCGGACGTCACGATCGAGTCGAATCGATGACGATGAAAGACGGGAGGCCACGTCCCGCTCAGCGTCGGGTCGAAGATGGCGCTGTAATTCTGAATGATGTCGTGGTCCATCAGCACGCGAAGACCAGAGAACCTGCCCCAGGCCAGTGTTGGCGCGGCGCGCAATCGCCTGAACGCGACGAACACGATGACGGCATCGTAGTGCGATAGCACGACGTGGCGATTCTTCGAAACCAGCATGCCCGCCTCCAGGGCGTCCAGGTCTGCAGCGGAGACGTCGAACTCAGGGAGATCAGCGATGCGATCAACAAAGTCTTGCTCGAAGCGTGGGCAGGTATAGGGGTGATGAAGGAGCAGTGCCCGCATGAACCGGCCCGAAGTGCTAAGGATAGTTCGAGTGTATGGCGAGCGGGCAGGCGTGAACCATCGGAGTATCTTCAATCCAGGTCACGTCGAGGGTGCGGGCCCGAACCGCTTCGATCTGCGGTGTACTGAATTCGGGGCCGAGACGAGCCGACGTCGATGATCTCGTCGCTCAGCGCGCCGCTCAGTCGACGAAATAGCGGGTCGCGAACACGCCGAGCATCGCGAACAGCAGCGCGATCTTGGCGAGGCTGCCGACGGCGAGCCCGACCCAGGTGCCGAGGCCGACCCGCGCCGCGGCATCGAGGCGCTGCTGGGTGATGAGTTCACCGGCCATCGCGCCGATGAAGGGCCCGAACAGCAGCCCGAAGAACCCGAAAGGAAACGCTGCCAGCGTGCCGAGCGCCGCACCGACCAGCGCGAGACGGCTGGCGCCCACGCGCTTGGCTCCCAGCAGACTGCCGACGATGTCGGCGGCGAACGCCAGCGCGGTCAGCACGCCGAGCACCACCAACGTCACCCAGCCGATCTTCGTGAAGCCGTCGATCCAGGCGGCGAGCAGCATCCCGCCGAACACCGCGATCACGCCGGGAATGCCGGGCAGCACCGTGCCGAGCACGCCGATGACGATCAGGCCGATCGCGATGATCCAGAGCAGGGTCGGGTTCATGCCGCCATTGTAGGGAACTTCAAGCTGCAGCCTGCCCAAGCCTGTTTGCGTGGCCGTCCCGATCTGGGCAGGGCGTGCCTCGATGAGGTCTGGATTGGTCTTTCGGCCCTTCACGCAGGGTACGTGCAATTCCTCACGAGACGCTGCCTGCGGCGTCAGGCAACGAAGACCCAATTGATTGATGGCGGCGTTTCCCTCTGGCCCTGCGTTTTCGTTGCGCTAGCACGGAGACTCGAGCGCGCTGCACCAGAATCGAGCGCACCGGCCAGTTTCGTGCCGCGGCGGACGGGCGAACTCGTGCCCAGGTGCGCGAGGGGCTTGCAATGCCGCCCGCCGGCGTGCGGCAGGTGCCCAGCCGACTCAGGGCTGGGGCGGGCCCGAGGTCCCGAGGGCCTGAGGTAGCATCGGGTCAAATGTCCGACATGCGTCCCACCGCACCCGCCCTTCGCCTGCCAATCGTCGACGCCCTGCGCGGCTTCGCAGTCGCGCAGATGATCGTCTACCACTTCATCTTCGACTTGAACCTCTTCGGATGGATCCGCCTGCGCATGCTGGTCGATCAGCCATGGACCGGCTGGCGCGCCGCCATCGTCACACAATTCCTG
>Ga0163144_10006996_pt1 | contig 24811 bp, 20 predicted proteins | sample OliLak19BULKMAT1_FD_123175 | JGI IMG/M metagenome (GOLD analysis project Ga0163144, IMG submission 123175) | Freshwater microbial mat bacterial communities from Lake Vanda, McMurdo Dry Valleys, Antarctica - Oligotrophic Lake LV.19.BULKMAT1 | ecosystem: Environmental > Aquatic > Freshwater >... | reverse complement strand
AGGTCATTGTCCAGCCCGTCATCACAGGCCATGCCGGTCTGGCGCTCGCTGGTGTCTGCGTTGGACGTGCAGCCTGTGTCTGACGGGAAGTCCGTGCGCCCATCCGCGTCATTGTCCACGCCGTCCGAACACGCCGTGCTGATGGCGCCGCTCTCCGTGTTGTCCGAGGGCCCGCTGCACTGCGCGTCCAGCGCGTCTGTGGCCAGGTCCCCATCATTGTCCGTTCCGTCATCACACTGCGGGCAGCCGCTCCCCGCGGTGCACGTCTCCAGCCCATCTGCGTGGTCCGCGCAGCCGGGGTCCCGCTGGGATGCGTTGGTGTGGAAGTCCTGCGCCCCGTCAGCGTCATCATCCGCGCCGTTGTCACACGCCGCGCAGCCCGCACCCGGGGTGCACCGCTCATTGTTGTCCGCGGGTCCGCTGCAGCCCAGGTCCTGGACGGCCGGGTTGGTGCTGAAGTCCGTACGCCCGTCTGAGTCATTGTCCACGCCGTCATCACAGACGTCCGAGCCCTTCTCATTGCCATCCAGCGGCCCCGGACATCCCGGGTCTGACAGCAGCGCCATGACGTTGAAGTCCGTGCGCCCGTCAAGATCATTGTCTACGCCGTCATCACAGACGTTGAGGCCGCGCTCGGTCACGTCTGTGGGGGAGCTGCAGCCGGGATCCAGGCCCGTCACGCTGTAGTCCGTCAGCCCGTCACCATCATTGTCCACGCCGTCATCACACGCGCCGCAACCGCCGCCGGTGCAACGCTCGCTGCCGTCCGGGTCCGCGGGCCCGGAGCAGCCCGGGTCTGAGAGCTGCGTGTCCACGTTGAAGTCCGCCCGCCCGTCACCGTCATCATCCAGGCCGTTGTCACAGACGCCCGTTCCGCGCTCGCTGGGGTCCATGGCGTCCGTGCAGCCGGGGTCCATGGGGAAGTCCGCGGCGCCATCCCCGTCATTGTCCACGCCGTCCGAGCACGCCGGTGTGGAGTCCGCCTCATCCGTGTCCCGCGCATCCGTACATCCCGGGTCCGCCAGATCCACCAGCGTGTCTTCGGGGTCAGCGTCATCAATGCCGTTGTCACACTGGGGGCAGCTTCCGCCGGGAGGACACTTTTCCGAGGTGTCCGCGGGCCCGGAGCAGCCCGGGTCTGAGAGGTTGGGGTTGTTGCTGAAGTCCGTGCGGAAGTCCCCGTCATCATCCACGCCGTTGTCACACGCAGGGCACGCCGGGCCGCTGCAGCGCTCACTGGTGTCTGCCGGGCCCACGCAGCCGGGGTCTGACACCAACGGATCCGTGTTGAAGTCCGCGCGGCCGTCCCCGTCATTGTCCGCGCCATCATCACAGACGTCCGAGCCCTTCTCACTGCCGTCCTCCGGGCCGGCACATCCCGGGTCCGTGAGCGCGGAGCTCTGGTTGAAGTCCGTGCGGCCGTCTGAGTCATTGTCCACGCCGTCATCACAGTCAGCGTTGCCCCGCTCCGTGGTGTCCTGCGGGCTGGCGCAGCCGGGATCCGTGGCCAGGGGGTTCACGTTGAAATCCGTGCGCCCATCCCCGTCATTGTCCACGTCATCATCACAGGCTGCCGGCCCGCGCTCACTGGAGTCCGCGGCGTTCAGGCAACCCGGGTCCCCGCCGCCGGCCTGCACATAGTCCTTCAGGCCGTCCGCGTCGTTGTCCACGTCATCATCACACGGGGAGGTGCCGCGTTCGCTGGAGTCCGAGGCATCCAGGCAGCCCAGGTCCGCGGCATCCGCCAGGCCATCTCCGTCATTGTCCAGCCCGTCACTGCACGTCGCCATGCCCCCCTCACTGGGGTCCACGTTGCTGGCGCACTGCGCATCCCCGGAGCCGTCCGTCCGGTGGTCCGTGGCGCCGTCCAGGTCATTGTCCACGCCGTCATCACATTCCGTACACGGCGCCGTACACGTCTCCGTCATGTCATTGAGCGCACTGCAACCGGGGTCTCCCGTGCCGTCCACGCGGAAGTCCGCCATGCCATCCAGCTCATTGTCCACGCCGTCATCACAGATCAGCGTGCCGCCACGCTCCGTGGTGTCCACCGCGGCGGTGCAGCCCGGGTCCCCGCCCACCAGGCGGAAATCCGTGACGCCATCACCGTCATTGTCAACGCCGTCATCACAGCGGGCGCCGCCGCGCTCACTGGTGTCCATGGAGGAATCACAGCCCGGGTCCGTCAGCGTGGGATCCACGCGGAAGTCCGTGTGCCCATCCGCGTCATCATCCAGGCCGTTGTCACACGCACCGGTGCCCAGCTCATCAACATCCGTGGCCATCTCACAGCCCGGATCCCCGGTGCCGTCCAGGCGGAAGTCCGTGGCGCCGTCACCGTCATCATCCAGGCCGTTGTCACAGGCGCCGGTGCCCTGTTCACTGGGGTCTGACGCGGCGGAGCAGCCGGGGTCTCCCGTGAGGTCCGCCTTAAAATCTGCGCGCCCATCCCCGTCATCATCCACGCCGTTGTCACACGCCGCGGTGCCACGCTCGCTGGTGTCCATGGCGCTGAGGCAACCGGGGTCACTGGGGAAGTCCGTGCGCCCGTCCGCGTCATTGTCCACGCCGTCACCACAGGCGCGCAGCCCAACTTCACCGGTGCTGTCCAGCGCGTCCGTGCACTCCGGGTCTCCGGTGTTGTCCAGCCGGAAATCCAGGAGCAGGTCCGTGTCATTGTCCTGGGTGTCATCACATTCCGGGCAGCCCGTGGCGGCGGTGCAGCGCTCACTGTCATCCAGGGGATCCAGGCAGCCAAAGTCCCACGGGTAGTCGTTGGTGCCGTCGTTGTCGTCGTCCAGGCCGTTGTCACAGGTGGCGGCGCCGCGCTCTGAGAGGTCCAGTGCGCCGGAACACCCCGGGTCACCGGCGCCCGGCACGTAGTCCGTGGCGCCGTCCAGGTCATCATCCACGCCGTTGTCACAGGCGCGTGTGCCGCGCTCACTGGGGTCTTCCGGGTTCACGCAGCCGGGGTCCGTGCGTGCCGGGTCCGTGCTGAAATCCGTGCGGCCGTCCAGGTCATCATCCACGCCGTTGTCACAGGGCAGTGTGGCCTGCCGCTCCTGCGTGTCCGCCGGCATGGTGCAGCCCGGATCCCCGCCGCCCGCCGCCAGGAAGTCCACGCGGCCGTCCAGGTCATTGTCCAGCCCGTCATCACAGGCCAGCGTGCCGTTTTCTGAATCATCCTCTGAGCCGGTGCAGCCGGGGTCTGCGCCGGAGAAATCCGTCATGCCGTCCCCGTCATCATCCGCGCCGTTGTCACAGGCCAGGGGACCCCGCTCACCAAAGTCCATGACGCTGAGGCAGCCCGGGTCTCCCTGACCGTCCGTCCGGTGGTCCGTCAGCCCGTCCGCGTCATTGTCCACGCCGTCATCACAGGCCAGCGAACAGCCCGCGCAGCGCTCACTGGTGTCCGTGAGCTCCGTGCACCCCGGGTCCCCGGTGCCGTCCACCCGGAAGTCCCGGCGTCCGTCCAGGTCATTGTCCAGGCCGTCATCACAATGGTTGGTGCTGCTGTGCTCATCCCCGTCCAGGGCGTCCACACACCCGGGGTCCCCGCCGGAGAAATCCGTCAGGCCGTCCCCGTCATCATCCACCGCGTTGTTGCACCCCGGAGGTCCGCTGGACGCGGAAGACCCGCTGGAGGGGTCCATGGTGGAAGATGACCCAGAAGCCGCTGCGGAAGATGACCCAGAAGATGCGGTGGAGACGGCAGAGGAGGTTCCGCCCATGGAGGATTGCTGGGACGTGGCTGCCGTGCTGGTGCCGCCCCCCGCCGAGCTGCCCACGCCCGCGTCCCCCGCGGCGCTGATCAGCGTCAGGACACAGCGGCCCTTGCCGTCTTCCAACGGCTGGCTCACGTCACACCGGTTCCGCCGGACGTCACAGTCCGCGTCTGAATTGCATGGCTGCGTTGGCGGAGGACACGCCGAAAGCACCAGAAGCGCAGCGCTCAGACATGAAACGCGCAACGGGCGGCAAACGGGTCTCAACAGGGCAACTCCTGAATTGGGCGGGAGGGCTTCCCAGCAGCGGGCGCGGGTGGCATGTCTTTAAGTGTCAGTTCCTGTAGTCTAGTTTTTGGAAGATCACCAGCCCGGGGCCAAGCCGGGGCCATGAGGTTGTTTGTGAAAACCGCAACGTTTCACCGCGGTGCAGTACCCCGGGGCCGTCCGCTCTGGTCCGCCGGCGTGGTTCTGGGACTGTTTTTGGGAGCGGCGCCGGCGTGGGCCGGCCATCCCCGGCTGGATGAAGGCAAGGCGGCGTATGAACGCGGGCAGTTCCGGGTGGCGCTCCTCAAGCTCACGGAGGCCGAGCGTGACCCCAAGCTGGCTGACGACGACCGCGTCCAGCTCCATTTTGTGCGTGGCGCCTGCCTGCACGCCATGCGCAAGCCGGCGGAAGCCAACCGTTCGTTTGACGCCCTGCTGCGCCTGAGGCCGCTGCATGAGCCCAGCGCCCTGGACGCGCCGCCGGACGTGCTGGCCGCCTTCCACGCCCGCGCCGAGGAGTTCCAGAAGGCCCAGGCAGTGCGCCTGACCGCGCCGGCCCTGGAGGGTGGCCGGCTCACCATCACGGCGGAGCGCCATCCGCAGCAGGTGGACCACGTGGTGGTCTTCATCCGGGCAGCGGGGGAGACGTCCTATCTGCAGACCACCCTGCCGGTGGTCTCCGGCACGGCGTCCGGCATGTTGCAGGATCTTGCGTTCTGGGAGCGCCAGGCTGAAGGCGGCGCGGTGGAGCTGCTGGTGGAAGCAGTGAACAAGCGGGACGTGCCAGTGGCGCGCGCCGGCACGGGCACGGCACCGCTGCGTTTTACGGTGGACGCCGCCAACCGCAACGCCGCGCTCCAGGCTCTCACACCCGTGGCCCCGCCGCAGGCCCTGGTGCCTCCGCCGGACCTGGTGGCGGCCGTTGAACCTGCTCCTCCGCCCCCCGCCGCCACGCCTCCTGAGGAGCCCAGCGGCGGCCGGAAATGGCTGTGGGGGCTTCCCGTGGCGGCCGGCGCGGCCGCAGGGATGACGGTGTTGCTGGGCGTGGGCAGCGCGGTCCTGGCGGGCCTGGGTTATGCGGCCATGCTGGCGCAACCCAGGACCGTGGGCGCCGAGGCAAAGCCGGCCTACCAGGCCATGCTGGGCGCCTACGTGGGCGGGCTGGTGGGAACGGGGCTCCTGGGTGTGCTGTTTGTGGCGGCGTTGCTGGGCACCGCAGCGGCCAGTGGCCTGGCGTTCCTGATGGGCTGAGGTCAGCGCAGCTCGCGGTTCTCTTCCACGGTGGCGCCGGCGCGGATGGTCACCTGGAAGGTGGCGCTCAGCCCGGTGGCGTCATTGACCAGCTTCACGTCATGTTTGCCGGCGGGGATTTCATACTCCACCAGCGGGGTGAATTTCCCCGTGTCCTTGCCATCAATGAACACGCGCGCCCACGGGCGGGACGTCAGGGTGAGCTGGCCGGGTTTGCCCGCGCCTTTGGGGCTCTTGTGCCGGCGGCTGCTTCTGGGCGTCTCTTCTTCCACCGCAGCCACGGGGGCACTGCTGGATGCGGGCGCGGCACTGCTGGGTGCCGGTGGCGCAGACGAGGATGATGCGGGAACGGGCGTCACCTCCGGCGGCTGGTCCACCACGGGGTTGGCGGATGGGGTGTCCTGCCGCACCGCAGCCACCACGCCAATCCCAACCACGGCACTGAGTGCAGCAGCGGCAAGCACCCAGGTCCGCCGCGAGGCCGGGGGTGCAGTGCCCGGCTCCAGCCGCCGCAGGATGCGGGCAATGTCATCCGGGCCGGCCTGCATGAGCTCTTCAATCACCGGGTGGAAGCGCCGGCTGGCGTCTTCTTCCTTGGCAATCTCATCCGGGAACAGCGTGGTGAGCAGGGCGGCCACCTGCGGTGCGCCGTAGCGCCACCCGTGGACACCCATCACGTGCTCCACCGCCGTCAGCAGGGCAGAGGTATCCGGCCAGCGGTCATCCACCGAGGGAGCCAATGCCTGGTGCACCAGCGCCACCACGTCAGCGGGCAGGTCCGGGCGGAGCTGGTTGAGGGGCGTGAACGTGCCCTCGCGGACAATGTCCAGCATCTCATAGTCATTTTCCGCTTCCCGCATGGGCCGCCGCGCCAGCAGCTCATAGAGGACAATGCCCATGGCGTAGACGTCCAGTGACTGGGTGGCCGGCTTGCCGCGGACCACCTCCGGACTCATGTACCCGGGTTTGCCCTTGAGGCCGCCGGCCAGCGTCTTGGTGGGCGCGTGCGCTGCCTTGGCAATCCCAAAGTCCACCAGCAGCACCGCGCCGTCATACGTGACCATGATGTTCTGCGGGCTGATGTCCCGGTGGATGAGCCCCATGGGCTTGCCCAGCGAATCCTTCCGCTGATGCGCGTACTGCAGCCCCTGCAGCGCCTGGTGGACAATGTGGAAACACACGCCCACCGGCAGCTCCACGCCGCTGCGCACCGAGGCGGTGCAGAGCTGGCTGAGCGGCTGGCCCGCCACAAAATCCATGGCGATAAAATAAGTGTCCTTTTCCCGGCCCAGCTCCGTGATGCGGATGATGTTGGGATGGCTGAGCGTGGAGGCAATCTTGGCTTCTTCCACCAGCATGGTGGTGACGGATTCGTTCTCCGTCAGGTGCGGCAGGATGCGCTTGATGGCCACCTGCCGCGAGAAACCGGCCGTCCCCACGGCCACCGCCCGGTACACCTCAGCCATGCCGCCCGTGGCAACACGCTCAAGCAGGACGTAGTTGCCAAATCTCTCCATGGACCCACGGGCAGGCGGACGTGTCCGGCTATCGCTGCAATGTGCCCGGAATGTCAATCCCGGACGGCGGTTTGTATCGTCATTCGGGCGGGTTCACGGGACCGCCGCGGTGGAGAAGAACCGCTCCGCGACAGATGGATGGCGGGCCATCTCTTTCTTGAAATCAGCGTCTGTGGCGGCATCACGCACAATGACGGTGAAGAGCACGGCGGTGTTCTTGAGGATACCCGCGCGCACCACGCCGTAGCCTTTCTTGAGGCGGCCGCGGAACTCCATGCCCTCACCGCCGGCAACGGACGCGGGCGCGCTGGACTCCACGGTCATGAAGAGCTTCACCTCCCGCTCCGCCCCCGCCAGCGAGGGACCACCAATCCCCGCCTTGCCCAGCGCGTTGCTCACCATACCGCCCTGGACAAAGCCCAGGCGGGTGGCGCGCAGGTCCCAGTTCCAGAGCTGGTGACGGCAGGTTTCACCCACCGTGACGTCCGCTTCCAGGCCGCAGCGGGCTGGCCCCGGGAAATCCACCGCGTAGGTGCCGGCGGGATCCTTGAAGCTCTGCCAGCGGGGTTTCTCAAAGCGGTAGAGCAGGTGCGGGTAGCGGGCCCACACCACGGCGGCGGCAAGAATGGCCACCAGCACCAGCCAGAAGAAGGCTTTGATCATCCCGTCATGCTGCGTTGAAACAGCACGCGGGACAACCGCTCACTCCAGGCCGGTGCGGCCGCCCGGCTGCCACATGGGGCTGCCAAACTCCTCATCCGCCAGCAGCCGCAACACCACGCTGACACCCAGCGCAACCGGCACCAGCGCCACAAAGAACGCGGCCAGCGCCACCGTGCCGCCCACCAGGATGAGCAGGGGGATGATGGGGTTGAATGACGCCCCCAGCGGCGCCAGGACCAGCAGACCCACCGTCAGCGCGCCTGCGCCCACCGCCAGGACCGCCATGCCCACAGCGCGCGCGGTGATGAGCCACTTGAGGTGGAACGTGTTGAGTACCAGGTCACCCAGGAACAGCATCAGCCCGCCGGCCGCAACCGAGCCCAGGGCGGCGCCGGAGAGGGCCTCGGGCGAATAGACCGGGATGTCCCGCTTGCTGGTCAGCGTCAGAAACTGCGTCATGGCGTAGGCGCCCGCCAGCGCGCCCACCGCCGCCACCGGCACGGCCAGCAGCAGTGGCAGCACCAGGTCCAGACCCACCAGCGTCCACGCCCGGTAGGCCCGCGGAATCAGCCCGGCGAACAGCCCGGTGACGTCCCAGGGACGGCTGCCTTCGCCCTCCACAGTCTTGCCGCCCTGTGCGTCCAGGAACTTCTGGCCCCGCGTCTTGAAGCCATCCACCCGAGCCATGATGGGATTGGGCTTGGGTACGGGAGCCGGTTCGGCGGCGGGCGTGGGCGCGGGTTCCGGAGCGGGTTCGGCGGCGGGCACAGGTTCGGCGGCGGGCGACGGAGCGGGCTCCGTGGAAGGCGGCGCAGCGTCAGCGGGAGGCGCCACGGGGGGCTGGTCCTGCGCAACGGCTGGCAGGGAGGTCAGCATGACGGTCAACAACAGGCTTGCTCGCACACTCAGCATGAAACGTGGTCCTCATTGACGGAGGCGCGCCCAACGCCCGGCCCCGTCTTTCCAGACCGGCCCCGTCCACGCAAGCGCTCAAGGCCCGCCGTCCGACGACACCTTGCGGGGCTGCAGCAGCTTCTCCACCCGCAGCGACGGGCGGAGGCATCCCGGAGCCACACTCACCTGCATCACGCCCACGCGGGCCGCCTGCTGCAGCAGCGGGTTGTCTTCCGCCCGAACCTGGGAATCCAACGGCAGCACCAGGCGCTCACCCTTCCTGGCCTGCTTCACACAGAACGCCACCAGGGTGTCCTTGGACAACACGCCGCCGTCATCATCCAGCACGGTGATCCGGATGTGCGCACCCTCCGGGGCGTCCGCATCCAGGCTCACCGCCACGCCGTCCACGTGCACTCCAGCGTCATCCCGGAGCCATTCCAGCGTTGCGGTGGTCACGCCGCCGTCCAGTGGGACCTTGTCCAGGGCTCCGCGCACGTCCAGGCGCGGGGTCTCCTTCTGCGGCTTGGAGCTTCCGCAACGCAGGAGCACGGTGAACACCAGGAGGAGCATCAGACCACTCAAGGCACGCATGCCAGCCATCCTTGGTGAGGAACGGCGCGCGCTGCAAGGCTGCTTCCCCTTTTCTATGGCCGGGGCGCGCTCTAGGGTGCTGCGCTCGGCGCTGGTGGCCGCGTCACGTCGGAGAATGCCCATGCGGATGTTGCTTGCGGTCAGCTCGTTGCTGGTGTTTGCGGGTTGCCCGTTGCTGGAAGAGGACGGTCCCGGGTTCTACGGCAAGGTGACGCTGGCCGGTGGCAACTCCACTGCGTCCGTGCCTGCCGCCCAGAACCATCCCATGCTGCGCCAGCTCAGCCGCCTGTTGCTGCCGGCGGCGGGCCAGGATGTTCCGCGCATCCACCTGCGCCGGTCCCTGGGCCTTCCCAAGACGCCACCGCGCGTGGTGCCCATCATCCGCCGTGCGGAGACGTGGCGCGCGGGTGAGGTCATTGTGGTCACCCGGCTGCCGCAGCGGGACCATGCAGACCTGCTGCAACGCAACCTGCGGGCTGCGCTGGAGGGCTCCGGCTGGAGCGTTGGGCTGCAGCAGTGCAACACCTCCACCTATTGCCTCTGGCGCGTGGCTGGTGAGGACGGAAAACCGCTGGGTCTGGCAGACACGCGGGTGGCCGCGCAGCACCTGACGCGCGCTCGGGATGTGCGCTTTGCAGAGACCAACAACCTGCAGTTCCCCACCGCGGTGCCGGATGATGAGTACCGCTCCATCCAGTGGCACTATGACGCCATGAACCTGCCCTCCGCGTGGGACGTGACCACCGGGGATTCATCGGTTGTGGCGGCGGTGATTGATACCGGGCTGTACCTGGCCAACCCGGATTTTGGCGGGCGTCTGGGACAGGGCGCGGACCTCATCAGTGACGCCAACATTGGCAATGACGGCAATGGCCGGGATGATGATCCCAATGACCCGGGTGATGACATTGCGGGCGGCGGAAGTTTCCACGGCACCCACTGCGCGGGCACGGTGGGCGCGGCCACCAACAACGCCGTGGGTGTGGCCGGTGTGAGCTGGTCCGGCACCATCCTGCCGGTGCGTGTGCTGGGTGTGGGCGGCGGCACGCTGTTTGACATCATTGGCGGCATGCAGTGGGCGCTGGGTGACAACGTGGACGGCGTCACCCGCAACACACGCGTGGCAGACGTGCTCTCCATGTCCCTGGGCGGTGAAGGCCAGAGCCAGTCCTATGAGGACGTCATTGCGGACGCCGTGGCACGCAGCAAGCTGGTGATTGTGGCGGCGGGGAATGACAACATTGACGCCTCTCGCTTCATGCCCGCCAACGTGGCGGCGGCCATCACGGTGGGCGCCACCAGGCTGGGCGGGACGCGCGCCAGCTACAGCAACTTTGGCCAGTCCATTGACGTCATGGCCCCCGGTGGTGAGCTGGCGGAAGACCGGGATGATGACGGGAACGCGGACGGCGTGCTCTCCACGGTGAAGGACCGCGTGGACTTTCTGCAGGGCACCTCCATGGCCACGCCGCATGTGGCGGGACTTGCGGTGCTGATGAAGACGCTGCGCCCGGAGCTGACGCAGGAAGAAGCGGTGCAGGTGCTGCGTGAGACGGGCCGGAGTGACCAGACCTGTGATGATTGCGGCGGCGCCAGAATGATTGACGCTGCGGCGGTGGTGGCCCAGCTGGGTGCCGCACAGAACCAGCCGTTCCTCTCCGTGTCACCCAATGAAGTGAACCTGGGCAAGGATGAGAACACCTTCACCATCAACGTGCGCAACAGCGGCGTGGGCACGCTCAACTGGACCGCGCGCATTGAGTCTGAACAAACCGGTTGGGTCATCAGCCCGCAGGACGGAACGCTGGCCGAGCGCAGCAATGGCGTCATCAACCTGAACCTGACGCGCACCGGCACAGAAGGAGATGCCACGCTGGTGGTGAGTGCAACCGGGCTGGGCCAGGAGCGCCGCGTGCGGTTGCACTACGACGAGAGCGTTGCGCGCCAGCGGCCGGACATCAAGACGGTGTTTGTGGCGGCGGGCCTGGTGAAGGACGGTGAAGTGACCCTGGCCAAGAACACCAATGACCAGGACGCCGTGGTGGCCACGGAAGTCACGGAAGGCTTCAACTACAAGCTGATGCCACTGGCCGCCGGTGAGTACATGATTTTTGGTCTCACCGACGACAACGGGAATGGTGAATGGGAAGATGGCGAGGGGATTGGCCTCTACCCGGACCTGGCCTCACCCAAGACCGTGGTGCTGGCTGAGGACCAAAAGCTGATTGGCGTGGACTTCCTGGTGCGCCCCACGTTCCTGGGCGGCGGCACTCCCACCTGTCCGCCCAACAGCAGCCCGCAAGGGGACAGCTGCGTGTGTGACAGCGGTTATGAGGTCAACGCAGACCTGACCGCGTGTGTGCCGGCCGGCCAGTTTGAATGCCCGCCGCACAGCAGCCCCATGGGAGACAGCTGCATCTGTGACAATGGCTACGTGGTCAGTGAAGACCAGACCGAGTGTGTCCCGGAATAAAGTCAGACCTTTTGCGCGGCATCCACCGCGCGGAGGATGGCTTCCGGGGTGCACGGGATCCTGAGCGTCACATCCCGTCCCGGCGGCGCAAAGGAGGCAATGGCGTGCCGCAACGCCGTCACCACGCCAATACCCAGCATGAACGGAGGCTCACCCACAGCTTTGCTGCCGTGGATGACGCCGTCCTGGGGAGCACCTTTGAGGAGGGTGACGCGGAAGTCTTCCGGGGCTTCACCCACGGCGGGAATTTTGTAGGTGGACGGTGCGTGGGTGAGCAGGCGGCCCTTCTGGTCAAAGAGCACCTCTTCACAGGTCAGCCAGCCAACACCCTGGATGAACGCACCTTCCACCTGGCCGCGGTCAATGGTGGGCACCAGCGAATCTCCGACGTCATGGAGGATGTCCGCGCGCAGGATCCGGTGTTCACCGGTCAGCCCGTTGAGCTCCACCTCCAGCACCGCGGCGCCGTACGCAAAATAGTAGAACGGCACGCCGCGTCCCGCTGCGCGGTCATAGTGGATCTCCGGAGTTCTGTAATACCCGGTGGAGGAAAGCGAGATCTGCGCCTGCCAGGACGCCAGCGCCACGTCAGCAAACGCCACGTGTTTTCCACCGGGCGCAATCACCAGGCCGTTGGCAAAGCGCAGCGCGGCACCGTCAGTGACGGGCAATCCCAGGAGTCTGCAGGCCACGGGGCGCATCCGGTCACGAATAGTATTACACGCCTCCTTCACCGCCTGCCCGTTGAGGTCACTGCCTGACGAGGCTGCGGTGGCGGAGGTGTTGGGGACTTTCTCGGTTGACGTGGTCATCAGGCGGATGTTGTCCACCGGCACACCCAGCTCATGGGCCGCCACCGCAATCATCTTGGTATGCAGCCCCTGACCCATCTCCGTACCGCCGTGGTTCAGCTGCACGGACCCATCCGCGTACACCAGCACCAGCGCACCCGCCTGGTTGAGCAGCGTGAACGTGAAGCTGATTCCAAACTTCACCGGCTGCAGCGAGATGCCGCGCTTGATGAACCGGCTCTTTGCATTGAACGCGTCAATGGCGGCTTTGCGCGTGGTGTAATCGCTGCTGGCAAGGAGCTCGGTGTGGATGCGGGGGGCGCGGTTGTGGGTGACCTCCTGCCAGTAGGGCGTGAGGTTGCGCGGCGCGTCTCCGTAATAATTCTTCCGCCGGACCTCCGCACCGTCCAGACCAAGGCGTTCCGCGGCCCGGGACAACGCTTCTTCAATGACCAGCATGCCCTGGGGTCCGCCAAATCCGCGGAACGCGGTGTTGGAGGGAAGGTTGGTGCGGGTCACCCGGCCGGTCACGTGGACGTTGGGGATGAAATAAGTATTATCAATATGGAAAAGCGCCCGGTCCGTGATGGAGATGGAGAGGTCCGCGGACCAGCCGCCGTTGGAGAACACCTCAGCCCACAGGCCGGTGAGGCTGCCGTCCTTGAGGAAAGACGCCTTGTAGCGGGTGAGGAAGGGATGGCGTTTTCCCGTCATCACCATGTCATCATCCCGGTTCAACCAGACCTTCACCGGACGCTGTGTACGAACGGCCGCCAACGCCGCCAACGCTGCAAAATGCGCGGCCTGCGTCTCCTTTCCGCCAAACCCACCGCCCATCCGCGGCGCCTCAACCACCACGCGGTTGCGCGGCACGCCCAGCACTTCTGCAACCTTGGCCTGCACTTCGGAGGGGTGCTGGGTGGAGGAGTGGATTCGGACGGCGCCCAGCTCTTCCGGGATGGCGAGGGAAACCTGTGTCTCCAGGTAGAAGTGGTCCTGGCCGCCGCTGGCAAGTTCTCCCTCAACAACAAGCTCCGCGGTCTTGAACGCTTCCGTCACATCCCCGCGCTGCATGACATGGGGTGTCCCAATGAAGGATCCCGCCGCAATGGCGTCCGGAATCTCCAGAATGGGTCTGAGCTCTTCAATGTCCAGCTTCACCAGAGCGGCGGCCTTGCGGCACTGTGCCAACGTCTCGCCGACGACAACGGCAATAATCTGTCCTACAGTAAACACTTCCTGCTCAGCAAACAGCGGCTCATCTGGCAGAGACGGGCCAATCTGGTTGTGGCCGGGCACATCTTCACGGGCCAGAACGGCGTGGATGCCGGGAGCACGTTTTGCGCCGTCAAGGTTGAGTGAACGGATGCGTCCGCGCGCCACGGGAGATTGCACCGCCAGGCCCACCAGCATGCCGTGCGGCGGTGGCATGTCATCCACGTAGATGGCGGCGCCGGAGACATGGCGGTAGCCACTCTCATGCAATGCCGGCTGGTGCAGCGGAGTGTCTTTGAGTGTGACGCCGTCATGGGGCGCGGGAGGCGTGTTCTTCACCATGGGTCACTCCGAAAGAGGAATGGTTGAGGACGGCCGGGTGGGCAACATGGGCAGCCGGTTGTCCTGCGTTTCCAGCACAAAACCCCTGAGCAGGTTTCCCGCCACCGTGGCCCGGTACCACGCGCTGGCGCGGTGATCAGACAGCGGTGAAAAATCATCCTTCAGCAACTCAAGCGCGGCGTTCACGGACGCCTCTGTCCACGGCTTACCAATCAGGGCTGCTTCTGTCTTCAGCGCGCGTGCCGTGGTTGCTGCCATGCCGCCAAAGCAGAGCCGCGCTTCCGTGACCACGGATTTCACGTCCAGACGGACCAGGAAACCCGCTGCCACTGCGCTGATGTCCAGCTCCCGCCGCTTGCTCACTTTGTAAGCGCTGGCGCGTGCATCTGCGGCAATAAACGGGACGTCTACGGAGTGCAGGAACTCATCCGGTTGGCGCTCGGTTTTCCGGTACGCAAGGAAGAACTTGTCCAGCGGGATGGTGCGTTGTCCTCGGACACTCTGCAGCACCACGGTGGCGCCCAGAGCCATCAGCACCGGTGCGGTATCCCCAATGGGTGAGGCGTTGCAGATGTTCCCGCCCAGCGTTGCGCGGTTCTTGATCTGGCGTGACGCAAAGTAGCGGAGCATGCGGTGCAGCGGCGGAAAGTCCGTCTCACTGAGTGCTTCCACGTCAGAAAGTTTGACTGCGGCGCCGAACTTCACCCCGGTCTGCGTGCGGGTGACGGCGTGCAATTCGGCAATTCCCTCAACGGAAATGGTCAGCGGGAATTCCTTGAACTTCTTGGTGATCTCCAATGAGAGGTCCGTGCCACCACACATGATCCTGGCATCCGGATGTTTTGCCAGCAGCGCCGCCAGGTCTCCGCCCGTTGTGGGATTGAAGTAGCGCTGGGCATTGGCGGAATAATCCAGCGCCATGGTCTGGGCTTTTGCGGACGAGCGCAGCTCCGTGAACCCGTCCGCGGGACAGGTGCCGGCAACCTTGCGCGCGGCGTCCCGGATGGGACGGTACCCGGTGCAGCGGCAGAGGTTGCCGCACATCTGGTCATCCAGTTTCCAGGACGGGTCCTTGAGGTCTTTTCTGTAACACGCTTCAAACATGCTCATGATGACGCCGGGCGTGCAGTAGCCGCATTGGCTGCCCAGCTCCTGCACCAGCGCTTCCTGCACAGGATGAGGGGTGCCCTGCTGCTGCAGTCCTTCCACCGTCACCACGGTCTTTCCCTGCAGCATGGGCAGGAGGACCAGGCAGCTGTTGACGGCGCGCCACTGGGGTCCGCCCTGGGCTTCCGTGTCCAGCACGGCAACGGAGCACGCGCCACAGTCCCCTTCCGCGCACCCTTCCTTGGTGCCGGTGAGGTTGTGGTCACGCACGTAGTTCAGCAGCGTGGTGGTTGGGCTGGCGTTGCGCTCTTCAATGACGCGCCCGTTCAGCGTGAAGCGGATGGACTCCATGCCCTGCTCCCGTCGAGAGAGGCCGTCCAATAGCAACGCCGGCCACCTGACAGAAGCGCTTTGGTGCAGTGACGCAGGACGTCACTGGATTGGCAGGGTCTGGAGGACCCGGTCCAGCACAATCCTGAACCACGGCGTGTAGCGCTCCGGGTGCGCCACCACGTCCTGGTGCAGGGCCTTGGGGGCCATCCATTTCCAGCCATCCGCTTCCCGGGGGTTGGGCACCGGGTCACCCTCAAAGCGGCCAAAGAGCACGTGGTCCAACTCATGTTCCGTCAGTCCGCTCTGCTCATCCGTGGCGCGGTAGATGAAGCTGAACCGGTCCTCCAGCTCAACGTCAAACCCCATCTCCTCCCGCAGCCGCGCACGCGCAAACTCCAGCAGTCCGTGGTCCGGGTGCGGGTGGCTGCAGCAGGTGTTGGTCCACAATCCGCCAAAATGGTATTTCTCTTGTGCCCGGCGCTGCAGCAGCAGCTCACCCCGGGAATTGAACACAAAGATGGAGAACGCGCGGTGCAACCGCCCGCCGTCCTGGTGGGCCTGCAGCTTTTCACAGACGCCGGTGGGCTGGTCCTGCTCATCCACCAGCACCACGGTGTCCGTGGCGGAGGGCGTGGTCATGTCAGCTCAGTGACGCCTGAGGCCGGGGGCGTCAACCGGGACCCGGAACGGCGGCGGCAGTGTGTGCCCCAGAACCAGGTCCATCCGTGTTCCGCGGCAGAGCATGTTGCGTGTTGGGATCCAACGCACGTGCTTCACACAGCAACGCTCAAGTGCAACGCAAACGGGACGATGGGAATGCATGGAGGTTGACCTATGCAGCGGACGGAACGGCGGAGTGCGCCTCGGCATGTGCGGGTCATGCCCGCCATGGTGTTGTTTGATGGCGGCGGCACCCGGGCCACATCCCTGGATGTAGGCGCAGAAGGTGTCCGCGTGTTGGCGGACCGCGTGGTGCCGCTGGGAACCATGGTGCACCTGCAAGTCACCCTGCCCGAGGACGGCGCCGTGGAAATGCAGGGCGTGGTCCTCAGACTGGAAGCAGCGCCGCGGGAAGATGGACGCGCGGAGCTGGTTATCCGCCTCACCGCCCTGGACAACGGCAACCAGGAGCGCTGGACTGCATTTCTTGCGGAGTGTGCTGCGGAAGACGCCGTGGACGGCGCGTTGGATGACGCCTCACAGGACATTCCGGGCCAGCCGCTCAACGTGGAGATTGTGACCGAATCCATGGACACACTCCTGGCCATCTACGGCCGCCAGCTTGCCAACGGTGGCCTCATGCTGGACGCGGTGGTGGACCGCCCGGTGGGCAGCGTGGTGCAGGTGACCTTTGTGCATCCGTTGGCGGATGTGCGCTTCTCCTTGCGCGCCAAGGTGCTGCGCGCGGTGGAGCACCGGGGCCGCAAGGGCACGTTGGTGACTTTTGAAGGACTGGATCTGGGCTGGAAGCTGGGTTTCCTCCACTTCATTGGCGGCGAGCTGCCCGTGGAGACCGCCCAGCAGGTTCTGCACTGGCAGAACTGACGCCGTCAAAGGCGTGTCAGCAGCACCCATCCCTGGCCGCGTCCGGAGTCCCGCCATCCGGGTGGGATGTCCGGCAGGGATTCTTCACGGGCCAGTGCAACGCGAGCGTTACCGCCGTCGTCCAGTGCTGCGCGTGGACGCGGGACCACGTCCCATTCTGCTGCCAGGCTGGCCAACATGCGCCAGTCCGGTGTGGTGGAAACCACCACCACGTCTTCACCCGGCCGGACGTTCTTGAACGTGCTTACAAAGATGCTGGAAGGCGCACATGGCGCCGGGAGGAGGTTGCGTCCCAGGCCGGCGGCGCTGCCCAGCGTCACCAGCATGGCAAGTGCGGGAAGTGCGGCGCGGAGCAATCCGGCGTGGCGTTGAAGCCAGGGTTCGCACGCCACTGCGCCGGTGACGGCCAGGAGCGGGAAGAGGACCAGCGTGTGGTTCCACACCTTGCGGCCTGGCACGCAAAGAACCACCAGCACCACCAGGCTGGCCACCAGCAGACTGCGCAGCGCTCGCTCATCTGGGCGGGTGAACGCGCGGTACGCCGCCAGGCCCACCAGCGGGAGCCCGGGCCAGAAGCGCTGCAGCACAAAAAGCACGGGTTGGAACACGTTGGCTGAACCGTCCGTCCGCGCCCCCGTTGCTGACGCCAGCACCTGGTGCTGCAGGTACCCAACCCACCAGGAGTCATCCCCGGCCAGGTGGTTGTGGAGCAGCCACGCGCCCACGGGGAGACTGGCCACCGCGCAACACGCAACACCCGCCGCCAGCAGCTTCAGCGCGCCCTTCCCGGCAAACGCAGCCCTCCCGACGACGATGCCGATCAATGGTAACACTCCAAACGGGCCCTTCACTGCCACCGCACCTGCGGCGAAGGCCGCGCTCAACAGCCAGCCCGGTGCGGTGATGGGAGTGCGCACCCACGGCGCGGCGGCGGCCAGGGCAAAGAGCATGAGCGGAGGATCCAGCCGGGGGCGGCCGCCATAAGAGAATACACTTTCACACGTCCCCAGAACCACCATGGCCAGCACCCCTGACGCGGGACCACCCAGCTTCCGCGCCATCCAGCCGGCACATAGGACGGTGAGCAGGGTGAACAGGGCGGCCAGCAACGGGAGGCTGAGCTCACCCATCACCCGGATGCCCAGTGCGTAGGGCCAGAGGCCAAAGGGGAGGTGCTCACGGAACTGCGGATGGACGTCTGGCAGGTAGCGGAGCAGGGTCCACGTCCCGTCCCGCACCATGTGGCGGGCCACCACCTGGTAGAGTTGTCCGTCGACGTCATCCACATGCCCGTGCCATGGCGCGCTCAGGAGCGCGGTGACCAGGAAGACGGTGGCAAGCCAGGGTGGCGGTGGACGCACGGGCGTGCACAAACCACGTGCGCCACCACGCATCAAGCGTGGCAGAACCCACCGGCCCATGCCACATCACCGCCGCCACCCGGAGCTGTCCATGCGTCTGCTGTTGCCCTGCGTGTTGCTCTTTCTTGCGTGCGCGCAGTCCACCACGTCGTCTTCATCTTCTTCGTCCTCGTCTTCATCGTCCTCGTCTTCATCTGGGTCGTCGTCGTCGTTGGGGGGCAGCAGTTCCTCGCTGGTTGGGTCATCATCTTCCAGCACGGGCGGATTTGTGGATGCACATGGCTTCACCATTCGCGTTCCGCAGGTCCGCGAGGTTCCGTGTGACGGCATGTTCTGCGGCGGAGCCACGCGGCGCACAGAGGATCAGGACCACCTTTGCACCCTTCGGCACGGCGGCCGTGAGGACGTCATCTACGTGCAATCCCATGCTGTGGGCACGGAGGGTTTTGGCAGCCTGGACTATGAGGTGGACGGCGCGTGGCACTGGGACGGCACCAGCGTGCATGAGGTCCCTGGCGTCTATGAATGGGGCGGCGGCCACCACAATGACACGCTGGAGGTGGACGTGGAGGGCAACCGCTTCCGCTACAACCATTCCACCTACGGCTTTGGTTTCCGAGCCTGCCAGCCGCCGGACTGCCTGGAAGTCTACGCGGCGGCGGGCGGTCTGGTTGAGGATGGGTGCAATCCCATGCGCTCGCTGCCGGAAATCTGTGTGCTGGTGCAGCTGGACGGCGGCGTGCCTCCACTGACGGATACGTTCATGCGCTGCCCGGGGGATGACGGATGAAGAAGCTCCTGACATTGCTCCTGCTCAGCGCGTGCTCAGGGACCACCACCACGGGTGGGGACGCAGGGCAGGCCGCGGATGCGGCGGTGGCGTTGGACGCGGGCGCCGCAGAAGACGCGGGCTCAGGTCCTGTGGACGCCGGGGCCACCTCCCGCACGCAGCTTGGCTCGCAGGAGGAATTCACGGACCTCCAGGGGACCATGGGAGAAGTGAAATACCTGGCCCAGGTGGACGGGGTGACGCCGGAAACACCGCTGCTTGAGCCGTGTCTCTTCCAGGATACCCTGCAGTTTCCCTACCACATCCAGTTCCTGAGGACGTTCCCGGGCCGGGAGGACATGAGTAACACACAATACATTGCCATGGTGCTCCGCCCGTCATCACGGGTGTGGTGGGGCGGTGGCATGTTGCGCCGCGTGGGCCAGCCACATCCCATCAGCATGGCGGGTGAGGTCATCCTCTACACCATCTACGCAGACAACGCCGGCGGCGCGGGGCTGGTGGAAGCAGACATCCGTGAGGTGGATGCGCGTCTCAAAAGCTGTATGCCGTACGCCGTGAACCTGCTGGCGTTTGCGCCGTCAGACAACGCGCAGACCGCGCTGGCCGGGCAGGTGCAGGCGGCCCTGGCGCAGGACGGCATTGCCGTTGTTGTGCAATAAGTGTTACAGTTTAACCCCGGGATGAAGCAGCCGGGCCACCAGCCGCACGTCATCCGCAATGGCCACGCCGGGACGCATGAGTGTGCCGCTGGGCAGCACGTGGATACGTCCGCTCTTCACGGCGGGAATGGACGGAAAGCGGTCAAACGCGTGGACGGCCTGGGCGCGCGCCTTCTCTTCCTGCGCGCCCATGGAGGCATCCAGGATCACATCCGGCGCAAGCTGCGCCACCACTTCCAGGGACAGCGTGGGGTAGGGAACGGTGCCGCGCGCCACCACGTTCTGGGCGCCGGCCAGGCCCAGGACCTCATCTGCAAAGGCGCCGGGTCCGCCCACAATCAGGGGGCGGTGGTCATACACAACCAGCACCCGCGGCGCGGGGCGGCCGGCCACGGCGCGGGCAATGCCGTCCAGCTCACCCTTGATGCGCGCAGACAGTTTGACGGCGTCATCCGGAACATTCAGCGCGCGGCCCAGGGTGGTCAGCGCAACAAACACATCCGCCATGGTTGTCCCGGGCACCACCAGCACCGGCACCGCCAGGTCCACCAGCCGGTCAGCCACTTTCTTGTTGGCCTCCGCCGGTACGGCAACCACCAGGTCCGGCTTCAGCGCCAACACCGCTTCCAGCGACGGGTCTGAGAAGCCGCCCACCTTGGGAAGCTTCTGGGCCTCCGGCGGACGGTCACAATACCGCGTCACGCCGACGACACGGGACCCCAGCCCTAGGGCAAACAGCATCTCCGTGGCGGACGGCGCCAGGGAAACAATCCGCTGCGCGGGGTGTTGGGGTTGGAAGTCACGCCAATACCCGCTCTCCACGGCAAAACAGAACGCGGGTGTTGCCAACAGGATTGCAAGGACGGTGCGGCGCATGGTGAACGTCTCAATGCAGAGCAGTCTGATCCGGATCAAGCAATTTGGATCTTTGGAAAAGGATCACGTAGGTTGACGGGATGCCGCCCCTCCACGCCTTGAAAGGTGACGCTGGAATGGATGCTCCGCACGTTCGGCGTGGCCGGTCCGTGGAGCTGCGTCCTGTGGATGTGGACATGGATGCGCTGGAGCTGAGCGCGCGGGATGCCAGTGACGTGGTGATGAGCCACCTGGACATGCAGAGCGGGGAAGTCCTGGTCATTGTCAAAGGTGAGCCGGATGAGCGGCTGCTCAAGGAGCGGGTCCGTCAGGACAAGAAGCGGTTCCGGAAGGTGCCGCCTTTTGGGCTTTCGGAAGAGCGGCAGCTGCTGCGGGAGTTCCTGGCGCAGGAGCTGGAGGGATCCGCGCGGGACCTGCTGATGCGGCTGGTGGATGAGCCCGGTGCGTTCCACGCGTGCCTGACGGCGTTGAAGGCGGACGCCCAGCTGTGGCGTCTGTGGGAGCGGTTTGAAGGCCAGGGCCTGCGCGTGAGCCTGCTGGCCTGGCTGGCTTCCCTGGGCGTGCGGCCCAACCTGATGCTCAGCGCACTGATGGATGAGTGAGTGGCTTGACCCAAACGCACTTTGCGGCTTGATTGCGCTCCCAGTGGTGGGCAGGAGCGCTGATGGGTCTCGTCGTCAACATTCTGTTTGGCGCACGTCCGCTGGATGACAGGTTCTGGCTGGGCGTGGATGTGCTCCTGGAGAAGCAGGGCTTTGCTCTGGAGTTCACCCAGGACCCGGGCCACACCGGCTTCAGCCGGCTGGTGGAAGGCAACACGCCGGACGTGGATGAAACCTACCTGGCGGTCCGCTGTGATGAGGAGGGCCAGGCCGCCGTCACGGTCCAGCGCTCCACCCGGACCGCCCAGGATGAAGACGTCTACAACCTGTCCTGGGACGGAGCCATGCAGGCCAGGCTCAAGAAGCGGACGTCCTATCTTCGGTTGCTGCCGGCGTACGGTGAAGATGATTCATTGGAGTTCTTCAACGCGCTGGTGGAAGCGGCCGCGTGTGTCCTGGATGGACTGACGGATGATCCGCAGGCGGGCGTGGTGAGCAGCCCGGATGGGTCAGAGTTTGATTACCCGCCGGATGCAGAGGGCTGAAAAGCGCTGGTTTGCCGTCCCTGCAGCCCTTGCCTTTTCAACGGTTGCCCAACCCGTTTCACCCGCGCGCGTGGTCTGCGTACGGGTGCGCCGCGTGCGGTACATCCGTCTACGCCACAGGCAAGGACTGCAAGGACGGCAAACAAGGCAAGGGTTGCGCGGTCACACTGCTGAAATAGTATAACCATTATTGGTTGAATGCAGGGCGCCGCTGGGTTGTCCGGCGGCGTGGATGCCTCCTGCAGGGTTCCTCCAAATTTAGTACTTGCCATCCCGCCGCTTCACTGAGACTTGGTGCATTGTCATGCAGGTTCATTGGGCCCCTACGCGATCTTTCCTGGTTGGCCTGGCAGTGGGCGCACTCAGCGTCATGGCGTCCTGCATTCCCGGATGGTGCGGGTCAGACGCAGATTGCCAAAGCGATGAGCGGTGCAGCTTTGACCGCCGCTGCGTAGGCCAATTCCTGGAAGCGGCCGCCAGCGGATCTTCAAGCAGCGGCAGACGGCCGCCCAGCAGCCTGGCCGAGCCTTCCACGGGAACCAGCCAGGACACCCGCCCAACGTCACCCTCGCGCGCCGAGGAGCCGGAGGACTGCGCGCCTGCGGGCGGCTCGTTGGCAGACCCGGACCATGTGCATCTGCTGGGAACACTTTCCCCGGGCACCTCCGGTTTTGAGGTGCTGATGGATCTGCAAGAACAATCCCTCTACCTGATGGGCTTGACGGATGTGTCGCCACCGTTCCGGCTCGCCGTCATCCGGGGCTTGGACGGCACGGTCTTCTTTGAGGACACCGCAGGACAGGTGCGGCAGCTTGAGGCTGATGGTGAAGGCTACGATGTCTACCGCGGTGTCTGCCGGTATCCGCTGCACGCGCTGCACAATGACCCGGTGGTCCCCTTCACCCAGTGCGCTGAGCTGCCTTCACACATTTCGCTTTTCTCTGCGCCGGAGGGCAACGCGGTCGTCGTCGAGTGCGCCATGATGGGCGGCTACGTGGATTCTGACGGTCTGCGGGTCTACGACGGGCCGCACCGGTTGCTGGCTATTGGCCGCGGACGCCGTTTGCTGCTGGTGGGCCGCCAGACCACCGCCCCGCAAAGCCTGTTGATTCAGACGCCGGATGGAACGCTGCATACCGTGACGGGGCTGCCTGACGGAGACGGCTCTGCGGTTGCGGCCATCAGAAGCACGGCGCAGGGATTTATGCTGGCAGTAGCGCTTGCTGATGGACCGCGGGAGCTTTGGGACATCTCTGACAACGGCACCGCCACGCGGCGCGGGGTGTACGCCGCATTCCCAGACACACCAGCGTCTCACAGGGTGGCGCTGGACGCCCAAGGCGCGCTGTATCTGTTGGGTAACTTCTACCGAGATGGCGGGTTTGTAGATGCCGTGGTCCGTCTGGGCTTTGCTCCCCTGGAACCGGTTGATGTCTTTGTGGAAAGCAGCGCCTCACCGGTGAAGATTCACAGCGGTGCACTGGTCACGGGCCCATGAGCCTCCAGGGTGATGCATGACCATGTTGATGCTCCTCTGGACCCTCCAGGCTGCGCCCGCTGTGGAGCCCGTGTCTGACTCAGAGGCGGTAGAAGGCGCTGGTGCACCCACGGCACACCCGGACATGATTCCCATCGTCTCGTATGCAACGTTGGGCGCTCTGCTCACGTTCTCCGGATGCCACGCTGCGGCGGGGTGCGTGCTGAGCGTGGCATCAGTGGTTGGGCTGGTGTTCAGCGGCACGGTTGGCATCCTTGCGCTGCTGGCCGCCGTCTACGCGCTGTTCATTTCGGGACCCCTTGCCGTGGTTGGCGTCTGGGCGCTGCTGGTCAACGGGGTGTTCGCCGGGTCACTGGGCTGTGTTGCCGTCTGTGCGTCTCCGTTGGCACCGGTGGCGGGCTCGTTTGCGGTGCAGAAGGGAACCTCCCGCCGGGTGGCGATGCTTCCAGTAGTGGTGGGAAGCCAGCTGGCAGTCTTTGCCGGCGTAGGGGCGGGGATGGTGGCCAACGCTGTGCTGACGGTGCTGGGCGTTGGGTTGGCCGCATTGGGTACGTATTACTGGGCGGTATTACTTTTTGAGTCAGAGCCCCGGCGGGGAACCGTGGCAATCTCCCGTGCCGGTGTGTTGATGCTCTTTGGCAGCCTTGCTGTTGCGTTGGGGCTTGTGGCGGCGGCCTCGGGGGTGTTTGCGGGGGAAGTTGCCGGTGCGGTTGTTGCGGGTGTGCTGGCTGGGAGCCACAGCCGTGCCGCGGTGAAGCGGGAGGGCAGCACATCTGTGGATTTGTTTGTGGTGCCGCCTCCTGTGAAGGCATCTGCACCACGGCCGCCCCCCGCCATTGTGGAAGAGGAGGAAGAGGCAGACGAGGACGAAGAGTAGCTGCTAGCGCGGCGGGGTGGCGCCGTCCCGGAGGTTGGTGCCGGCGGTGACTCCCTGGTGGATGCTGGACGCAGACACCCCCATGAGCTGCACCATGGCGCCAATGATGTGCGCCGCGGGAAAAATGAAGAACCAGGGCACCATGGCAACCGCCAGGCCCACAAGGACCAGCGAGCCGCCGTTGTTGATGTCCACGGCGGTGCGTCCGTAGAGGTTGGCCTCACGTCCCTCCGCCATGATGACCAGCGCCGTCACCGTCACCGGCAGGGTGGCCACCGCCACGCCAACCAGCAATGCAGCCACAAGTCCCGTTGTCACTGCTTGGGGCAACAACCACTGAAGCCACTCCCACGTGAACGATGTCTGTCCACCGCCCAGGAAACTGTACGCCGTCCAGGCCGCGGCGAGCGACGCTGCGAACGCCGCCGCCGCGAGCAGTGGCACCGCCAACAGCACAAACAATCCGTGCGCAACCGTGAGTGCAACAAGCGCTGCCATGGCGCCGGACACGCTGCTGGTGACCAGAATCCCCGAGCCCGCAGCGCTCAAGGCCAGCCCGCCCACGGCCAGGCCCACCAGCAGCGCAACGGGGGCCAGCACCAGGAGTTGGACCGCTCCTCCCAGGGCCGTGGTCTTCAGCCCGGCGGCAACGCGGTCCAGGGTGTCCACACGTTTGGGTGCTGATTTCTTGCGGGGAATTGCGCGGCGCTGGGGTGGTGGCGGTGGTTCCTGCACGTCATCCGCGTCTTCAAGCCCCACAACCAGCCCTTTCAAGGTGGCCTATTGCCAGCTTTCTTGTCCGCCAGCAGCCGCGCGGTTGAGACATGACGCTCGTTGGTAAATCGGTTTCGTGGCGGCACTGGTTTCTTCGGACCTCTGGGGT
>Ga0163144_10006995_pt1 | contig 24818 bp, 49 predicted proteins | sample OliLak19BULKMAT1_FD_123175 | JGI IMG/M metagenome (GOLD analysis project Ga0163144, IMG submission 123175) | Freshwater microbial mat bacterial communities from Lake Vanda, McMurdo Dry Valleys, Antarctica - Oligotrophic Lake LV.19.BULKMAT1 | ecosystem: Environmental > Aquatic > Freshwater >... | reverse complement strand
TTCAATGTTAGTGACATTGCTAGTAATATTAGTGACATTGCCAGTAATTAAATTGACATCGCCCCAAATGTTAGTGACGTTGCCAAGAATGTGACTGACATTGCCATAAATGATAGTGATATCACCACTAATGTTAGTGACATCACCAGTAATGTTACTATGTGGGCCATGTACTTTCACATCATTATCAAAATACCAAATCTTGGCAATTTCATTACTAGTGAGCAGATTCTTCGTTATCAATATATTGCCTTCTTCATTTAGTTTTACAATTTCACTTAGTGAAATTGTATCTCAGTTGGTGTCCATGTATCAGCATTGGCTATAGTTTTTGTAGTTCTTTATTTCTACGTTGGAGTAATGTATTATATATGCACATGATATTGTGGTGCTTGATATAGTGCTAATTGATGAATTGCCCAATTTTTTGCTTCTTGTATTGATTTAGTAATTTCTGTCCTACTATTTGCTGTGACATAGAATTGTGGGTTGTTTGAAATGATAGTTGCATATATAGATGCATATATAAAGAATCCATTTGTATAGTTCCAACAATTAGTATTTGTTGTAAGGTTAATCCATATTGGTATCCATGTATCAGCATCGGCTATTTTTTTTTGTAATTCTTTATTTCTATGTTGGAGTAATTTATTATATTTGCACATTTAGTTTCTTTTTATATAGTTTTAAGACTTTATAAATCCATTTATTTGCATTATTGAGTGTGTTAAAATTTTTATGTTTGTTGATATTGGCGAAGACTGTAGCGACGAATATGCTATTTTTTTCATAGATGGATGCATACGTAAAAAAGCCATCGACATATTCCCAATGATTGTAACTGAACTTGTAAACGGTATTGGAATCTCCTTTAGGCGTAAACTCCACCCAAGGGCTCCACATTTGAACATTGGTACAATGATCTTGTAGTTCTTCATTTATTTTTTCAAGTTTATTGCTATACGAGCGCATGCAATAACTATATTGATAAATTCTACAATGTCAACATTAATATAAATACTGAACATGGACGATATTCTTACATATTTAAAAGAATCATGGAATATTCTTGAACAAGAGCAAGAGCTTGACGAGTTACTTATTCACGGAAATCCGAAGCAAGGTACTAATGTTATTGCTTACAACAAGCACTTATGGGTTTTACCTGATATAGTATCTAATAAAGTTGCTAATGATATAATATTATTTTTATTACCGAGTCGTTATGCGGGTGCTGCTGATGATGACTTCCCATTTACTGATGAATCTTTAGAAGTTAGATCAGATGAAATAAGCCAATTAGTGTATGACGCTGGTAGAGAAGATATTCTTACAGGTTGGCTTAAGGATAGTTCTTTGACTCTTAATAACGGTGGTACTTTTAAATTAGATCCGAAGTCATCTTTATTAGTCAAGAAAGTTGCTAATGCTCTTCGTGTTAAGAAGGTTATATATCAAGACGACATGGATGGTAATTCTCCAGTATCTATTCCTCGTAAGAAGTTAACTGCCCAAGTTGCTGATATTGGTTTTCATGGTACTGGTATAAAGTACCTTGAAGACATTCTTAAGGTCGGACTTGTTCCTATGGGTAATCAGAGCAACTATAGGAGACAGGGAGTCTACCACTACGATAAGATATTTTTTGCGACCCGTTTTGGTGAAGCGAGTCAACATGCTATACATACAAGTACTCAAACAAAGAGTTTGCCAATTGTTTTAGAGTTTATGATTCATAACAAGGATCTTGTTATTAGTGACTATGATGTTGATATGAGTAGTGGAGCGACTACATATAATTCACCTAGCACTACGACGCATACAAAGTATGGTAATGCCAATAGTTTTGCAATGAGTAAAGAATTTGGTATATATGGTTATATTGGCAAGATACTTCCTCAACATATTAAGTATGTGTATATATTATTTAAAGAGGATTCGTGGGATGCTCCGATTAAGGACTATAAAAAGTTAAGTCCTTTGAAGCTTAAAAAGTTTTTAGATCGTCATGGATCGTTTGACGAACTAATATATTATGTGAAATGATTATTTTCACACAGTAACCGTATAACTGCTACTTTTGCTAATTCAATAGTTTCATATGTTATACGAAAAGCATAGTTATAATCACGCGAGCTTGTTCTGTTGAAAATCTCAATATTCCAGTGTGGTGAGATCCTGGTATCTTGACATACGGTTGCTATGGGTAACTCAGAAGTACCAAAACACAATCCATATGTGTTATTGAAAGCTGTTAATAAAATCCATCTATGAGAAAACGGTTCCAATTCGCCAATTCGTTGTTCAGCGTTAGCGAGTAGCTGTTTAAGTTCTTCATTTTGTTGTTCTAGTTCTTTAATGTAATTCATATGTTTTTATAATTAAATATTACTTCATTTATATATTCATCATTTTTTTTACAAATAACTTTAATACAAACATCGGATATATCAGTTACTGCAATACAAGATACTGTATCCCTAAAAATATAACTATCGAGTACGAGATATTTATTAAGCATATCAGAAAAGCAAGTATACTTATTTGATTTTATATCATTTTTAATTGATATTAAAGACTTAGCAGTAATGCGAGATATATTGGTATAACCTGTACCAGCCGTAGGACTATACCATAATGCTTTGTATGAAAAATTAACACGATTATTTTTCCAATAAATATAGTCTTCAGCGTTAGCGAGTTTCTGTTTCAACTCTTCATTTTGTTGTTCTAGTTCTTTAATGTAATTCATTTATAACTGACCTAATGCATATTGCAATGCTTCTTCTTTTGATCTATGCATAGTAATCGTTCTAAAAGACCCACATGCCCAAAAAAGTTTCCAACCCATTTCACCATTTGTAGCCTGCGTTTGTTGTTGTATAATAGTTGCTATATAGTTAGTATAGTTACCTTCATTATTTACATTTCCAATTGCCAGGTCAAATCTTTTTTCGTTTGCAGGGCACGCTTGTAAGTTAATACTATAAGACATTCTAAGAATTTTTTCAAGTTCCTCTATACGATTCTCTAAAGATGTGGTGTATTTATCCATTGTCAATTGTCAAATGTCATAAAGTAGCCTTTATGTTCAAATTCAATAGATATCATTGCTGATTGAATTGTATCGGTATTAAATTGTGTATAGTTATTTTTTATATTGAAAATTTTCATACAATTAATTTTGTTGGTAGCAGAGACTATATGCTCCTGCCCTTCAACAAGCCAGTAGAACCCAGTTGTATTGGCTTGCTTTAGTCGTTGTTGTTTGCTTATCGCAACCAACGGCAGGGAAATATTAATGGAAGCATTCAAATCCGCATCAGCGGCGAAGCCGCAGATATCACACTTGAACATCTTCTTCTTTCGATTTCCCTTACGCACCCATCCGCAACATGAACATCTTTGACTTGTATAAGTCGGACTTAACTTGTTTATCTGGACACCAGCGTCAACAAGTTTTGCGTCCAACTTTTCAAAAAGTTCTGCGTAATTCCAATGTTTCATCAATCTGGAAGTGTTTCTTCCCTTTCTTAAACTGACAATATTTTCACGATTAACAGTTTTAACCCCAGTTAAATTTAATTGATTTACTGACCAATTTATGTAATTTGTTCTGTGTTTTTCTGTTTTAGCAAAAGCCTTACTACCTTTTTTCTTTCGTGACAACTTTTTACAAATTGTCTGATAGTCATGATTATGACTGTCTTTTCCAATGATTTGACCATCCGAGCAAGATAATGTAGTTTTTTGTCCAACATCAATTCCGAGAACTTTTCCACTTTCTAACAATTTTGTGTCAGCAATGTCAAACATAAAAGTTATGTTTTTATCTGAAAGTCTGACTCCTTCTTTTATCTTTCCTAAGTCTAACATTTTGTTAAAATGTTTGTGCTTTTTGAATGGAATTTGTATCTTTAACTTATTTCCTAGACTTGATAAAGTTATCCAACCATCAAAACTTGTCTGATTTTCCAGAGAAATATCAACAAACCGAGAGTCAAGCTCTGGTTCCACTCTATCTATATTTGGTTTTGAAACCAATACTTCGTCGTAAAATCTCTGTAATTTACGTGCTTTCTTGAATTGTTTTGTTGAGACAAACTTCTCTATCATCCATTTTCTTTTTTCTTGTTTTTTCCGACAACCACGAACAATTCCACTTGCTTGCTTTCCTGCGCACTGCATTGCCCGAGCGGACAACCATGTTGGGATTGTAGAAGTTAATTGCTTTGATAAAAATTTTGGGATAGTTTCTTCCATCCATAGCTTTTCGATAAAACACGAAACAACATTGCGATACTCAGCAATAAACGAGTGTAAATTACTCAGTTTTGTTGAATTAGTAAACATCAATGTTGATTTCGTTGATTTAATCATTTTGTTTTAATTATAATATCTTTGACATTTAATGCAATAAATCTAACATATTCACTGACTGTATGAAACCCAAACTTTTTAGAGTTTTCCTCTATTGCTTTCTTTTCAGTTTCGTTTAGTCGTATATGTAAATCATTTTTCTGTGACATATTTGGAGCATCCTTCTACAAGTATTTATACATGGTTTAAATAAATCTAGCAACTATTTTTGTTAAATTTTTCATCGTTTTACAATATATTTCTTGTAATTCAATAATGGTATCACATACCGTGTTTTGCCTGAGATATTTGAAGGATTAGATTTGAAAAACTCAAAACGTCCAAATATATATTTACCGTGTATAAACATATACGTAACAATATCTTCTGGTCCTTCAAGAATTTGCCATTGTGTACTAGTTTCTTGTGCTGTTGCGAGTAGTTGTTTCAACTCTTCATTTTGTTGTTCTAGTTCTTTAAGGTAACTCATAATGCACCAATGTTAAAAATTCGTCCCACATAAAAGCCAGGAAAATCCTTTTTATAATTAATCATAAAATAATTTCCCCCCTCTTCGTTTTTTTTAATTTTAATACGGACCTCATCTATATCATTAGGCACTGCTATATGTTTATTAAATATATCAGCAAACTCAATATCATATTTTATTATATCATTTTTGTTTTTGATTGATATTAAATACCTAGCAGTGTTACGAGCTATTTCGTAAGAACACCAGCCTTGTATGGGAGTATGCAATGCTATTTGATATGAAAAACTACTAAGATTATTTTTTCTATAAATATAGTTTTCAGCGTTAGCGAGTAGTTGTTTCAACTCTTCATTTTGCTGTTCTAGTTCTTTAATATAACTCATTTATTTATTGTATGTTTGGTTGCTTATTTGTCAATCAATAGTTACAACTTATTGGTGGCTATATAGTTGACTTTGTTATTGACTTTTATTATTATACATTATAATAAGATAATGAAAACAGATAAAACCATTAAAAGAGTTAGGCCAATTTCTCCATGTTATTTAAAAGATAAACTTCCCCCAATTCCTAACGAAGTAATTTCAGCATTCAATGAACTTATAATTATGAATTATTGTAAAGGTGTGGCCCGCATAAACCGAGAAGACGCTATACGCATGATAATTAAAAAACTGCCGCCGATGGAAATGATTAGAAATAAAATATTTATTCATGGCTGGTTAAACATTGAGTCATATTTCAGAAAATCTGGTTGGAAAGTATCATATGACAGGCCTGGTTACAACGAGAACTACGATCCGGTTTTTATATTCACTGTGGATGAAGACATATGAAAAAAATATACAAATTAACAAGATATTATGACTCGGGCAGTCTTGGTTCAAATTACGATAACGAATCATCATGGAATTGTGTATCTATTGAAATAGCAAAAGAAATAGCACTTGCAGACTTTGCCAATTATAAGCGAAAATATATAGTGACTTGGAAAAAACAAAAAGATGGACGACTGACTTCCACCGATCTAGGAAGTCTTTATTACGAAATCAAGAAAGAGCAACTATATTAATTCTTTTATACTAGCGGTTGACGTGAACCATTTTTCTATTTCGGTTTTAGCATATTCTTCGGATGTACAAAAATAAACGTGGTTGTTTATTATTTGACATCTCCATGAAAACTTGTCTTGCTGATCAGTAAGACTAACTTTTCCAAGTACTAGCTGGTGTTCTAGGCCAATAACATATTGCCATGAATGGCCTGACGGCCCATTTCCGACGATATCATTCTCAGTGAAAATCCATCTAGGGGCTTTTAAATTTCCAATAGATATAAGTAATTCAGCGTTAGCGAGTTTCTGTTTCAACTCTTCATTTTGTTGTTCTAGTTCCTTAATGTAACTCATAACGCCCATCCTGAACGAATATAATCAACGTGATTATATTTGGTAATTTTGTCCATTACGTCAAAATTAAAATATTTACACAGATATTCTTTTGATGATCTAATATATTCTTTTGATGATCTAATACCCTCTATACTCAGTTGAATTTTATATCCAGATGTTACTTTATACTGAACATTTAGAACGCTGTTATTGTTAATAACATCAATGTATCTTTTTTTATTTTCTACTTTGTGTATTATGTTTTCATTTAACATAAATAAAATCGTGGCGAAATCTTGGCGATTAGTCATACACGCATATATTTTACGTGATTTTGTATTATCTTTTAACATAATGTCTTGATGAACTTGTATCTGATAGTTATACGCTAGTTTATAGTACAAATGCTTTTGCAAAAAATCAACATATTCTTCAGTATGTGCAAGTTTCTGACGGAGTTCGTCGTTTTGCTTCTCAATTTCCATCGTATAATTGCTCATAAAATTAGTATATTGGTGACTTCTATAATGTCAACGTGAAATATTGGTAGTTGACATTCAATAATCATCTGATAGTGTATAGGTTCATCAATAAAAGGAAATACGTTATGCGTTAATAGTTTCCCCGATAAGGGGCAAGAAATAACATTTTTCCTTGTTATTTAATATACTTCTTGAAGTTTCTGTATCAACCAATCAATGGATAATGTCGGAGCAGTATTTCTCCTAATAATTTTCTCATGTTCTTCCTTGTCTTCAAGGAAGTCATATACAAGTATATTTGTCTGTGTATCGTATTGATTCTTAACCAAGCGTTCAATATATGAACGGTTAATTTTTCCCATTTCATCATAATACATGCCACGGTATGATACAACGACATGATACAGGTTAGGCTCACCGTCAATAAGTTCATCTTCATTTTCGGCATTAGTTGCGTATGCAATGTTTGCTTTTACTCCTTTTGATGCGAGCCACGTTAGTATTGCAATCGCAACGACACCACAATTCCCACCGCCTAGTTCCAATTTAGTTTCCTTTAGTGAATGGTAGGCGTTGATAATAAGGTCTTGTGGTGTTGATTTTCTAGTATTCATATATACATTTTATCATATATTTTTGATTTAAGTGAAATTATGATAGTTTCCCCTATACGGGGAAAAGAAAAGAAAAGAAAAGAAAAGAAAAGAAAACGGAAAATTTTTCCTTTGACATATTTGAAAACACTAATATACTAAATAAGTACCCCAAAGAAAGGTCGGATTTAATACTATGCCTGTAACTCTAGAGAAGCTTGAACAACTTACTAAACTTCTTGTGCGAACGGATTTACCTGTTCAAAAGAAGTGTTCTCTTGAAAGGAACATCAACAAAGTGATTTGGTTAAAGGAGAACTTTGATGTTCGCAATTCCAAGCATCCTAAGCGATCTGAAATCATGAAACTTATTGATGAAATTTTGTCTCAATGAAAATATACGAATGGCAATTCGCTGGTCGCACAGGAACCTTGACAGCATCTAACACAAAGGAGTGTAAAGAGTTGCTAGTTGGTATACTTCGCGATAAAGGCGATAAGTCTACACGTATTCCCAAGGGTACAACCATCAAAAAAATTGGTCTATCCAAGGATAAGCCAAAGAGCAAATCAGATCCTGCTATAGTAGCAGTTGATGTTGCCCACACCAAACATAACGTTGCAGACGACACATGGTATGATATTCTCACAAAAAATACCACATTCACAAATTGCTATGTTAAGTTTCCTGATGGTAATATGGTTTATGTAGGTGAAAGTTGTGAATATGTTGTTCAAAAAGGAACAAAGTGTGTGAAGATAGCCTTCCTATAAAAAAAGTTATTGACTTCAAAAGAAACCCGTGTACTATTAAAGTCCACAACAACGCTGACCGAAACTCAGCAAGGAGCATCAAGATGTTTGACCATAAGAATTCCCGTGATCCCCGCAACCAGAAGCCTTCGCCCATTGCACCTGTTAAGGTACGTAAGGTGAAGAAGTCAGAGCAAGTCCCTGAGCGGACGCATTATGATATTTTCAGTAAGGCTCATGGGTATGTCTGTACCTGTACCTCCGAAGACCGTCTTAATTCCACTCTTCTCTCAATGTTCAAGGAAATTGACCGTAGCACTCGTTTTGCTCGCTCTGAGGGCAAGAAAGTTGCGAAGTTTGATTGTTATGGTGTGGCACGCACTGGTTTTGTCACCCGCACAATTGAACTGATGTTCGCACAAGAACCAGACGAGTCCGAACGTGACACCTACGAGGAAGCTGTTGAAAAGGAAAATGCATGAGCGAAAAGATTGTCGGCCTCCAAGTCAAGATTGATGCGCGGGAAGGAGCTGCAGGCGGAACCTATCGCTACATCATTGGCCCAACAATTCCATATATGTTGGTGAACCAAAACGGGACTTTAGTAGCCGTTATTGGTGGCCAGGCCGACCCCGTACCAGTTGATGATTATAAACTATTTGATGACCAAACAACTGCTTTTAGTTGGGTCGCGAATTTAGGGACTTGACAAATCTTTAAAGTAACTTATAATAAAATAACAATATAATAAAGGAAACACATGAATGATATCGTAACAAAAAAGACTAGTCCTGGTAAGGGCTTCTTCACTGCCACCCCATTGGAGTTCTTGCTTGATGGCAAGACCTATACCTATAAAGGTCGTGGTCGTTGGTCAACGCAACTTGCTACTAAGGTAGTTGGTGAAGGTAAGGCTCCTGAACGTAGCGAAGATGGTTGGAAGTGGCGTTCAGCCACTGAATCAGAACTAGCGGCTGCAGAAAAGTTAGTTGCCAAGATCGCAAAAAGGATTAGAGAAAAGAATGAGGCGGTAGCTCTTAAGCTTGCAAACAAGATTGCTAAAAAGGGTGTCGCCCCAACTATGGTAAACCCCGAGGTTACCTCAGTCTGATATTTTACTTGCAATTGATTTGATGTACACTATTATTTGATTATGGAATAGGGAAATACAGGTAGCAGCGGACTTTAACCCCGCCAGGGCATAGTGAACGACACCACATAGTGGGCAACTTCACAGTTCTTTTCCCTATTCCTTTCTTTTACATTTTATTAAGGCTAGGTTCTGCGCAAAAAAATACGGCGTGAGTTATATTCTCTCACTAAAATAAAAAAGTAAAAAACTAGCCTGTTTTCACCCTAGATTCCGTCAGCAAAACGCTAAACATAGCGGAATCTGTAACACAAGGAAATATTACTATGTCAACCAAAACACTCACCGCCAATGGCGCAACTACCTTCAAGTCAAGTGGCGATGCGCTCGTCAACTTGTTTTTTCAGATTGGTGCTTCTCGCAACAATGTTGGAGTTGCTAAGAAACTATTTGATACTGCAATGGCAGATGATATCCAAAAGGCAACTGCCATTCTTTGCTATGCGCGTGATGCTAGAAATGGTATGGGCGAAAGAAATATCTTCCGTGTTCTTATTAAGGAACTTATCGTATCTGATGTTAACCTTGCTCGCAAGGTTCTTAATATCGTACCAGAATTAGGTAGGTTTGATGACCTTGAAAGTTTCTTCGGAACGTCACTTGAAGATGATGCTGTAAATGTTTGGGTTACTGCGCTCAAGGCTGATAATGCTCTGGCTGCCAAGTGGTGTGATCGTACCAATAAGCCTATTCAACGGGCACTTGGAATGAATGAAGCACGCCTTCGCAAGTTCCTATCCAAGATTCGTAAAGACACCATTGTTGAAACTGCGATGTGTGACAATAAGTGGGATAGCATCGCTTATAACAAGATTCCTTCATTGGCAGGTGTTAGATACTCAAAGTGTTTCAATAAGCACGATGAACTTCGTTACACTACTTTCATGGCTGATAAGAACACGAAAGTAAACGGTAGTGTTAACTATCCCTATAATGTTTACCAGTTGTATAAGTCTGGTAATGCTGATGATGCTGCTTCCAAGTACTGGAAGAACCTTAAGCAGTTGAATATCAGTGGTAACATTCTTTGTATTGTAGATGTCTCTGGTTCTATGGCATGCCCAGCATCTGGTAAAGTATCTTGTATGGATGTATCTATTTCTTTAGGAACGTTCTTGTCGCAACAGATTAAGGGACACTTCCATAACAAGCTAATTACCTTTAGTGATGATCCGTGCATTGTTTCTATTCCAGATTCAGAAAACATTGGAGAAGTGTTTGGATTTGTTGAGAGAATTGATTGGGGAGGTAGTACGAACCTTAACGCAACCTTTACCAAGTTGCTTGCAGAGGCTATCAAGTTCAAAGTGAAACCAAAAGATATGCCTTCAATGTTGCTTATTTTGTCAGATATGCAATTTAATAGTACTAGTAACTATGCGACTCTGTATGAAAATATGAAGGAAAAGTATGCATTGGCAGGTTACACTGCGCCATCAGTAACTTGGTGGAACCTAAACAGTGCAGGTAACAACTTTCCTGTGATGAAGGATGAGAAGGGTTGTTGCCTTGTTTCTGGTTTCAGTCCTCGGGTACTTGAGGCGATTGTTGGAGCAGAAGAATTTACTCCAATTTCAGTTATGGAAGATGCTATTAAGCCGTATGTTAAGATGCTTGAAAAGTAAGTTGTAAGAAATGCCAGTCACTGGTTGATGGTGGCTGGCATTTCTTTTTCTGAATAACTATGTTACGCCAGAGTGGTGGAATTGGCAGACACAAGGGACTTAAAATCCCTCATTCGTAAGGATATGCGGGTTCGATTCCCGCCTCTGGTACCAAGCAAAAAAGCCCCTCTTGACGGGGCTTTTTTTGTTGCTATACTAAACTTATAGGAGACATATTATGTCAGGTGGCCATTACGATTACAAGTGCTATAGAGTCATGGAACTTTGTGATGAAATGGAACATCAGCTTTATAAGTACAAGAATCCTGGTGTTGATGATTACAATCCAGGTTACTCTAATGAACATATGGAGTTACGGCAAAAGTTCCTTGTCCATATGCGAAAAGTTGCTGACCTAGCCCACACAATTGAGTGGACTGATTCGGGCGATTATGGAGAGTTACGCGAAATTGAAGAACTTAAGAAGTTCTTTGAAGATATAAAATAGTTATTGACTTTTTTTAGAATTTGCTACCATAAATGACATGGAGATAAACATGAACTGTAACGAAATTCCTATTGCTCTTTATGCGAAGGGTTGGTATGGCGATTTTACTGGTGACAATAATCCATATAACGAGCTTCGTATGATCATAAGTGCGATCTGTTGGATTGATAAAGAATTTATTTCAGATGCGGATATTTTTGATATTGTATCAAATATATTTTTTATTCATGTTAATAAAAGCGGTAATCCCTCTAGCAACTTTTGTGAGGTTTTCCGTAAGTCTTTATTTTTGGATTATGATTTCTATAAACCAAAGTTCACTGATCCAAAAATAAGCATTATTAACCGTATGCTTCTAATGCTCGCCCAGTCAGAATGTAAGAACTTTGAAGATCCTTCCATGCCACTTAATGCTGATGTGTTAAAGGTTTTACCGATGGATGATGAGAAGCGTCTTCGCTGGGAAAATATGCATGGTGTGGGTACTCTACCAGCAACTGTCACTGAATATCAGAAAGCGTTAACGAGTGAATAGAATAGGTCAACAAACTTCAATAACATTGTTTTGTTTTTTCTATCATATGTCTGAATAGTTCTTCTCTTGGAAAAGAAGGTTCTCCTATATTGATACGAAATTTATTTAAAGTGTCAATTTCATTATATAGTTCAAAACGAGTATTGTTGAGCAATTCACGAAGTTGTTTGTTTTGTTGGATTAGGATATTGTCGTATTTATTCATCAGATCCTATATTTTTCATGAATATTCCTTGTGACTTATGGGCATATCAGATGTTGAAGAACAAAACAAACTATAATTGGAACGAACTAGTTCCAATGCGTGTTGGATAAGTGCAAGTTCTTGTTGAAGTCTTTCATTTTCAGCTTCTAGTTCTTTAGTTATTATGCACATGTGTATGCCTGGTTATCCATCCAATTTTTTTGAAGATGTTTAATATATATTGTTGCGTGATCCATACAAGAGTTCATATCATAAAAAATGCTAGATGCTTCTACTTTTGATGGATTGTTGATTATGGCATATGTATATGACATATTACCTAATGTAGACGTATGTTGTGTCATTCTTGCTATCACATAATAATCAGCACCATAATAAGCATATGATAAAGTGCCATTACTGTTAACGCTATATACCCAACGGGGATTAATAACACTTACTCTCAAAGATTCGTTTTCTTCATATAACTTCGCAAGTAACTGTTTAAGTTCCTCGTTTTGATTTTCTAATTCTTTGGTGTAGTTATTGGGCATGTAATATATTATATTGCTATATTTTTATAATGCAATAAGTTATATATACATTCTCCCGCAATGAGAATTATAAAAACAAAAATAATAAATGATGGTGAATTTCTATTAATTCAAATGACAACGAATAAAATTCTTGATAGAATATCATAGTGTATCACACAGTTAACTTGTTGATGAAAAACTAGTTGATGTTTTTATAAGCAGTGATATAGTGTTCGGTATAATGAACACACTTATTACATTTGACCTTGACTACTGGACGATGACTGAAAGCTCTCGTCCCGAACATTTCACCGTTCTTCGTGATCTAATGTCAAGAGCCAATAAAGTTCTTGTTGTGTCTGAACACCATCATATTATAACGCGCCGGATGATTCCACAAGACACTGAACATGTTATTAACATTGACTTTCACAATGACATTGTTGATGAATCTAAATATGATTTAAATGAAGGAACGTGGGGCAATCACATGCCAAAAAGTGTAAAGAATTTTACTTGGGTATATCCAGACGAGGAACTTTGTATTAATCTAAGTCGCGGAGTCTGTATCGGGGAAGTAGACGGACATCCAGAGATTAGTCATGTTGAGTACCAAAAGGTACTAACCATCAATAATCTTATTATTCCTAAAAAAATAAACAAGTTTGTTATCTGTATAAGTGCAATGTGGGCGGATCATCCCATAACCCCATATTTGGAGTTTCTTAAGGAAGCTAGACTACTACTTTGATTCAGCTTTATCTACACATGACATAATGAACTTAATTTTATTGTGAAGTCGCCATACATCAAGTAATACAAATGGACCACAAATAATATAAGCCCAAAAATCATATATAATGAATGTTCCTTGGGTATCTCTAATGAGTTTTCCTGCTTTTTTATTTTTATGTATTTTTTCCATTATCTCAATGACCCAATTCACATAGTTTCCTATTCCATGAAAATATACAAATGTGCGAAATAACCAAATAGTAAATCCTATAGCAACCCAATATAAAATAATAGTTCCAATCATTTTCTTGCTCCTTTATATAATCATTATAGAACATTTTTTTGTAAGTCAATAATTACATTGTATAATTGTTATAAGGAGTTTATATATGAGTTACGGAGTCAGATTACTTTTTAGAGATAAAAATGCCCACAACATCACATGTACTGATGTTGAAGAGGCACGTAAATATCTTGATGAGATTTATGTTACAGTGGCTAATAAACAAGGTGCTTATAAAATGATGAATAAGAGCGACGAGTTAGTATATGTGTGTAATACTAATTTGCTTATTCATGCGATGATAGTTAATATTGAAGAGAGTTGAAACGGTTTAAAAAATAATACTTGCTTTCTAGAAACGGTCAGTTAAAATTTGTTTATGGTTAAAACAACATTATTGGATGAAATTAAACGATTTAGTATCGATATGTTTTTATTCGTTCTTCAACGAATGAATTTCGTAAGTTGAATCTACAAAACCTTTTGAAGTTATACTTGTAATTTACAAATAAGTAGATAGCATAGTAACAGGAGAAATCAAATGAACGAAGAAAATCTTGTAGATATTGTAATTAACATAGATGATAATTTGTTTTTGGAACTTGCCAAGCAAGCACATGATCTGAAAATTACGCTCAATGAGCATGTTATCAATATACTCGAAAAATATATTGGTGCAAACGGTGAGTTACCCGAGTCACAAGAGATATCAGAACAAAATAAATTATGTAGTGTTTTAAGTTCTGCAACTAAAGATATCGTTCTTCGTAAAATTACTGAAAAAACACTTGCTGGATTCGGATATGCATTTAGTAATTGGAATAGTAACTACCATGGTGATCTTACAGTTACCGAAATTATTGGCAAAGGATTTGATGCGGCTGATAATGATGAACCAATAACTTTTTAAATAAATAAGGAAACATATGCTTACAAAAACAACACATGAAGTGACTTTAACTATTGAAGAATTACAAAAGATTGTAGTAGACTTAATACAGTCTTCAAATCCTGGTATAAAACTTAACAATGAATCAACAGTCGCTATATATACTTTTAATAAAATCACATTATCTAATGATTATAGTGGTGTTCATAACGAAGAAGTTAGTGGACTTAAAGTTTTAATCACAATAAAATAAACAAACTTATTATAGGAACAAAATGAATCTAAATGAATACCAAATAGCTGCTAGAGTAACTGCACTTTACAAAAATCCACTATATCCTTATTTGGGGCTTGCTGGTGAAACTGGTGAAGTCTGTGAAAAGATGAAAAAGATTGTTAGGGATAAGAGTGGTGAAATTAGTAAAGAAGATGTTATTGCACTGAAAAAAGAACTTGGTGATGTACTTTGGTATCTTAGTAATATTGGTAGCGATCTTGGTATTTCGTTGGACGATATTGCTCAAACTAATATTGATAAAATTAAAGACCGCAGGGAACGTGGGCAACTACATGGCAGTGGAGACAATCGTTAATTCGTGGCTAGTTACAAATTTGCTTATGCGGGAATTGGCACAAGAAACTTAACCGTTTCAGAGCATTTAACTATTCAAAAAACTGCTAGAATTTTATCAAAGTCTCGTATTCTTTTATATTCTGGTAATGCTCCGGGAAGTGATCAAGCATTTCAATATGGTTCTAAAGGCGACTGTGTTTGTTTCCTTCCATGGGACGGATTTGAGAAGCAATCGTTTGACTATACGATCCTTGCCCGTAAATATTTCATAATGGGTGAGTCAACAGAAGGACTTGCTTCTATTATTAAGTATCACCCAAATCCTACTAGTCTATCAAAAGGTGGTAAAGCACTCATGGCTCGCAACTTCCATCAAATTCATGGTGTGTTGCCAGACTTGCCTATGATTAAGTTTGTTGTTTGTTGTGCCGACCCATCACCCAACGGTGGATGTTTAGGAGGAACTGGACAAGCTGTCAGAATTGCTATGGACTTAAATATTCCAATTATTAATATCAGAGTTCCTGGGTGGGCACAACTTTTAAAAAATAATATTGACATTGGTTAATTCATTGATATTATAAGAAAATGAGTTATATTAAAGAACTTGAAAAACAGAATGAAGAGTTGCAACAAAAACTTGCAATATCCGAGCAACTATTAGATACCGAAAAAAATCAGAGGTTCACTCTATATATTTTAAAAGGAAGACAGAACGACGGAAAATGGCATACACACAAATTTTCACCATGTCGTGAGCAATTGTTTGCTTCAATTTTGAGCGTGAGCGATCCATTAGAAAAATATTACAATATTAGCTTATTTGCATATAGATATTTGAAAATAAAAAATATATGGAAGTACGAAGTTGTTTGGGAAGTACATGCTAATAATGAAAAAGATAATTGGATTATTACTTTAATATCAAATAAATATACTGCTTATCATGATAAGTATCTAAATCATGTTGATAGAAAAAATTTAATAGGAACAAAACTTGTTCCTTATATAGAAAGGTATATGAAATGACTCCAGAACAAAAACGCATTTGGTACGAGTGGAGGAAAATGCATTTCCACCTACAAACACTTAACATAACTATTGAAGGACAAGATCCTTACACAAGTGCAGGCTGGGTGGAAATGAACAATGAATGTGATGAGTTGAATACACAAATGGCAGAACTTGAAGATGAGAATATACAGTGGCTACCTGCAATGATTGCAAATGAGTTCTAATTATATTACTGAATTAGAAAAGCAGAAATTGGTGTGTGTGATTGTAATTGACATCTTAAAACAATCAGATAGAATCACATTATGGAATACGTTAAAGAACTCGAAAAACGTTGTGAGGAACTACAAGATACTGTTAGTTCACAAGACTATACTATTGAGTTGATGAAGAATGCTAAAACTCTTCGCATTATGACTCTTGATAAGAAGCATTGGCATGATAGGGACCAACTTCTTTTCCATTCTGTTTTTACAGTTCTCGTTGAGTTTATTGAGAAGGAATGGAAAATTGATTGTAAAAAACAACTAGTAAAAATTGATAGAAATACAATGTCTCCTTGTGAAATTATTCTCACTAAAAACCAAAACAAACATAAAAAAGAACTGTTTAAGTTATATTTATGGTGGAAAAACGAATATCCTAAACTTGAAAAGCAAAGTAATTGGTTTATTAAAGGTTATAGCATTGAAACGGGAAAAGCAATGAGAGTAATTGCTTTAAGAAAATATTTATGGACATAATAACACAATATAAAAGAACGAAAAATGAATAAAAAAACACAAATTAATAACATTATCAAATATATTAAACATAAGCGTATGACTCTTATTAAAGAAAACCCAACCTTTGTATGGAATAAGCCAAAAATTTCACTTGACCGAGTTGCTGAAATGATTTATGAGCAACAAAAATTTGTTGATCGTGAGTTACTAACACAACATCTATTTAATTTGTATGCTATCAATACTTTTATGTTTTTTTGTATTGTCAGTAAAAGTGTTCTTGATGCTATTAAATTTGATGAAGAATATGTTGACGAGTGCATAAATGAACTTTCTTCTCTTGTAGATGATGGTAAAGTCTATAAACAATATAATGGAATATTCATGTTATGGACATGCGAAGAGAACAAAGATGTTCTTACAATTGAGGATGCTGTAGGTCATTGTGATGTTTCATCACTTCCTTGAATCGGTGTGTATCACACAGCAGTTTATTAGATAGTAATATGGGAATTGAAAAATGTGATTAATCTATATGATGGATACAATACAACCAAGGAAAATACCCAATGAAAATGAAATTCCAAACGAATGACCTCGTGGTCAGTGGACAGATGAAAGAAACTGAAGTTACTGTTGGTGATCCCCGGATCATTATTCACCATCTTGTTAAGAGTGTTTACCAGTTTCCTAAGCTGACTATGGTACAAGAGATTTCATCCAATGCCAAAGATGCTAACGCAGAGGCTGGTAATGCACATATTCCAGTTCGTATTAAAGTTCCGAATGCCTTAGATAATGATTTGGTAATTTCTGATAATGGTATTGGGATTTCACCTGATCGTATTGAAAATGTTTTTGTTAAGATTGGTAATTCAACGAAACGTAATGAAAATATTAGTGACGGATCATTTGGAATTGGTAGCAAAATCCCACTAGCCTATGTTGACCAATTTACGGTCAAGACGGTCACTAAGGAAGGCGAACATCTTATTCGTCGCATGTATGCCATCGTCAAGCGGGATGATTTCACTATCAAATGTATGGAACTCGGAGAGTCACATATCGTTAACAATACAGATGATATTGAAGATCAGCATACTGGTACAGCAATTACCATTCCTATTTTTCCCGATGATGTCAACGAAATTCGCAAGACATGTATCAAAATGACCGAGTTCTGGAAGGTTCGTCCGATTCTTTCTGGTGCTATTGCTGAGGATATTGCATATCCAGTTAATAAGTGGTTTTACGAAGATGATAATTTCCGATTTATTATTAATGATATGGCCAATTATCATTGCGAGAATTACAAGGTTGTGGCTATCATCAATGGTGTGCGTTATCCTATTGCTAGTAACAAAAATAACCGTCATGATAATGTCTCAAACAAAATAAATAGTAAGGAAATTAACTATCCTTACTTTCAAGGACATATCTTCCTTAATTTCAATGTAGGTGAATTGACTCCTGCTTTGAACCGAGAATCGCTTCATTATGATGAGCATACTTGTACCACAATTAACAAACGCATTATCAATGCAATTAAAACAATAAAGTCAATGATTCCGAAAATAGTAGATGCTGAACCATCATACCTTAAAGCATATGCCAGGGCTTCCGAGTTTTATCGTAGTAACTGGCTTACAGTAAAAGATAATGTTACATGGCATGATAAAGAGTTGTGTAAGACATTTGATGTTGAAGTTATTAAATGTATAAAGACAGACGGTTGTCAAATAAAATACGATACTGATGCACCAGTCACTTTTATGGTTTTTAGTTACAATAACAAAAATGAAATTCGTGACCGGCGTGAGAATACAATTAATATGTGTGACTTGGTAGATTTGATGGCCGGGCGTCAAGAAAATGGCACTGATGTTGGTAGCAAGCCATTACCAATTATCTATACAGAGAAGACTGGCCTCGACATTTCAGCACTTAAGTTTATCATGGCCGAACATGTAAAATCCAGAGATTATAGCTCATCTTGTCGCAGATATATCGCATTCCGTGGTGCCAAGGCCGATATTGATGCACTATTGACCAAGAGACATCTTGAAGAGGTTATCCCACATCTTATCTGTCTTGATACGTGTGGTTACACACGCCCAGCTAAGACAGTGAGCGGAGTTGTATGTAATGATCGTATTGTTAGGTGGCGATGTACTAATCGGTATAATAAAAAAATTGTATCTGATAGTTTTTTCAACCGTATTCAAAACGAATCTGGCTACTATTTCATTTATGACCGATCTAATGGTGGTGCTAATAATCTTGATATCGGCAACAAGAAGACTATTAACTACAATGATATGTATAATATGATTAGAGAACTTAACCAAATTAATGAACATAGCATGGTTAATGTTTGGGGAATTGCGCCTGGAAACATTAAGTTTCTTAACGTAACCAAGTGGAAGCCGTTGTGTGATATTTTCGCTAATGGGGATAATAAGTTACTTGCAGATGCCGTGAAAGAGTATCAAGAGTTTGCTACTATTAGAAACAACAAAGACTTTGATGCGTTCAATATTGGCAACTATTCTAAGATTATCGTTAATAACATTAATGCATCTAACTCGCCTATGCGCCAATGGATTGAAGAACTGAAGACTATGCCATCATTTAGTACTTCTAACAAGTTAATTAAGAATACATATGACGGCGATGCCCTATTGAAAATTATGATTAACTGTGAAATTGTTAAAAATAATGTAATAAAAGAGATTGATTATCCCGTAATCAATCTCTATAACAAGATATTACATACATATCCGATGTTTTCGTGTATTAATGATCAGTGTGTTGGTAAACATATGACAGATTATATAAACATGTGTGATAATAAAAAAGGTATTATATAAAAACTACCATCTAAAAACTTTTTATTGACTTCATCCATAAACTAGGTACGATAATAACAACTAAAAGGAACATTCCGATGCCAATTAAGCCTTCATTCATTCTGACCTCAAAAGGTCCTATCTCCATCCACTTTGGCACAGTCTCAAAGACTATCCACCGAACTGATCTTATTTTCGGTCGTATTATTGAGATGCTCAAGCCGACAGATCCTTCCACTATTGAAGATATTTTAGCATTTATTGATCCCTCTCGGCGCATCAAGAAGCATGTGTGTGGCTTGTTTGATGTGTGTAATGGTGGTATCTATATTGCTGGTGAGCGATGCCCGGACTTGTTCTCCAAACGGGCGCTGGAAATGGCCAAGCTTGGACTTGACTGTACATCACTTATTAATTTATGGAAGAATATTAAGTTGAATCCAGATCAAGAAATGGTCAAGGATCTATATACGTTCTTAGATCGGAACGAACATCCAATCACTACTGACGGTCATTTTATTGGATATCGGGCAGTGAACACAGACTTTACAGATAAATGGACTGGAAAAATTGACAATCGTCCTGGATCTATTTGCAAAATGAGTCGTGACCAATGTGTTGCTGATCGTAATACGGCCTGTGGGCCTGGTCTTCATATTGCTAGTCTGACTTATGCTCGTGATAGTTATTGTGGTGCTCATATCGTCGTATGTAAGGTTAACCCTCAGTTCTGTGTAAGTGTACCTACAGACCACAATATGCAGAAACTACGGTGTTGTGAATATGAGGTTCTTGAGGTTCTTGAGGACCCTAGCAAGCCAATCGTTGCTTCTGTTTATGAAGCTGGAAAGGACAACCAGAAGCAAGCCCAACAGAATCTTAATGAAATTTCTATATATACATACCAATTAAAAGATATTAGCCAGACAACTAATGCTACTTTAAAACGAAAGACTGATAATAACCATAAGAACCAAAAGCGTGACTCCAGGGGTCACTTTATCAAAAAAAATAAGTGGTGATTTTTAAATAAAGAAAAAGCCCAGTCCTATACAAAGGGCTGGGCTTTTTTGATATATTGCATATTTAATTAATTAATATATAATAATAAAAGGAACAATCATGGCTATACCAGAAATTGATAACGAAAATATCACTAATGAATCTATAAAAAATACAGTAGATAATTTAAAAGCGTGGGGTAAGACTGGCGCTGTAATTCCAGTACATCAAAAAAATATAATCCAAATAGAGTCGTCACCTACTCCAAAGATAGGTTCAATTATATTTTCTGCACAAGATGCCTATACAGATGCTAACCGAATTAACGATAATTATGATAAAGATGAATTGGATAGTGTAATGGATGATGTTATAAAACATTTTAAGCAACAAGCAAATGTAGGTGACCTTAATACATATGTGGCAACACATCATTACAATAATGGATTGACTAATGCAATAATTAAAGAATTGAAACATCGTGGGTTTACGGTTGATGCTACACGTAAAAACATGCATATTAAAGTTTCTTGGGATCAGAAGTTTAAAAACAAAAATATTAAGTATATTTTGGTTTTGGTTTTACTTTTGGTTTTACTTTATGTTTTTATATCAAGCAAATTGATTATAGACATTAATAACGAGCCACAACAATCGCATATAGAAATGTTAAAATGAAAGATTATATAACGAAACTTGAAAAGATGGTTGAAGAAAATGATGAGAGGATGGCAACTCTAGCGGCGTCTTTGCGTCTACGTTTTATTTTGTATTTTAAAGAAATTAATAATGTGAAAACAATATTTAATATTCAGTTATTGGGAAATTTTTACTATCGGAAAAATCCAATGTCACGCGAAAGTGATATTGTCGATAGGTACATTACTTATGATAGGTATATAGGACATGCTGAACTCATATTTGGCGTCTGGTCTATATTTGATCTTTCAGATACTAGTAAAAATACATTTATAAAGTCAACAGATATATCAGACGTTAAATTTTTTCTATTGAAAAGATATGGATTTGACTTAGTTACATTTACAGAAACCGAAAAGAAATATGTATTTAAGGAGGAAGACCGTGGGTTGACTAATATATCTCCGATCCAACATGGGGAATCATTTGGAAATGTTGTTTTTAATTCTACTATTGAAATAATGCCCAATAACATGGGAGTTAGACTGATAGTAAATAGTGAGACAAAAAATGAAAAATAACTATACTAAGGAACTTGAAAAACGTTGTGAAGAATTGCAAGAGAAAGTAAACTATACAGAGAATTATCTTAATAAATTTTTTTCAATTAAGTCGTATCTAGTATCTAGTCAAAAAATTACCGTGTACCTAACAATTAATATGCCTGGTATTTCAAAAGTAGAGTATACTCATTCACTTTGTACGGCAATTCTCACAAATGTTAATGAAATAAAACGATGGTTCATTCAATACTGTGATGGTGAACATGCTTATATTGATCTTCCAACAACAGTTAACACTATCATAGGAATAGTTACTCGTAAGTTTCAATTTGAAAATATTGATCATATACATCATATACATTCCAAAGATGCATTTACATTCGTTGATATAAATGCTTGACTACATTAAACAACTTGAGAAGCATAATGAAGAGCTTCAAAGCATGACTACTAATCTTGAGAGTCTTATAAATTCATATAAAAAAGTTGAATTCATATCATATGTGTTTACTAATAAAAAAAAGAAAGATGAAATTGATCGTATCACATTCGTAGTATCATTTATTGGTTCAACACAAACGATCAGTCTTGGTGGTTTATCAAAATATAAAAAAAAATATATGTGGCTTTTTGAAGATTATACAAATAATGGTAATTACACGTTATATAATCTAAAAGACTGTGTAGTATCAACTGATTATATAGAATTTGTAATGAAGATACTTGCATTAGGAGAAATACCATATAAAATAGTTAACATATGACTCATATGTATATAAAAAAACTTGAGGAACAAAATGAAGAGCTTCAACGGAGGCTTTCTGTCTATGAAAATTGTTTATCATTGGTTGTAAATATAATAAATATAAAAGGACTAAGAACTATTAAGTTAAGAGCATTTGTACGATTTGCAAAAGAAGATCAGCGAACAGGAGCAGACACGACTGTGGTAGACATTGCTATTGCTACATGGAATACTGACCATTGGAACATTGTTAATCATAACTATCAATCTTACAAGCATCCTAATACAGATGTTAATGATACTATACAAATAATGATTAACCATGCTGGTTATGAAAATTTTACATACGAGGTAATTGAATGATTGATACATATACCAAAATACTTGAGAATAGGATTGATGAACTACAAAACATTGTTACTTCACATAACCCAACACTGCTTACTATAATACAACAACTTATTACTATCAAGTTACAATATATTGAGGATAATAAAATTAGATGTAACTATGAAAGTATGCCATTTGGTATGTTATTAAGAGATATATTCACTATAAAAATAAATGCTGGAAGGGCAATGGGTCACTCTTCTGCTATTCATACGATATATAAATCAGACCCAATCAACAATATTATGATTTGTCCTTCTAAATATACGCAAAAACAATTTCCTGGTTCACTAACCTTTGATGATATTAATAGGCCAGGTATAATATTTACGAAGAAATTAGTTCTTGTAGATAACAATATTGAGGTAACTGATTTTACTATAAAAAAACTATATGACTTTATCGCATTAAATTCTATTAAAGTTGCTAATTGTAACCTTCCAATCATTGTATTAACATGAAAAATTATATTAAAGAACTTGAGAAGCAAAATGAAGAGTTGCAATCAAGTCTTACAGAGTCGCTTACATGCATAGAGATGCTCAATAGTAGAAATTACTTCACTATTAGCATTATGGCAGGAATAAATCAACAGTTAATTCCTATTGAACAAATACATCTATTGTTTCACGATAAGTTAAGTGCTGGTAAGCGACTCAAAAAGAATTGGTATCATTTTATAAAAAAATTTAATGCTCGTTATGTCCCACATGGTTTTCAATTCAAATTTTTTATAATTGACTCATATAGTAACCAATATCTAAATTCTGAATCAATAACTGAATATAGTTGGGCATTTGAAACTATAAAGGACTTAAATATACATATAAAAGAACTAAAATAGTTTTTAATTGACTTTTAAAGTTACTTGATATAGTGATAAGCATGAAGAAAAAACTGCTTTTGGAAGCCCTCCGTACTGCTATTAACCACCTACCAAATCATCCATCGTTTGAAAAAACGTGGATGCATTGGTCCTTTATTGTTTCAGATGGTTCAATTGTTGAGTGGGCAACAAATCTTCGTGGTAATGTTCCTATCCATTATGACTATCGTAAGAAATTTGAATCTGGTACTCTTGCACTAATACATTCAGAAGTTGCCGCATATAGGCGTGCCAAGAAGTTACTTGGTAAGAAACTTGAAAGTTTTGATATTATCAATATTCGGCTTAATAACCGTAGCGATCCTATGATTTCCGCTCCATGTAAGTGCTGTAAGCCACTTCTACAAGAACTTGGTTGCAAATATTTCTATTATACTACTAGTTGTGGTTGGGGAAAACTTATCTAATTGTATTTGTTATCAATATTATAAATAGTATATATAACCTTTATGGTATGGAAACTTCGTAAGAAAATTATTAAGAAATTGCCAGCAAATGGCGGAACAGTACCTAATCAAGATACTGGATGGGTGTCTATTGGAGAATGTACTTTCCAGCGCATAAAAATCGGAGGGTTACAAACAGTAACATTGTGTGATGAGCAATTAGGGGTTCCAGATAGCCACGATGATTGTTGTTGTTATTGTGTGACTGTATGGGGAAGGAAATTAAAAAGTTCTTCAAGTAGCAGTTCTAGTTCCTCTAGTTCCTCTTCAAGTATTACTTGAAGAGGGACTAGAACTGCTACTAGAACACGGTAGCGAACATGGTGAATGCCACGTAGAACTAATAGTTACTTTTGTTTGATTATCCTCTGGTCCTACCCAGCCACTATCAAATCCAGGCCCGCCAATATCATTAATATTACTAGCAGAATATTTATATTGTGTTATAAGAAAATAATCGTAGTCAGAATCGGCCATGTGTGTATTTTATC
>Ga0163144_10006994_pt1 | contig 24818 bp, 21 predicted proteins | sample OliLak19BULKMAT1_FD_123175 | JGI IMG/M metagenome (GOLD analysis project Ga0163144, IMG submission 123175) | Freshwater microbial mat bacterial communities from Lake Vanda, McMurdo Dry Valleys, Antarctica - Oligotrophic Lake LV.19.BULKMAT1 | ecosystem: Environmental > Aquatic > Freshwater >... | reverse complement strand
CAAAGATTGGGAGAACCTCAATCGAAAAGCGCTCGCGTTCTTGCGCCTCGCATCCATCCGCCTCATGCTCCGAAAACTCTGCAATCCCGCTTAATGTTCCCGGACAGACTCTAAGAAGCGACGCGCGCAAATCGGGGACGGGACGCGGGGGTACGTCCCGGGGGTACGCTTCCTGCTCATTGAGTTCGAGGAACCTCCCTGGCTCGCGCGCCTCCGCGCGCGCGCCTGCCCGCTCATCCCCTTCTGCTCGCGAAGCGAGAAGGAGGGGTGGCAGCGCGCGTCAGCGCGCTGACGGGGAGGTTCCTTGAACTTCCTGCTCACTGAGTTCGAGGAACCTCCCTGGCTCGCGCGCCTCCGCGCGCGCGCCTGCCCCTCCTCGTTGGTGGCGGAACTTCTGCCCCGTGAGCCGATGTTTGCGCAGCGCGCGCCCAGAGCAGGACTTCAGCGCGCGTCGATCCGCGCCGCAAGGCGCGGCGGGCGTCGATCTGATCCTTGCGATTGTGCAGCGTATTCATCGCACCAGCCTTGCACCCTTGCTGGGCTAGAGGAGGGACAGACCGCGCGCAAGCGCTGTCGGGGCGGTGAGTCACGGCAAGAACATCGCGACTCACCACCCCGCGCGGATTCGCCGCGCTGCCCCTCCTCGAGTCGAGGAGGGGCGACTTGGCAATCCCTCAGTTGACGGGATTGCCGCCGCGCTGCGTGCGGCGCTCATCTGTGCGTTTGCGCAGGGCGTCGCGCTCATCGGGCGACATCTTCGCCCAGCGATCGCGCAGCGCCTGTTGGCGGGCCTCCGTCTTGGCGCGCTCTTCGGGCGTCATCGCCGCGAGCCGCGCGCTGCGTTCCGCCTTGCGCTCCTCGAGGATCTTCTGGCGCTCTTCGGGCGCCATGGCTTGCCAGCGCTTGCGCAACTCCTCGCGCTGTTCCTGTGTCAGGCGCTGGCGCGGCGCGGCCTCGCCGGCGGCTCCCGACGCGCCCTGCGCCGCGGCGAGCGTGGGAAAAGCCAATAGCAGCGCAAGCGTCGCATGGCGGATCATCGTGATGGTCGATTTGATGGTCGATTTGAGCGTCGACATCGTTACCCCCTGAGTTCGATCAATCCGCGAACACCGCGGATTTCCTGCGTCAGGTGATACACGCGCGCCGGGCCGAAACCCTGCACGCATCGGCATTAACCACGTCCGCGAGATCGCTTAGACCGAAAGAAGGATCGCAGCATCTCCGCCGACATGTCGGCTTCGATGCCGCTCGTGACCTCGCACCGCCAATGGCAGGTCGGCTGCGTGAAGATCTTCGCGCCGTGCAGCACGCCGCCGCCTTTGGGATCTTCCGCCGCGAAGACGATCCGCTTCAGACGCGCGAAGCTGGCGGCCGTGGCGCACATCGCGCAGGGCTCGAGCGTCACGTAGAGCGTGCAGCCCGGCAGGCGCTTGGCATCGAGCACGCGCGCGGCCTCGCGGATCACCAGCATCTCCGCATGCGCCGTCGGATCCTTCTGCCGCTCCACGAGGTTGTGGGCGCGCGCGACGAGAGTGCCGCACTCGTCGACGAGCACCGCGCCGATCGGCACCTCGTCGACAGCGAGGGCGGCCCGCGCCTCGGCCAGCGCCAGACGCATCCACTCCAGATCATTCGGATCGATTGCCACGATCGGAGTTTCCCGCCCTCGGTGCGGCCGGGTCAACGTTCGCTCGCGGCGCGCGCCACGCTCTGCTACATCGCCGGCCATGAGATGCCCATCACGGATCGAGGCCAGGCAATGAGCGGCGAACATCCCGGCGAGCGCATCGCCAAAGTCATCGCGCGCGCGGGCCACGCGTCACGACGCGACGCCGAGCGCATGATCGCCGAGGGTCGGGTCAGCATCAACGGGGAGAAGCTGACATCGCCGGCGCGCAATGTGACGCCCGCCGATCTGATCGTCATCGACGGCGTGCCGCTGGCGGCGCCCGACAAGCCGCGGCTGTTCCGCTTCCACAAGCCGGCGCACACCATCACGACGGCGCGCGACCCGGAAGGCCGCGACACGATCTACGACGTGTTGCCGAAGAACCTGCCGCGGCTGATGCCGATCGGCCGCCTCGACTGGAGTTCGGAGGGATTGCTGCTGCTCACCAACGATGGTGAGCTCAAGCGCCACCTCGAATTGCCGGCTTCGGCCTGGCTGCGGCGCTACCGCGTGCGCGCCTACGGGACGCCACCCAACAACGAGATCCTGTCCAAGCTCGAACAGGGCATCACCGTCGAGGGCGTGCAATACGACAGCATCGAGACGGTGGTCGATCGCAAGCAGGGCAGCAATGTCTGGCTGACCATGAGTCTGCGCGAAGGCAAGAACCGCGAGATCCGCCGCGTGCTCGCGCATCTCGATCTGCAGGTGAACCGGCTGATCCGAGTCGCCTATGGCGCGTTCCAGCTCGGCCAGCTGCAGCCGGGCGACCTCGAGGAGGTCACCGGCAAGGTGCTGCGCGAGCAGGTCGGCGCCGCCTTCTCGACGCCGCCGGTCCGACACCGCAGCAAGCGCGAGCCGGCTTCGTGAGCGCATCGCGATGAGGATCATCGCCGGATTGCATCGCGGGCTGATGCTCGAATCGCCCGCCGACGAAGCCATTCGTCCGACCAGCGATCGCGCGCGCCAGGCGCTGTTCAATATCCTCGAGCATCGCTTCGGTCTCGGCGAAGCCTCGCCTTTGCACGCGGCGCGCGTGCTCGACGTGTTCTGCGGCTCCGGCGCGATGGGGCTGGAAGCGCTGTCGCGCGGCGCCGCGCATTGCATCTTCATCGACAACAATGCGACGGCGATCGCGCTCGCCGAGCGCAATGCGCGCCGCGCCGACGAACTCGCACACTGCCGCTTCATGCGCCGCGACGCCACCAAGCTCGAGCGCGCGCCGGCGCCGGCAACGCTGGCCTTCCTCGATCCGCCCTATCAGGACGATCTCGCCATGCCGACGCTCGACGCGTTGCGCGACGGAGGCTGGCTCGCGCCCCAGGCGATCATCAGCGTCGAACTCGCCGCGCGCGGGGTCTTCACCCCCGCCCCAGGCTTCACGCCCCTCGACGAGCGCGGCTACGGCCGCACCCGCATCGTCCTCCTGCGCTTCACGCCGTAGCGCCTCAAGGAAACCGTGCGCGCAAGCTCGCGCTCAGGCGGGCGGCTTCGTCGATCTGTTCGGGTTGCATTTGCGGGCGCAGCGCCGCGATGTCGGATGCGGCGATGAAGCGCAGCGCGTGGCCGGCGGGAGCGCGTGAGGCGGCGAGTTCGAGCCAGGCGAGCGCCTGGACGAGGTCCTGGCCGCGGCCCCTTCCGACGGCGAGATCACGACCGAGCACGTATTGCGCTTCCAGCTCCCCCGCTTCGGCGGCGAGAAGCAGGCGATCGTCCTCGGCCGACGCGCGCCATGCGACTGCGCAGAGTCCAGCCGCCAGGACCGCGCGGCGCAGCATCAACGCCGTCCGAACAGCTTCTCGATGTCGGCGAGCTTGAGCTCGACGTAGGTGGGCCGGCCGTGATTGCACTGGCCCGAATGCGGCGTCGTCTCCATCCGCCGCAGCAGCGCATTCATCTCCTCGGCGTTGAGGCGTCGGCCTGCGCGCACGCTGCCATGACAGGCCATGGTGGAGCACACGTCCGCGAGCTTCTCCTGCAGCGACAACGCGTCGCCGTATTCGGCGAGTTCATCGGCCAGATCGCGCACCAAGCCGGCGGCGTCGACCTCCCCAAGCAGAGCCGGCACTTCGCGAATCGCGATGGCGCCGCGACCGAAATTCTCGATCACGAGCCCAAGCGCGGCGAAGTCGTCGGCGCGCGCCATCAGCCGCTCGGCGCGCGCGGCGTCGAACTCGACGATCTCGGGGATCAGCAGCGTCTGTCGCTTGACGCCGTCGGACGCGAGATCGGCCTTGATGCGCTCGTAGACCAGCCGCTCATGCGCGGCGTGCTGATCGACGATCACGATGCTGTCGGGAGTCTGCGCGACGATGTAGGTCTCGAACAGCTGCACGCGCGCGACACCGAGAGGAAAATCGGCGCTCGGCGCCGCTGCCGGCGCGCTCGTATTGCTCGCTTCGCTGCGCATCGACGGCGCCATCGTTTCGAGCGGCGCCTGGAACGCGAAGGCGGCGAGCGTCTCGGCGAAGCCCGGACGCGGCGGTGGCGCGGAGCCCGGCCGAAATGCCCCCATCGCCGCCAAGCCTGGCGTGGTGGCCGAGCGAAACCCGGCTTCGGCCAGGCCGTGCTTGAGCGCGCCGACGATCAGGCCGCGCACGATTCCGGCATCGCGGAACCGCACTTCCGCCTTGGCGGGATGGACGTTCACGTCGACCTCCCCTGGCGGTGCGTCGAGGAAGAGCGCGACCACGGGATGGCGGTCGCGCGCCAGGAAATCGGCATAGGCGCCGCGCACCGCGCCGGCGAGCAGGCGGTCGCGCACGGGCCGCCCATTCACGAACAGGTACTGCGCCTGCGCCGTGGCGCGGTGATAGGTCGGCAGGCTGACATGGCCGGTGAGCCGGATCCCCTCGCGCTGCGCATCGATGGCGATGGCGTTGTCGAAGAACGCGCGATCGATCACCGCGGCGAGCCGCTCGAGGCGCACCGCGGCGGCATCGCGTGCGAGATCGCCGATGGCGGGCAGACGCAGATTGCTGCGCCCATCGGTCGTGATCGAGAAGGCGATCGCGGGATTGGCCATCGCCAGACGCTCGACGGCATCGACGCAGGCGAGCAACTCGCTGCGATCGCCCTTGAGGAATTTCAGCCGCGCCGGCGTGGCGAAGAACAGGTCGCGGATCTCGACGCGCGTGCCTTGGCCAAGCGCCGCGGGCTGAGGCTCCCGACGCACGCCGCCCTCGACCCGGATCGTCCAGGCCGCGGTCGCGCCCGCCGCACGGCTGGTGACCACCAGACGCGCCACGGCGCCGATCGAGGGCAGCGCCTCGCCGCGAAAGCCGAACGTCAGGATATGCGTGAGGTCGTCCTCGGGCAGCTTCGAGGTCGCGTGCCGCTCCACGGCCAATGCGAGTTCGTCGCGCGTCATGCCCTTGCCGTCGTCGACGACGACGATGGCCGCCTTGCCCGACTCGCTCAGCGTGATGTCGATGCGCCGCGCGCCGGCATCGATCGCGTTCTCGACGATTTCCTTGAGCGCCGCCGCCGGCCGCTCGATGACCTCGCCCGCGGCGATCCGGTTGACGAGCGTATCGGGCAGGCGACGGATCACGGGCGGTCAGCCGCCGCTGCTCTCGAGACCCTCAGGCTCGCCGACGATGACCGTGAGGAAGCCCCGGCCGCCATAGAGGCGGCGAGCGACGCGGCGCGCATCGTCGAGGGTCACGCTGCGGATCAGCTGATCGCGCCGCGACAGGTAATCGAACCCGAGATGATCGTATTGAATGGCCACCAGCAGCCGGGCGACCGACGCGCTCGAATCCAGCCCCAGGGGAAAGGAGCCCGTCAGGAAGGCCTTGGCGCCCTCGAGCTCGTCCGCCGTTGGCCCCTCGTCCGCCATGCGTCGCCATTCGCCGCGGATCACGTCGAGCGAGAGCGCGGCGCGGGAATTCTCGGTCGAGGACGAGCCCACCAGCACCGCGCCGAAATCAAGCGCGGACAAGCCCGTCGACACGCCGTAGGTCAAACCGCGCTTCTCGCGCACTTCGGTCATCAACCGCGAACTGAAGCCGCCGCCGCCGAGCACATAGTTCACGAGCTGCGCCGCGAACCAATCCGGATCGTCGCGCTTGAGGCCGGGCGCGCCGAAGATCTGCACGGATTGCGGCAATCTGCGCTTGATCACGATCATGCGCTCGGCGGAGATCTCCGCGCGGATCTCCGCGACTTCGACCGGACGTGACTTCGCAGGCAAGGCGCCGAGTGCGCGATCGAGCAGCGGCCCCAGCTCCTGCGCCGTGATGTCACCGACCACGCCGACGATCAGGTTGTCGCGCGCCATGCGTGCGGTCAGCAGCGCGCGCATCTCGTCGATCGTCGCGGCACGCGTGCCGGCGATCGCCGCTTCGAGGCTGCGGCCATAGGGATGGTTCGGAAACGCGGCGGCCTGGAACGCCCGACGCACCTGCGCGCGCGGCTCCTCGGCTTCGCGGGCGTAGCCGGCGAGCAGCCGCGTGCGTACGCGCTCCACGGTCTGCGGATCGAATCGGGGACGAGTCAGCGCCGCCACCAGGAGCCCGATGCCGAACTCGCGATGCTCGTTCAGGACGCGCAAGCCCACGGACATGGAATCGGAACTCGCGCCGAAGCCGAGCGAGATCGAGCGGTCGTCGAGCGCACGCGCGAAGGCGGAGGAATCGAGGTCACCCGCTCCCTCGCGCAGCATATCCGTCGCCAGCTGCGCGATTCCGACACGATCGGCCGGCTCGCTGGCGGCGCCGCCGCGAAACCGCATCTCCATCGTCAGCAACGGCAAGGTCGGATCGCGAACGAGCCACGCCTCGATGCCGCCGGGAGAAACCACGCGCTCGATATCGATGGCGAGCGCCGGACCGGCGCTCGCGCACCAGACACCGAGCAGAACAAGAAATGCAGCGAGGCGACGCATCATGATGGTGGCTTCTGCAAGAGGTAACCCGTGACGCTGCGCGCCTCGTCGAACACGGCACGCGCCGCGGCAGTGACCTGATCGGCCGTGACGTCCGCGATCCGCCGCGGCCAGGCTTCCAGCTCATCGATGCTCATACCCGACATCAGCGCCGCGCCGATCACGCGCGGCGCGGTGCCCAGCGCGTCGCGGGCCAGCACGCTCGCCGCACCCAGCCGGGTGCGCGCGCGTTCGACCTCCTCGACCTGGACGCCGTCGCGCAACAGCGCCGTGAGTTCTTCCTCCATCGCGCGCTCGACGGCCTCGATCGTCACGCCGGGACGTGGGGTCGCCCACACCGCGAAGCTCGACAGATCGACCGCATCGGAATCATAAGCGGCGCCCGCCGAGGTCGCGAGCTGGCGCTCCACCACCAGCGAACGATAGAGCCGTCCGGATTGCCCGCCGAGAATGTCGGCGAGCACCTGCAGCGGATAGGCCTGCGCGCGATCGCCGCGCGCGAGGCTCGGCGCGAGATAGCTGCGCGACCAGCTCTGCTGGCGCACGCGCTCGTCCTTCAGCACCACGCGTCGCGCGGCTTGCGGCGGCGGTTCGGCCGGGCGCATCCGTGCCGGCACCGGCTTGGCGGCGACCGGCCCGTAGTGGGTCTGGGCAAGGCCACGGACCTCGTCGGCGGTCACGTCGCCCGCCACGATCAGCACCGCGTTGTTGGGCGCGTACCAGGTGCGATACCAGGCGATCGCGTCGTCGCGGGTGAGTCCGCGCATCTCGTGCTCCCAGCCGATGATCGGTCGGCCATAGGGATGGTTGAGGAACATCGCCGCATTCATCTGCTCGCGCAGCCGCGCGCCGGGCACATTGTCGACGACCTGACGGCGTTCCTCGAGAATCACGTCGCGCTCGGGCAGCACGACCGCATCGGTGAGGACGAGATTGGCCATGCGGTCGGCTTCCATGCGCATGACCAGGTCGAGACGATCGCGCGCGACCGTCTGCACGTAGCCGGTGTAGTCCCAGCTGGTGAAGGCATTGTCGCGCCCGCCGTTTCGCGCGACGGTTCGCGAGAATTCGCCGGGCTGCAGGATTTGCGTGCCCTTGAACATGAGATGCTCGAGGAAATGCGCGATGCCGGACTTGCCCGGCGGCTCGTCGGCCGCGCCGACGCGGTACCACACCATGTGCGAGACGATCGGCGCGCGATGGTTCTCGACGACGACGACCTGCAGACCGTTCGCAAGCGTGAAACTGGTGGGATTGAACACCTGCGCACGCCCGGCTGCGGCGCCGAATGTGCCGATGATGGCGATGAGACCGATCAGAAGAATGCGCATCGCACCTCACATGAAGCGGGGAGGTCACTCGGCAAGCGCGAGAAGACGACTGGCGGAAGATGCTCGGGCGCCGCCGCCGCAACGATGGTCACGACCGTCGCGCCGGTCCGGTTCAGAAAATACCTTCGAGGATCCCGCGTTGGCGGCGCCGGATGATCGGCGTGTCGCCTTCGGTCGGCGCGCGGCCCAGGGCCTGGTTCTCGCGGATGCGCTGCTGCTCGCGTTCGGCGTCGATGACGGTGCCCGGCGGATCCGGCTCGCGCCAGAACAACAGCCGATCCGTAAAGCCGCGCTCGGCATCGGCCAGCGCGCCGGCCTCCCGGTTCACCGTCTCACGGATTGTCGGATCGGCGCGATCCGCGCCCACCTTGGACAGGAGCGCCGTCTCGCCCTGGCTCGATCGCGATACGGCTGTCGTGGCCGGCGCCCGTGCCGGCGCACGCACGCCCGTGACGGCGTTGCGCGCCTGATCGGTCGTCGTTCCCTCCTGCGGCCGTGCGACGCCGGGGGTCGGTGGGCGCAGTCCGAAATCGGGGGGCAAGGAGAGCGGCGCGCGGCTGATGACGCGAAACTCGTCCGGTGGCGCCTTGTCCCAGCCTGCCGCCTTGCGAAAGTTATCGCAGCCGCCAATGCCGAGGGCCAAGGCCAGAGTCATCGCCGTCGCGGCGACGCGGGTCGTTGAACGCTTGGACATGAGGCAGCTATTTAGCCGAGGGTTTGGGCGCAAACAAGGCATCGAACAGCAGGAGACCGACACCGAGGCTGATTGCGGCGTCGGCGACGTTGAAGGCCGGCCAATGCCAGCCGAGAAGGTGAACATCGAGGAAGTCGAAGACGGCGCCCAGGCGCAGGCGATCCACGACATTGCCGATCGCGCCACCGATGACGGCGCCCAGCGCGGTCGCAATCAGACGGCCGGGTGCCCGGGACAACCAGGTCACGAGGCCGCCGGTGATCGCCAACGCCAGCACGGCGAAGATCCAGGCGGATTGCGCCGAACCCTGGTTGAACATCCCGAAGCTGATGCCGTGGTTCCACACCGTGACCAGGTTGAAGAAGCCCGTCACTTCGATCCCGGGCGCCCGGGGCAGCGGGAGCGGCGCCGCCGCCCAGAACGGCAGACCGGTGAGCGATGCGTAGAACGCCCATTTGCTCAGCTGATCGAGCACCAGCACGGTTGCGGCGAGGATCAGCCCATGGGCGAGCATGACCGCTCAGGTCGCCGGAAGATTGTCGACGGCGTCGGCGCAGCGCAGACAGAGTAGCTGGTGGCGATGATGCTTGCCGATTTCGGGCAGCACTTTCCAGCAGCGCTGGCATTTCTCGCCCGGCGCCGGCTGGAAGGCGACCGCGACGCCCGGCACGTCGCTCAGCCGAAACGCATCCGCCGGCACATCCGCGACGGAGAATCGATGCCCCGACGTGATGAAGATCTCGTCCCATGCGATATCCGGATCACGCTTGGTCGCCGCATCGACGAAGATCACGGGCGCCGCTTGCAGCGACGATCCGATCTTCTTGTCGGCACGCGCGCGTTCCAGACATCCCGTGACGACGCGACGCACATCGCGGATGTCCTGCCATCTCCTGGCGAGCGTGTCGTCGCGCCAGGCGGCAGGGATATCGGGGAACAGCTCGAGATGGACGCTCGACTCGTCGCCGGGATGCTGCGCGAGCCACGCATCCTCCGCGGTGAAGCACAGCACCGGCGCGAGCCACTTGGTGATGCAGTCGAACACGATCGCCATCGTCGAGCGCGCGGCGCGGCGACGCAGCGAGTCAGGACCATCGCAGTAGAGCGCGTCCTTGCGGATGTCGAAGTACAGCGCCGAGAGCTCGACCGCGCAGAAATTATGCAGCGCGGTGTAGAACGGGTTGAACTCGTAATGCGCGCAGGCTTCGACCAGCGCAGCGTTGAGCTCGACGAGGCGATGCAGCACGAAACGCTCGAGCTCCGGCATCTCGGCGACCGGCACGGCCTCGGCCGGCGTGAAATCCTTCAGCGCGCCGAGCAGATAGCGCAACGTATTGCGCAGGCGGCGATAGACTTCGGATTGCTGCTTCAGGATCTCCGGCCCAATGCGCAGATCCTCCGAATAGTCGGAGGCGATCACCCAGAGACGCAGGATGTCGGCGCCGAACTTGCCGACGACTTCCTGTGGCGCCACCACGTTGCCCAGGGATTTCGACATCTTGCGGCCCTGCTCGTCGAGCACGAAGCCATGGGTCAATACGCCCTCGAACGGCGCGCGCCCGCGTGTGCCGCAGGCTTCGAGCAGCGAGGAATGGAACCAGCCGCGATGCTGGTCCGAGCCCTCCAGATAGAGCGTGGCCGGCCAGTGCAGGTCGGCGCGCGCCTCCAGCACGAACTGATGCGTCGAGCCGGACTCGAACCACACGTCGACGATGTCGAAGACCTGCTCGTACTCGGCGGGATCGTAGCCCGGTCCGAGGAACCGCGCCGGCGGGCTCGTCCACCAGGCATCGGAACCTTCGGCCTCGAAGGTCGTGGCGATGCGCTGGAACACCGCGGCGTCGCGCAGCAATTCGCCGGTCTTGCGCTTGACGAACACCGCGATCGGCACGCCCCAGGCGCGCTGGCGCGAGATGCACCAGTCGGGCCGCTGCTCGATCATCGCGCGGATGCGGTTCTCGCCGCTCGGCGGATACCAGTCGGTATCGGCGATCGCCTGCAGCGCCTTGGCGCGCAGGTCGTTCGTCGCCATCGAGATGAACCACTGCGGCGTGTTGCGAAAGATCAACGGCGCCTTGGAACGCCAGGAATGCGGGTAGTCGTGGCGCAGCGTGCCCTTGGCGAGCAGCGCGCCGACTTCGATCAGCGCCTTGATCACCGCGACGTTCGCATCACCCGCGCGGCCGGACTCCGTGTAGACGCGCTTGCCCGTGAACGGCTTGACCTGCGGCAGGTAGACGCCGGCGTCGTCGATCATATCGGGCACCGGCAGGAAGTTGGCCTGGCCGAGTTCGAAGTCGTCCCGGCCATGGCTCGGCGCGATATGCACGATGCCCGTGCCGGCCTCGGTCGTGACGAAGCCGCCGGCGAAGACCGTGACGTCGAACTCGTAGCCGTAGGAATCCTCGCCCTTGCCGGCCTCCCAGCCGCGGAACGGATGCGCGCACACGGTGCCGACGAGTTCGCTGCCTAGCAGCTCTGTTTCGACGTCGACAGCTGGAATCTTCGCAGCCTTGCATACGTCGTCCAAAAGCGCCTTCGCGACTACGAACCGCTCACCCCGTCGATAGAACCCGTCACCAGGAACATTGCCGAGTGGGGTTCCTTCACCAAGCGCCATCCGAACGCGAGCCACGACGTACTCGATGTCGTTGCCGATCGCGAGGGCGCGGTTGGCCGGCATGGTCCAGGGCGTCGTCGTCCAGATGACGATCGAAGCACCGGCGAGTTCGGGCCGCGTACTCTTCACGACCGGGAAGCGCACCCAGATCGTGTCGCTCTTGTGGTCGTGATACTCGATTTCGGCTTCCGCCAGCGCCGTCTTCTCGACCACCGACCACATCACCGGCCGGGCGCCGCGATAGAGCCCACCATTGAGCGCGAATTTGTGCATCTCGCGCATGATCTGCGCCTCGGCGGCGAAATTCATCGTCGCGTAGGGATTGGACCAGTCGCCCTCGACGCCGAGACGCTTGAACTCCTCGCGCTGGATGTCGATCCACTTCGCGGCGAAGTCGCGGCACTGTTTGCGGAACTCGACGATCGGCACCGCGTCCTTGTCCTGGTTCTTGGCGCGGTACTCCTCCTCGATCTTCCATTCGATCGGCAGCCCGTGGCAGTCCCAGCCCGGCACGTAGTTGGCGTCCTCGCCCTTCATCTGGTGGACGCGGTTGATCACGTCCTTGAGGATCTTGTTGAGCGCGTGGCCGATATGGAGATTGCCGTTGGCATAGGGTGGGCCATCGTGCAGCACGAATTTCTTGCGGCCCGCCGAGCGCTTACGCAGCAGCCGGTAGAGATCCATCGCCTTCCACCGCGCCAGCATCTCGGGCTCGCGCCTGGGCAGCTCGCCACGCATCGGGAATGCGGTCTCCGGCAGAAACACCGTATCCTTGTAGTCGGCGGGAGCATCGGCGCTCATGCGCGGGCCTCGTTCGAAACAATCCGGGTGACCATCAGCACGCGCTCGACATGAACGAGCCCGCGCAGCACCTCGGCGATATGAGCCGCCAAGTCGGCGGCAAGATCTGCGATCTCGACATCGACCGAGAGGTCACCGCCGCGCACGACGGCGGTGAAACGCGCGGGCAGCAAGTCACGCTTGGCGAATTCGCCGAGCACCCGCGGCGTGACGCTCACCTCGGCGGCAGCGAATACCGAAAAGCACCAGACAGATGGGAAAGTACGATCAGACGACGACATGACGCGCGGTCTCCTTCAGGTACGCAAGAACACGAACGAGCTCGACCCGGCTCTCGACGAGAGCCGGGCGGCTAATTCGCGCAATTGACGCGACGCTGAAGGACCGCAACGACATGACGCCGCGGATCATAGGGACGGCCGGGCAGCGCCGCAACCGCCTGCCAATGCGGCCCGCGCGCTTGCAGCATCGAGCGCGATCTGCGCCTTGAGCGCATCGATGCCGTCGAATTTCTGCTCCGCACGCAGAAACTGCAGCAGATCGACGCAGATCCGCTGGCCATAGAGATCGCCGGCGAAATCCAGCAGATGCACCTCCAGCCGCGGCTCGCGATCGCCGCCGAAGGTCGGCCGCAGCCCGAGATTGGCCACGCCCGGATGGCTGCGCCCGGCGATGTCGACACAGACGGCATAGACGCCGAAACGCGGCCGCACATACTCGCCGAGCCAGAGATTGGCCGTCGGGAAGCCGATCGTACGGCCGCGCCGATCGCCGATGGCGACACGGCCTTCGATCGAAAACGGCCTGCCGAGGATGGCTTGCGCAGTGGCAAGATCGCCCGCGGCGAGCGCTCCGCGCGCCGCCGTCGACGAGAAGACGGCGTTCGGCCCCGTCGCAGACGCCACCGCAGCGACGGTGGTCGTCGCCACGCCGGCCACCGCGAGGCGCGCGCGCAGCAGATCTGCGCGTCCGGCCCGGCCCTTGCCGAATACGAAATCATAGCCGACGGCGACATGGCGCGCCGCGAGTTGGTCAACCAGCAGATCATCCACGAATTGCTCGGCCGTCACGCCGGCCAATCGCGCATCGAAACGCAGCACATGGGCGAACTCGACGCCGAGCCCGGCGAAGAGGCGCAGCTTCGTGCGCAGCCGCGTCAACAGGAAGGGTGGCTGATCGGGTCGAAAGAACCGTCTGGGATGGGGCGCGAAGGTGAGAACCGCCAGCGGCCGGCCGAGGCGCCGAGCCTCCGCGCGCGCGGCGTCGATCACCGCGACATGCCCATTGTGCACGCCGTCGAAATTGCCGATCGCGATCACGGCGCCGCGGGCGGAATCGGGCAGGCCGGCTGGATGACGCAGGATACGCATGACGGGGCGGAGCGAGAGGCCCGCGACGAGCGGGCGCAGGATCAATCGCCGCTCACCGCCGCCGCCAGCTTGGGCGTGGCGACGATCGCGCGCTGGGGAACCATCACCACGGCCTCGCCCTCGAGCACAATTTTGTCACGCACAGTGACCGTCGTTGCCAGCGAGGCTCGGCGTTTCTCCGGCACCAGCTCCGTCACGGTGGCGCGCGCCCACAGCGTGTCACCGACCCGCACCGGTGCCTTGAAGCGTAGGGATTGCGAGAGATAGATGGCCCCAGGTCCGGGAAGCTTCGTGCCGATCACCGTGGAGATGAAGCTCGCCGTCAGCATGCCGTGGGCGATACGACCCGAGAACATCGTGCCCGCAGCGAATTCCTCGTTGATGTGGACGGGGTTCGTGTCGCCGGAAATGCCCGCGAACAGCACGATGTCGGCTTCGGTCAAGGTCCGTGCGACGACGGCGGTCTGGCCTACGCGCAGATCGTCGAAGAAGAAACCGTGCAGTTCATCAGCGTCGTTCATTGTCTCTGCTCCGCTCGGCAGCCGGCGCCATGATGGGTTATGCTGCAACGCACAATCTGAAAACGCGCGCAATATAGAGGGGCTCTCCGGCAGCGGCAATCGACCACATCAGCGCAGCCAAGGTTGCGGGTGGAGCCCTGATCGGTGATGAATCATCGGATGAGCATGGGTAACGACACCAGACATGGCGGATCGCGCGATCACACGCGGGAGAACCTGGAACTGATCGAGATCCTGAAGCACCTCACGCCCGAGGCGCGCAGGACTCTGGTTTCACGTTGCCGCTGGAAGATTTGGGAGCCCGGGGAGCAGATCATCGATCGCGAGACCGAGTCCGCGGATGTCTACTTCGTCGCGCATGGCACGGCGCGCGTCGTCAATTACGGGCTGAGCGGCCGCGAGGTCAGCTTCGACGACATCCCGACCGGCGGCTCCTTCGGCGAGTTGGCGGCGATCGACGGCGGCAAGCGATCGGCCAACGTCGTCGCGGTCGACGTCACGACAACGGCGATCATGCCGGCCAAGATCTTCCTGGAAGTCCTGGTCGAATATCCGGAAGTGCTGATGGCGCTGCTCAAGCGGCTGGCCCGCATCGTACGTGCATCTACCGGCCGCATCATGGATCTCTCGACCCTCGGCGCGCAGAACCGGATCTACGCCGAATTGCTGCGTCTCGCCCGTCAGGCCGGCATCAAGGACAACACTGGGATTCTGCAACCGATCCCCGTCCACAGCGACATCGCCGCGCGGGTCTCGACGACGCGTGAGACGGTCGCGCGCGTGCTCTCGGATATGCAGCGCCGCGGCCTCGTCCACCGCGAGAAGAACGGGCTGCTGATTTCCGACGTCCAGCGCCTGTCGGCGATGGTCGAGGAATTCAGCGACTGACTCCGCGCGACTAGTTCAACGCGCCGGGCTGAGTCCCAGCGCGCCCAAGGCGCGCTGGCCGTCGGCAGCGTTCAACACCAGTCCGACGCCGCTGGTCTGCGCAATTCCGACGCCGGCGACATCCACACGGCCCTGGGTATTGGGCGCCGTGTAGTTCAAGCCATTGAGAAGCTGCGTCGGCGCACCCGCGGAGCGGATCAGCATGTAACGAAAATCGATGATGCGCTGATCATTGCTGCTGTTGAAAGCGAAGAGCGGGACACCGCTAGTGTTCGGGGCCGAGAGCACCTGATTGGTGTTGGTCGGCGCGTTGCCCGCGGCCGCAAAGAGCGACGGCGCGGCCGCAGCCCCGCCCGGCAAGACGTTGGAGAGCGCGAAACTCTCGGTCGCGCCGCCGAGCGTGACGCCCAGCGTCCCGTTGACGCGGCGCTGATCGAAATTGAACGCCGCGGCGACCGCGAACTGATTGCCCGGCGTGACCGTCCCGTTGGCGTTCTGCAGCGCGAAGCTCTGCTGCGGGAAGGCGATGCTGCCGTTGAAGCTCGCAAGATTCGCATTGGTCAGGAGCGCATTCGGCAACGCGGGGAGGGCCGCCACGACGGGCTCAGGCGGCGGTGGCGGCGGTGACGCCGGTGGCGGATTGGCGACCACGGCTTGAGGCGTGGGAGGGCCCGGGCGATCCAGAGTCACCGTCAACTGCTGCAATGAGACGATGCCGCGCAGCGCGTCAGCCAGGTTGAGATTGCCGCCACCGCCGGCAGCCGGTTCGATCTCGGCCACTTGCTCCGCCGAATTCGCGTTCTGGCCGCCAGCCGAGTCGGCTGAACGCGCGCGCGCATTGGACAACTCGCCCAAGAGCTGGTCGAACTGCGACCGCTCCAGCCTGAACGGCGACGTCGGCGCCGCCCCTCTGCCGAGGATCTCGGTTGCGAAGCCCGGGCGTCGGAGTTCGACCGAGCCAACCGCGCCATCGCTGCCAGTGACGACGACCCGCCCCATGCGTTCGGCAGCATCGTTCTGAGCGCCCGGCCCAAGCAACACCACGAGGGCGCGATCATTCGTCACGCGACCGGCGACCACCGTGCCGCGAATGCCCATCGTGCCGACCGGCAGCGTGATGCGCATATCCTGCGGATTGTTGGCGGCGATCTTGCCGGTGACGAAACGAAACGCGCCGCGCGCCACATTGGCGGTCAGCTTGCCGCTCCCCGTGGGCGCGTCGAACACGAATTCGTCGATCGTCAGCGCGGCATTAGGTCCGATCGTGAAGACGGTTTCGTCGAGCAGCATGATCTGCAGGCGCGCCGCGGGACCGGTGGCGATCTGATCGCCGATCCGGATGATCTCACCCGACTGGACGACGCGGCCTGCGGCGCGCGCGCCTGGGCTTGCCGCGACCAGCTGCACCGAGCCGGTAACACCGGCGGCAACGCCAACCTGGCGACCAGCATTCGCCTGGGCCGACGCGTGCTCTGTCGCGCCGAAAGACAGCGGCAGAACGGTCAGGAACGGCAGGACCTTACGACTAATCCGACGCATCGGTTGGGACTCCCCTCATGAACGCAGGCGATACTGGGCGCGAAGCTACCGCAACACAGTGACAGGGATCACGCATCACCTCTTGGTTAATGGGTTTTTTTCTCGTTAACGCGGCGCGCAAATCAGAAATCCCAACGCTTCGTGACCCCAAAGGCGACCCGATGGTTGTCGTAGGCATTGGTCGTGATGTTCGAACGTGCGCGGACCCCTTCGATCGAGGCGAACAGGGTGATGTCGCGCAGCAACTGCCCCTGGGCCAGCTGTTCGTCGTTGATGAACACGACGAGCGGCACGCCGAGGGTGGTTCGGACTCGCGCGATGCGATCCTGGCGCTTGCGCGTCGAGACCAGCTGCTCCGCCTCGTCATAGTAGTTCGCATCGCCGCCGAGCGCGGTGACGAGGAAGATCCCCTGACCGAGCAGCCAAGTGTGGGTGAGCGTCGCCGTCAGGCCGCGATAGCTCTCGAAGCGCTCGCGCGCGTTCTTCCAGGCCGGCCCGATCTCGAAGTTCAGGCGATGCGACGGGTTGACGATCCAGTTCGCCCCGACACCGGCGAGCACTTGCACACCGGACCGTTCCGGCGCCCGTGTGCTGCGTGAGACCGCGCTGTAGGTCTGGTTCTCCGCTTCCCCGAAACCATAGATCTGGAAGCGACCGCTGAAGCGCTGCTCGATCCGCAGATTGGCGCCTTCGATACGCCCGTAGCGTTGATTGCCGAGAGTCAGGCGTCGCGCATAGGCATTCGGCACCACCCAGGTCGGTGCGAAATCGATCGCGCCGCCGAATTCGACGCTGCCGACCTGAAAATCATATTGATCCTCGCGCGCCTGCTCGCCGCGCACGTAGCTCGCGGCCGCGGTCAGACGGTCATTGTCCTGCCCGCCGATGTCGTGGGTCATCTCGATGCGGGCGATGCTCTGCAGCTGCCAATCGGACTTGCGCCGATCGGCCGCCGCGACCGGGAAGCGCGTGCCGGCCAGCAGCGCTTCACCGGAACGCGGGCTGATATTGCGGTTCCAGTCATACTGCGTGGCCAGCGAGATCGAGGCCGAGTACCGGGTCTGCTGCTTGGCGACGTCGATCTCGCGCCGATAGCGGTCGATTTCCGCGAGCAGGGTCGGCGCCATCGGCAAGCCGCGCACGATGAGCAATTCGCGTTCCGCTTCATCGATGCGCTCGAGACGAAACAGGACCACGGCGTAGAGCAGGCGAACGCGCGCTTCGTTGGGCGCGATCAGCAGCATGCGCTCGAGCGTATTCGCCGCGCCCTTGATGTCGCCGCGCGAGGCCTGGGTCTGCGCCCAGCCGAAATTCAAATTGATGTCGTCGGGCCGCGTCAGGACCTCGTCGTATTCGACCTGGCGCGCGGGCGTCGCGACGCCGCCCCGCTCGATGCGGGTAGCGTCCTCCAGCTCCTGCTGCCGACGCAGCGTGTCGCGCGCTGGATTTGTCGCGTCCGGAATGACCTGCTGTGCCCATGCCAGACCCGCCGCCATGCCGATGGCGAGCACGCTCGCGCAAAACGAGAGTCGACGGGTTCGAGACATCGCGCAAGAGTTGTTCATGGCCCCTCGTCGCAGACTACCCGGTCGGCGGGCGATGACCAAGATTGCTGATGCGACGCAACACGCGCGCACTCATTTTTCCGTCGCCGTCTCGACACCGTCCCAGTCAACCGGGGGTGGTGTGAGACGAAAGGCGGCAATCCGCTCGCGGTAGAGTGCGTAGAGACCGCGCACGGACGCCAGCTCCGGCGCGGCCGCGAGTTCGTCGCATGCCGATTCCGCCGCGTCCCAGTCTCGCGCTCGGTAGCTCGCCAGCATCCGGCCGTGCCGCGCCTGATGCGCCTCGAATTCGCGTGCGTCCTCGCCCAGCAGCGTGAACACCGCGACCGGCTTGTCCTTGCCCTTCACGCGCACGCGATCGAGCTCGATCAGCGCCCAGCCCGGCAACCGCGCCGCGAGATTCTCACCCAGCACGAGCGTGACGCCATAGGTCTTCGAGCGCCCCTCCAGCCGCGACGCGAGATTCACTTCGTCACCGATCACCGAGTAGCTGAAATGCTGGTTGGCGCCGAAATTCCCAACCGACACCTGACCGCAATTCAATCCGATGCCGATCGCGACCGGGTCGAAGCTCTGGCCCGCGGCCGCGGCCTCGGACGCCCACGCAGCATTCAGGCGATCGAGTTCGTGCATCATCGCCAGTGCGGCACGCGCCGCATTCACGGGGTGGGCGGGATCCGGCAACGGCGCGCTCCAGAACGCCATGATCGCATCGCCCATGTACTTGTCGATGAAACCCTTGCGATCGAGAATCAACGCCGTCATCGGCGTGAGGAAGGCGTTGATGAAATTGGTCAGCCCCTCGGCGCTGAGCTTCTCCGAGCGCGCGGTGAAGCCGCGGATGTCGGAGAACATGATCGTCATGTCGCGCGTGTCGCCGCCGAGCTTCAAGAGCTCGGGGTGGCGCGCCAGTTCCTCGACCAGCACCGGCGACATGTACTGCGCGAAAGTATTGCGGACCCAGCGGCGCTCGCGCTCCGTGCGCATGAAGGCCAGCAGCGAACCGATGATGTAGATCGCGAGCCCGGCGATCGCCGGAAAAACCGGATCCGCGAGATAGCCGAGCTGCCGGAACGCCAGCCAGGACACCGCGAAGCTGCCGCCGACCGCCAAGCCGCCGCCGACCGCGCACCACAGCGGGCCGAGCCGTGGCAGGAACACGATGAGCGCGCCGCCGAGCACGACCAGCCAGGCCAGCTCCGCCGCACGCATCCAGTCCGGGCGTTCGATATATTGGCCGAGCAGGATCTGCTCGGTGATGCGCGCATGGACCTCGACACCCGCGGCCAGCGGGTTGAGCGGCAGCGCGCGCAGATCCTTCAGCCCCGGCGCCGAGGTGCCGACGAACACGATCATGCCGTCGAGCGCCTTGTCGGGCAGCTCTCCCGCCAGCACCTTCCAGGCCGGCACGAAGCGCTCCAGGACTGGCCCGGTGTCGCGCAGCCATAGCCGGCCATCGCGATCGAGCGGGACGACGATGCGGCCGACACGCAGCGCATTGAGGCCCGCACGCTCCCCGAACGCGGTCTGGCCGGACGCATTGGACGAGCGCACGACGTAGGTCGTCGCGCCTTGCAGCACCCGCAGCGTCTCGACGCTGAGGGCTGGGTAGATCACCGGCTCGGCGCCCGGCGCCCGCAGCGCGACGAGCAGCGGCACGCGCCGCACGACCTGGTCACCATCGGGAATCATGGTGAACGAGCCTTGACCGGCGGCGGCGGCTTCGATCGCCGGCAGATTGCTGGTGGCGCCGCTGAACACCGGCAGATAAGGCACGGGATCATCGCCCGCGTAGCTCATGCCCCATTTCACGACCGGCACGCGTGCGCCCGGCTCGCCATGGAAGACGATGCCGACCACGCTCGGCAGCGTCGTCAGGATTTGCGCGAAGACCTCGTCATGATCGGGCAGCCGCTCGAGGAGCTTGGTCAATTCAGCGGCATCCGCACGGTCACGCCACATCGACAGCAGGCTGCGCGGGCTCGTGCGGTCGGCCTCGGCGAAGACGATGTCGAAGGCGACGACGGCGGCGCCGCGCTCCTTCAGCTTCTCGACGAGTTCGCCGACACGCGTGCGCGGCCACGGCCATTGGCCGTAGCGCGTCAGGCTTTCGTCATCGATATCGATGATCCGCACGCCTGCGTCTTCCCATTTGGCGGGCAGCAGGCGCTGATACTCGTCGAAGGTCGAATTGCGCAGCGAGCGCAACAGACCCGGCTCGGCGATGTTGCCCCAGATCGCCGCCATCAGCAGCAGCAGCGATAGAAGCCAGGCTGGCAAACGCATGCCCATCTGCTACCGCGCCTGAACGCGGGAGGCCATGTTTTCCGCGCCGACGGGCAGGTCGCGCAGCTGCAACGGCGCGTGTACGCTCGATCTGATGGATCGATCAGATCAGGCGGGCCCTGGCCCCGCGCCGGGTCGCAGTCGCGACTTTCACCTGTACCTCGCCGCACGCGCGTGCGTCTCGCTGGCCATGCAGGTCCAGGGTGTCACCGTGGGCTGGCAGATCTACGAGATCACCGGCGATGCGCTGTCGCTCGGCTATGTCGGGCTGGCCGTGTTCCTGCCGACGGCGCTGTTCACCTTGCCTGCAGGTGACGCGGCCGATCGATTCGACCGCCGGCACCTCGCCGCGGCCAGCTACGCGGTCCAGGCGATCGGGGCTGCCCTGCTGTTCTGGCTCTCCGTCGCCGATCAGGCCACGCCTCGGGCGCTCTACGCCGTGCTGGCGATCATCGGCGCCGCGCGGGCGCTGGCCGGTCCCGCGCAGCAATCGCTCCTGCCCCTGCTCGTGCCGGCGACGGGGCTCGCCAAAGCCGTAGCCTGGACCTCCGCGGCGTTCAAGCTGGCGAGTGTCCTCGGACCGGCGGTGGGCGGCGCGCTGCTGGTCGCCGGCCCGCCGGCCGGCTACGCCACCGCGGCGTGCCTGTTCACGCTCGCCCTCGCCACGATGCTGACGATCCGCACCAGCGGCCGGCGCGATGTCGTCGCCAGCGAGATCTCGGCAATGCGCCGCCTGCTGGCCGGGATCGAGTATGTCTGGCGCAAGCCGATCGTCCTCGGCGCGATTTCCCTCGACCTGTTCGCGGTCCTGCTGGGCGGCGCCACCGCGTTGCTGCCGATCTATGCGCGCGACATCCTGGCCGTCGGCCCGCAAGGCCTGGGCGTGATGCGCAGCGCGCCGGCCGTCGGCGCCATCGTGATGGGGCTGTGGCTCGCCGCGCGGCCGCTGGAGCGTCGCGTCGGGCGCGTGATGCTCGGCGCCGTCGCGAGCTTCGGGGTCGCGACGATCGTCTTCGGCCTGTCGACCAATTTCATGGTGTCGCTGGTCGCGCTCGCTGCGATGGGCGCGGCCGACATGATCAGCGTGCTTGTGCGTCAGACCACGATCCAGCTGGCGACCCCCGACGACATGCGCGGGCGCGTGTCGAGCGTCAACTCGCTCTTCATCGGCGCCTCGAACGAACTCGGCGAATTCGAATCCGGCGTCACCGCCGCATGGTTCGGCGCCGTGCCCGCGGTCATCCTCGGCGGGGTCGGGACGGTGGCCGTGGTGATGATCTGGGCGTGGCGATTTCCGGCCCTGCGCGGGCTCGACCGGTTCACCGACGTCACGCCGCGCTGAGGTCGCCTCACTCGGCGGCCGTCAGCTCCTTCACGAGTTCAGACGCCAGCTTGCGGACTTCGCCAAGGCCCATGCCCTGACTCAGCCGCGGATGATAAAGCAGCTTCAGCATGCGCACGTCGCCCGGCGGCAAGTCGAGATGGCGAAACCCCGCGGCGGTGACCGACCAGCTGGAATTCGACGTGCTCAGCAGCCCCATCACCTTGGTCAGCTGCTTGATCACGCAGGCCCGCTGCTCCTCGGCGCTGTTCTTCACGGAGATCCCCACCAGCGCCGCATAAGGGCGCTCGGCGGAGTTGCGCAGCGTCAGCGCGTAGCAAGGCGCTGAGCCGCGCGCCATCCCGATCATCGTCACCAGGCTCGCGTCGCGTTGAAAGAAGGTCGCGAGCTGCGTGCGATACGGCTCGTTCTGGATGTCGGTGAACGGCTCGTCCGCCCAGACGATCGAGACATTGCCCGCCGCGTTGCCGGCAAGCTGGATGTCGTGACCCGTGATCGCCTTCAGCCGTTCGGTATGGCTGCGGATGAGCGCGAGGGCAGGCTCGGGCGCCGGCATGCCGATTAACGCGATGCGCACGGGAACCGTCCATCGCGTGAGCTTGGGTTCGTCGGTCACGGAGCCGGATGTCGACCCCAAGGCGACCGTGGCGAAAGTCGCGACGATCTCGTCGTTACTCGGCGCCTGGGCGCGGATAGCATGCGAGTTCGCCATCAGGCCGAAGAACACGGCAACAGCAATCCACCGCATGACTCAGATGTCGACCTCCCAGCAGCCTCGGTTGCGCGTGCCGGCGCGCAGAACGCGCCGCCGCTCATGCAGGATCAAATCGCCTACGACGGCATTGGGCAAGCCATTCGAAAAATCGACCCAGCTCTTTCCCGTATCCTGGGAACGATACACTCCATGGTCGGTCGCGAGGAAGACACGGCGTGTGTTCTTCGGATCGACGATCAGCGCGTTCACCGGGATGTCCGGCAGCTTGCCGGAGCGATCGACCCAGGTCTTGCCGCCGGCGCCGGAACGAAACACGTGTCCGGCGCCGAAGCTCGAATAGCTGACCCAGATCACCTTGGCTGTCGTTCCGACCACCACGATGTCGCTGATGTAGCCGGCGCGCGGGCTCTTAAGCGCCGTGACGGTGGCCTTCGCCCAACCGCCGGCCGGGTTCGCGATGCGATAAAGCGCGCCGCGCATCGTGCCGACGAAGATCGTGCTCGCGTCGATGATCGAGAGCGCTGACACGAGATCGGGGTCGGACGCGCCGGAACCGGGCAACGCAACTTCGGCCCAATTGCTCCCGAGATCGGCTGAGACGAAAACCGTCTTGCCGGCCTTGGCCACCAGCCGGTCGCGCACATCCATCGGCGGATAGAACAACGCGTCGTAATCGTCGGGCGCAGGTGGCGAGACATCGATCCACTTGAACGCCTGCGCGCCGCGCGCGGCCGCCCGCTCGATCCAAATCCCGTAGTAGGAATGGAACACGACGCCGCCGGACTCTTCGCTCGCACCGCAATCGCCGCCGTCACCCAGCGCGATCTGATCCCAGCGCGGCGCGGCATCGAATCCGAGCGTGCCGTTGTCCTGCGTGCCGCCGACGAGCCAGCGATCCTCGCTCTCGATCTGGGCGAGGAATTCGAACTCCGTGATCCCCAGTCCGGGATTCAGCGACTCCCATTTCGCGCCGTTGTCGGGGGAGCGGAACAAGCCGCCATCGTTGCAGCAGTAGAGTGTCGTGGGCGTCGTCGGATCGAAGCGCACGTCGTGGATGTCCGGATGGATCGAATCACCGCTGCTGCGCGACGAGATGTTGTCCCAGGTCCAGCCGCCCGCGCCCGCGCGCCGGCCGCGGAACAATTCGATCGCGCCCCAGATCACCAGGTTGGGATCGACCGGCGAAACCGCGAGCGCCCAATCGTACCAGGCCTGAGTCACGTCGAGCCGCGACGGGCCCGATTCCGCGACGAAGGACCCGCCCGCACCAGCGCGCCGCCAGAACAGGGCGCCCCGATCGACAGCCCCGGCGACATAGACGATGCCCGGATTGGAGGGCGCGTGGCAGACCTCGAGACGTTGAAAGCGTGTTCCCGCCGGCGCGCCAGGCAGCGCCACCGCGGCCCAGCTGCCACCGCCATTGGCCGATCTGAGCAAGCCGATATCAGCGGCGACCAGGATCTCGGTCGGCTGAGTGGGATTGATCGAGACATGCCAGGTCAGCCCGGCGCGCAACGCACGCCAGGTCTTGCCGCCGTCGCGGCTTTCGAACAACCCCGCAACCGCGGCGACCCAGACATGCAGCGAGTCCGTCGGGTCGACGGCGATGTCGTAGATCCCGGTCCCGGTCAATGCCGGCGCGGGGAGATGTTCCCAGGTCGTTCCACCATCGATCGAGCGCAGCAATCCGACACCAAGCGGAGAGCGGGTGTCGCCCTCACCCGTCCCGGCATAGAGGATGTTCGGCGACCCCGGCGCGGCCACGATGGCGCCCATCGCGGTCGTCGGCATCTGATCGGTCAGCGGCCGCCACGTGTGGCCGCCATCCTCCGAGCGCCACAACCCGCCGCCCGCCGTGCAGAGCGTCAGCTTGTTGCGGTCGGCGCGATCGACGATGACGCCCGAACACCGTCCCGAGACGGCGGGTTGATTATTGCCGCCCTTGCCGTAGGTCTGGCCGCGCGGGATGAGCCTGGGGCCGAGTTCGCGCCACACAGGCAAGCCGACCGCGGCGGCAATCCCCGGCGCCATTCGTGTCTTCGCCGCGAAGGCGGGCGCGTAGTTGATCCTGGCGCCAGCCGATTTGGCGGGCTTGCCCGAGCGAGCGGCACCTGCCCGGCCCTTGGCCGCCAAGCCCGAGCCCGGCCCGCCGGAGGTCGACACTTCGCCATCACTGAAGGACGTCCGCGCGATCCCGCGCTGGGTCTCGAAATACTCGATACGCCCGAACGCCTTGCCCGCCGGATTGCGCCGCTTCGCCGCGGCCGAAGCGGTCGCGCGTACGGACACCTCGGCGCTCGTCTCGTCCATCGGACCTTTCATGATCTTCCCCTCGGGTTGAGCGCGCGGTCGCGAGCAGAGCGCCAAGCGCCACGCGACTGGTCACTTCTTGCGCGTCTTGCTCCGTCGCTTCGGCGGATCGCTCGCGGGCATCTCGGGCGCGTTGGCACGGGCAGGTGGCCCGAGGCCGCGCGCGCGCTCGAACTGGCGCACACGCTCCGCTGCGCGCCCACCGGGAAACCCGGACCCGGCGGGCCCCTTGGCCTTGCCGGACGCCGGCTTGGCGGGCGGCTTCTTGGCGGGCGGCTT
>Ga0163144_10006993_pt1 | contig 24821 bp, 22 predicted proteins | sample OliLak19BULKMAT1_FD_123175 | JGI IMG/M metagenome (GOLD analysis project Ga0163144, IMG submission 123175) | Freshwater microbial mat bacterial communities from Lake Vanda, McMurdo Dry Valleys, Antarctica - Oligotrophic Lake LV.19.BULKMAT1 | ecosystem: Environmental > Aquatic > Freshwater >... | reverse complement strand
TTCTTCGGCCTGCTGTTCGTGGCCTTCATCGTCTTCTCGCCGACCGGCCTGGTCGGCCTGTACGAAAGGGCGACGGCGCGGTGGCGCAAGGTGGCCACGAGCGAGGCGGCGATGGCGCAGCGGCTGGCCGGCACCGTCACCCTGCCCGACTTCCTGCGCCCACCACAGGCGGGCGGCGATGCCGTCCTCGAAGCGCTCGGCCTGGCCAAGTTCTTCGGCGGCATCCATGCGGTCAAGGATATGTCGCTGCGGCTGCGCGACCGCACGCTGCATGCGCTGATCGGCCCGAACGGCGCCGGCAAGACGACGGCGTTCAACCTGATCTCAGGCCTGTACACGCCCGACCGCGGCACGGTCACGCTGGCCGGGCAAGCGATCACCGGGCAAACGCCGGAGCAGATCACGACTGCCGGCATCGGCCGCTCGTTCCAGATCACCAACCTGTTCGCCTCACTTTCGGTGGCCGAGAACGTTCGCCTGGCGGTGCAAGCGCGCCACCCGCGACGGTTCGCGGTGTGGACCGACGCGGCCTCGCTGGCAGAAGTCAACCGCGACAGCGCCGAGGTCGTGCGCACGATGGGCCTGGGCGGGATGGAATCGGCGCCTGCATCGTCGCTGTCCTACGGCGGCCAGCGCCTGCTCGACATGGCGCTGGCCCTGGCCACCCGCCCGCGTGTGCTCCTGCTCGACGAGCCGCTGGCCGGCCTGGCCGCGGCCGAGCGCGAACGCGTCGGGCAGTTGATCAAGGGCATCTCGGCCGACCTGCCGGTGCTCCTGGTCGAACACGACATCGACCGCGTCTTCGCGCTGGCCGACGCGGTGACGGTGATGAACGACGGTGAGGTGCTGGTCGACGGCACCGTAGACGACGCGCGCAATTCGCCGCAGGTGCAGGCGGTGTACATCGGCGCCGGCTCGCACGCGCTGGCTGAACGCGAGCGGCCGAGCACGGCACGCGAAAGCGTGCTGCTGAGGCTCGACGGCGTCAACACATTCTACGGCAAGAGCCACATCCTGCGCGACGTTAGCTTGGAAGTTCACGACAACGAAATCGTCGCGCTGCTCGGGCGCAACGGCGCGGGCAAGTCGACGCTGTTGAAGTCGGTGATCGGCGTGGCCGCACCGGCCAGCGGCAACATCACCCTTGGCGACGAAGCGCTGGCGCGGCGCCCCGCCGCCGAGATCGCGCGCCTCGGCGTGGCCTATGTGCCGCAAGGCCGCGGCCTGTTTGCCGGCATGTCGGTGGCCGAGAACATGGAGCTCGGCCGGCTGAAGCGGCGCAATGGCGCCGGGATGCACTGGGAAGAGGAGAAGATCTTCGCCTTCTTCCCGCGCATCAAGGAGCGCTGGCGCTCTCCCGCTGACTACCTGTCGGGGGGCGAGCAGCAGATGGTGGCCGTGGCGCGTGCGCTGTCGGGCGACACCCGCGTGCTGTTGCTCGACGAGCCGTTCGAGGGCCTCGCGCCGGCCATCGTCGAGGAGCTGTTCGAGGCCTTCGACAAGTTGCGCCACGAAGTCGCGATCTTGATCGTCGACCACCACCTCGACCTGGCGCTGGCGCTGTCGGATCGCACGGTGGCGCTCGAGCGCGGCGAAGTCACGCATGTCGGCCCGTCGGCCGCGCTGTCGCGCGACCTCGATCTGCGGCGCAAGGTGTTGTGGTTGTGAACAAGGGTGCAGGCGATGACTGTTCAATCTTCCGCTAGCGGCTCGGTCGCCATCGTCGCGATCGTTGGTTCAGGCCTGATCGGCCGCTCCTGGGCTAACGTCTTCGCCCGCGCCGGCTGGCAGGTGCGGGTGTGGGATCCTAGCCAAACGCAGCGCGAGGCGGCGCACGCCCTCATCGCGCAGTCGCTGCACGAATTGCAAGCGCATGGCCTGGTGCAGGACGCTGCGACTGCCGCGGCGCGCGTCGCGGTCGTGGCCACGCTCGAAGAAGCGGTGCACGCGGCCGACTACGTGCAAGAGAGCGGGCCCGAGGTGCTGGACATCAAACGCAGCACCTTCGCCGCGCTCGACGCCGCAGCACCGCCGCACTGCGTGCTCGCCTCGTCTACCTCGGCCATCGTCGCCTCGCTCTTCACCGAAGCGCTGACCGGCCGCGCGCGTTGCATCGTCGCGCACCCGGTCAACCCGCCGCATCTGGCGCCGGTGGTCGAACTGTGCGGCGCGCCGTGGACGAGTGCAGAAACCAAGACACGGGCGACGTCGGTGATGCGCGCAGTCGGCCAGGTGCCGATCGACGTCAAGCGCGAAATCGACGGATTCGTGCTCAACCGCCTGCAGGTCGCGCTACTGACCGAGGCCTTCCGCCTGGTGCAGGACGGCGTCGTCAGCCCGCAGGACCTCGACGCCACCATCCGCGACGGCCTGGGCCTGCGTTGGGCCTTCATGGGCCCGTTCGAGACGATCGAGCTGAACGCGCCGGGTGGCATCACCGACTATTGCGAGCGCTACGTGCCCTGGTTCCGCCGCTACCTGGCCGACCTGCCGGACGCGAGTGTCTGGGACGAAGCCCAGTGGCGTGCAGCAGCCGCCGCCTGGGGCCCGGCGCCCGAGGCGAGCGCGGTGGCGGCCAAGAGCCTCTGGCGCAACGAGCGGCTGGCCGCGCTGGCCGCGCACAAGCGGGCGCAAAAGCCCTGGCAGGATTCGTGACCCAAGGAGCACTCAACATGGCCCACCCGAAAAGCAAGCAGCGCAAGGTGATGATCACCTGCGCCGTCACCGGCGCGATCCACACGCCGAGCATGTCGCCGCACATCCCGATCACGGCCGACGAGATCGCCGAGGCCGCGCTCGGCGCGCACGAGGCCGGCGCAGCACTCGTGCATCTGCATGCGCGCGACCCCGTCGACGGCCGGCCCGACCAGCGGCCCGAGGCCTTCGCGCCATTTCTCAAACGCGTGAAAGAGGCCAGCAACGTCGTCATCAACATCACCACCGGCGGCGCGCCGACGATGGGCGTCGAAGAGCGCCTGAAGCCCTGCGCGCACTTCAAGCCCGAGGTGGCGTCGCTGAACATGGGCTCGATGAACTTCGGCCTGTTCCCGATGCTGGCGCGCTTCAAGGACTTCAAGTTCGACTGGGAGCGTCCCTACCTCGAAGGCTCGGACGAGCGCATCTTCAAGAACACGTTCGCCGACATCGCCAACATCCTGACCACCTGCGCCGCCAACCGCACGCGTTTCGAGATCGAGTGCTACGACATCGGCCACCTCTACACGCTGCGCCACTTCGCCGACCGTGGCCTGGTCAAGCCGCCGTTCTTCATCCAGTCGGTGTTCGGCATCCTGGGCGGTATCGGCCCGCACCCCGAAGACGTGGCGCACATGAAGCGCACCGCCGACCGCCTGTTCGGCGACCAGTACCAGTGGAGCGTGCTGGGCGCCGGGCGCAACCAGTTGCCGATCGCCACGCAGTCGCTGGCGCTGGGCGGCAACGTGCGCGTGGGCCTGGAAGATTCGCTCTGGATCGGCGCCGGCCGCCTGGCCGAGAGCAACGCCCAGCAGGTGCGTGCTATCCGCCAGGTCATCGAAGGCCTGGGCCTGCAAGTGGCAAGCGCCGACGAAGCCCGCGAGATGCTGGACCTGAAGGGCGGCGACCAGGTGAATTTCTAGGCCCGGCACCGCCAAGGCCGAGCCGCTGGCCGGGCCGGGGTGCGCCCGCGCTATCCTCCCCGCCCATGTACGCGTCCTTCTTCGGCCTGAAGCAAGAGCCGTTCTCGATCGCGCCGGACCCGCGTTACCTGTTCATGAGCGAGCGCCACCGCGAGGCGCTGGCGCACCTGCTGTACGGCGTGAAGGGCGGCGGCGGCGGCTTCGTGATGCTGACCGGCGAGATCGGCGCCGGCAAGACCACCGTCTGCCGCTGCCTGCTCGAGCAGATTCCCAAACACTGCAACGTCGCCTACATCTTCAACCCCAAGCTCACGTCGATCGAGCTGTTGAAGACGGTCTGCGAGGAGTTCCACGTGGCCTACCCCGCGCGCAGCAGCGGGCGCGCGACGACCAAGGACTACCTCGACCCGCTGAACAAGTTCCTGCTCGAGTCGCACGCCAGCGGGCAGCACAACGTGCTGATCATCGACGAGGCGCAGAACCTGTCAGCCAGCGTGCTCGAGCAACTGCGCCTCTTGACCAACCTCGAAACCAACGAACGCAAGCTGCTGCAGATCGTGCTGATCGGCCAGCCTGAATTGCGCGTGTTGCTGGCCCGGCCCGAGCTCGAGCAGCTGGCCCAGCGCGTCGTGGCGCGCTACCACCTGGGCGCGCTCACCGAAACCGAGACCGCGCAGTACCTGCGGCACCGCCTGGCCATTGCCGGGCTGACGACCGCCAACCCGTTCTCCAAGCGCGCGATGCGCCGCATCCACCAGCGTTCGCGCGGCGTGCCGCGGCGCATCAACCTGCTGGCCGACCGGGCCTTGCTGGGCGCTTATGCCGACGGCGTGGCACGCGTGGACCAGGCCATCGTCGACAAGGCCGCCGCCGAGGTCTTCGCACGTGCCGACCGCACGCAGCTGCTGCGCAATCTGGCACCGTGGGGCCTGGGCCTGGCTGCAGGGGCCTTGATTGCGACGCTGGCGGCGCTTTGGATACAGCGCAGCGCGGCACCGTCCGAAGCTGCTGGCTTGCCTGGCGCCGGCGCGGCTTCGGCGGCTGTGGGGCGCGTCAGCAGTGCCTCGAGCGCGGGCGCTGCGCGCACTGCCGCCCCAGCCAGTGCCAGTTTCAGTGCCGCGACCGCAAGCGCTGGCGCCGCGCCGCTGTTCATCGCTCCGGCTGACGTGGCCTCGCGCTTCACCGCGCCGCACCGTCGCGAGGCCGAAGCCTGGCGTGAGCTGGCCGCCTGGTGGAGCACGGCCGCGCCGATGGCCGACGGCGCCGCTGCGCCCGGCAAAGGCCCCGACCCCACCGCCGCCGACGCATGCGCTCCTCAGGCGCCTTCGACCTGGCAGTGCTTCCGCAGTCCCAATGGCGGCCTCGCCCTGGTGCGCCAGCTCGACCGGCCGGGCCTCGTGACGCTGCGCGACGACGCCGGCAGGCCGCTGCATGCCTTGCTGGTGTCGCTCGACGACCGCGTCGCCACGCTGCGCATGAACGGGCAGAGCCTGCCCGTGGCGCTGGTCTCGCTGGCCAACCTCTGGCAAGGCGACTTCGCGACCTTCTGGCAGGCGCCCGCCGGCTACCAGCGCGCGCTGACCGATGGTGACAGCGGGCCGCTGGTCGACCAACTGGCAGCGCAGCTCGCAGCCTGGCGCGGCGACGCGCCGCCGGCCGGCGCGCAACGCTACGACAGCGCGTTGAAGGCGCAGGTGCAGGGCTTCCAGTTCGCCCAGGGCTTGCGCGCCGACGGACTGGCCGGCCCGACCACCTACATGCAGCTCGCACGCGCCAGCGCCGGGCCCAGCGGCGCCGCCACCGAGCCTCGTTTGAGCGCGCGCCGCTGATGTCGTACATCCTCGATGCGCTGAAACGCGCCGACGCCGACCGTGACCGCCAACGCGCCGCCGTGCCCGACCTGCATGCGCAATCGGACGCCTACCCGTTCCGCGAACCCGCGGCTTCGAGCACGCCGCGATGGTGGCTGGGCGGCGCGGCCCTGGCCGCGGGGGTGATTGCGGGCCTGGCCTGGTGGATGCTCGGTGCACGCGATGCGCCGGTGCCGACCCCGCGGCCCGTGGCGGTTGCGGCCCCACCGCCTGCGGCGGTGACAGTGAACCCGCCGCTGGGGGTGCCCGCCGCGCAACCGGCCGCTGTGCCACCTGCGCTGGCCGTGCCGGCTCCGGCGGCGGCGCTACCCCGCCCGGAGACCCGTCGACCGGCCCCGGCCACCTCGCCCGCTCCAGCGGCCGCGCCACCCGAGCGCGTACCGCTCTATGCCGCCCTGCCTCCCGCACTGCGCAGCCAGATGCCGGGGCTGAGCGTCAACGGCTCGGTCTACTCGCGCACCCGCGCGGGCCGCATCGTGATCCTCAACGGCCAGGTGTTCCGGGAAGGCGATCGACCCACCGACGGCCTCGTCGTCGAGGAGATTCGCCTCAAGTCGAGCGTGCTGTCGTTCCGCGGCACGCGGTTCGAGCTGCCGCATTGAGTGGAGGTGTGCCCCCGAGCTCGCTGCGCTCGCTACCCCCCGAGGGGGCCGCCCGCTGACGGACCGGCGGAGCCGGATCCGTGGCGGGATGCTTGGGCTGGCTGGTCCAGCAGTTCGCGGTATAGGGCCAGGTAGCTGGTCGCGGCCGCGTCCCAGCCGAAGCGCTGCGCCATCGCACGGCGGCGCACGGCGCGCCACGCCGTGGGGCGGGCCCACAGTGCGAACGCCCGTCGCACGGCACGCGTGAGGTCGGCCGCGGCGAAGTCATCGAAGACGAAACCGGTCGCGCGCTCGTCAGCCAGGTCCTCGAGCGTGCAATCGACCACCGTGTCGGCCAGGCCACCGGTGCGGCGCACCAGCGGCAGGCTGCCGTAGGCCAGCGCGTAGAGCTGTGTCAGGCCGCAGGGTTCGAAGCGCGACGGCACGAGGGTCACGTCGCTGCCGGCAAAGATGCGATGCGCGAGCGCCTCGTCATGCCCCCGGCGCAGCGCCACCTGGCGGGGGTGCGCCGCTGCGGCCGCGGAGAAAACCGCTTCGATCGAGGCGTCGCCGCGGCCCAGCACCGCCAGTTGCCCGCCGCGCTCGACGATCGCCGGCAGCGCCTGCGCCACGAGGTGCAGGCCTTTCTGCTCGGTGAGGCGGCTGACCACGGTGAACAGCGGCGCAGCGGTCTGCACATCCAGCCCGAACTCGCGCTGCAGCGCCGCCTTGCAGACGGCCTTGCCCGCCATGCGCTCGGCGTCGTAGGGTCGCGCGATGGCCGGGTCGGTGGCCGGATTCCACACCGCCGCGTCGACACCGTTCAGGATGCCCGAGAGCACCGCGCTGCGCTCGCTCAGCAGGCCGTCGAGCCCGGCGCCGAGGGCCGGTTGCTGGATTTCGCGCGCATAGGTGGGGCTGACGGTCGTGATGCGGTCGGCGTAGTGCAGGCCGGCCTTCATGAACGACAGCTGGCCATGGAACTCGAGCCCTTGCACCGCATAAGCCTGCGTCGGCAGACCCAGGTCGACGAAGCGGTCGGCCGGGAACAAGCCCTGGAAAGCCAGGTTGTGCACGGTGTAGACGCTCGAAGCGCGGTGTGGCGCTGCAGAGGGCAGCAGCGCCAGGTAAGCGGGTGCCAGCCCGGCGTGCCAATCGTGTGCATGCACGACCTGCGCCTGCCAGTGCGCATCGAGCCCGCTGGACAACCGCGCCGCGGCCAGGCCCAGCGCTGCGAAACGGCGGTGGTTGTCGGCGTAGGCCACGCCGGCCTCGTCGGCGTAAGGATTGCCATGGCGTGCGTACAGCGCGTCGTCACACAGCAGGTAGATCGGCAGGCCGGCCAGCGACGGCGCGTCGAAGGTCCCCGAGACCAACTCTGAAGGCGCGCCTCCCCAGGGGGACGGCAGCGTGCCGACGGCGCGGCGTGCGCGCAGTGCCCGCGTCAGGGCCGGGAAGCCCGGCAGCAGCAGGCGGGCATCGGCCCCGGCCAGGCGCAACGCGGTCGGCAGGGCGCCCAGCACGTCGGCCAGGCCGCCCGTCTTGAGCAGCGGAAAGACTTCGGCGCCCACATGCAGGACGCGCAACGCGGAGCGGTTGCGCACCGCGGCGCGCGGCGCCTTCACAGTCGGGCGAGCATGTCGCGCGTGATCAGCACGACGCCACCCTCGGTGCGTTCGAAGCGGGCGGCGTCGGCGCTGGCATCCTCGCCGACGACCAGTCCCTCGGGCAGCTTGCAGCCGCGGTCGAGGACGACCTTGTGCAAGCGGCAGTGGCGCTCGATCGTGACGCCGGGCAGCACCACCACCTGGTCGATGGTGCAGTACGAATGCACTCGCACGTTGGAGAAGAAGACTGCGCTGGTGATGTGCGATCCGCTGACGATGCAGCCGCCTGACACGATCGTGTTGACCGCCACGCCGTGTGAGCCATCGTGGTTGGGGATGAACTTGGCCGGCGGCAACTGGCGCTGGTGGGTCCAGATCGGCCACTCGGTGTCGTAGATGTCGAGCTCTGGGTCGATCGACGCCAGGTCGAGGTTGGCTTCCCAGAACGCGTCGATGGTCCCGACATCGCGCCAGTACGGGGGCGCACCGTTCGGATTGGCGATGCAGCTCATGCCGAACGGATGCGCCAGCGCACGCCCCTGGCCGACCACGCGCGGGATCACATCCTTGCCGAAGTCGTGGCTCGAAGCGGGATCGGCCAGGTCTTCCTCGAGCAGCTGGTACAGGTACGCCGCATCGAACACGTAGATGCCCATGCTGGCCAGCGAGTGCTCGGGGTTGTCGGGCATCGGCGGCGGGTCGGCCGGCTTCTCGACGAAGCTGGTGACGCGGCGCTCGGCGTCGACCGCCATCACACCGAACGCGCGCGCCTCATCGCGCGGCACTTCGATGCAACCCACCGTGCAGCCACTGCCATGCAGCACGTGGTCTTCGAGCATCAACGAGTAGTCCATCTTGTAGACGTGGTCGCCCGCCAGCACCACGATGTACTCGGGGCGCGTGGACTCGATGATGTCCCGGTTCTGGTAGACGGCGTCGGCCGTGCCGCGGTACCAGTGCTCTTCGCCGGCACGCTGCTGCGCAGGCAGCAGGTCGACGGTCTCGTTCATCTCGGCGCGCAGGAAACTCCAGCCGCGCTGGATGTGGCGCAACAGCGAGTGGCTCTTGTATTGCGTGACGACGCCGATGCGGCGGATGCCCGAGTTGACGCAGTTGGACAGAGCAAAGTCGACGATGCGGAACTTGCCGCCGAAGTAGACCGCCGGCTTGGCGCGCTTGTCGGTCAACTGCTTCAGGCGCGAGCCGCGCCCGCCTGCCAGCACCAGGGCCACGGTTCGACGAACCAGCTGGTGGGGTTGCAGTCCGGTGGCACTCGGGATGCGTCGTTGCATAACATCAGCTCCAGCAGGCGGTCGGTGCGCCCGCGAACATTCTGCGACAGCCTTTCGCCAGCGTGAGCAGGACTTCCCGGGCTAGGATCGACATCCTCTCAATTTCAGTTCCGGAGTCCAACATGGGCCTGATTTCGTTCATCAAGGATGCTGGCGAAAAGCTGTTCGGTATCGGCCAAGCCAAGGCCGCGCAAGAGGCGGTGAAGGCCGCGCCGACACCCGAGAACGTGGCCGCGATGAGTGCTGCGGCCAGCGAGGCGATCGAGAAGTACATCAACACGCAGGGCTTGTCGGTGAGCGGACTCGACATCGAGTTCGATGCAATGAGCGGTGCGGTCACGGTAGCAGGCACCGTGTCCGACCAGGCGACCAAGGAGAAGGTGCTGCTGTGCTGCGGCAACGTGGCCGGCGTGGCCTCGGTCAACGACATGCTCGTGGTCACCACCCCGGAACCCGAGTCACAGTGGCACACGGTGGTCAGCGGCGACAACCTGTCGAAGATCGCCAAGAAGTTCTACGGCGACGCCAACAAGTACCCGGTGATCTTCGAGGCCAACAAGCCGATGCTTTCGCACCCCGACAAGATCTACCCCGGTCAGATGCTGCGCATTCCCGTGGCCTGAAGCCCCTCCATCGAGGCCATCGCCTCGCCCATGCGTACGAGTGCGCCCGTCCGCCACGACGGATCGAAGCGCAACGGCCCGGGCGGGAACAACAGCACCACCGTCGAGCCCAGCAGGAAGCGGCCCATCTCGTCGCCCTGCGCCAGGCGCACCGTCTGCGCCGGGCCGTCGTAACGCCACTCGCGCAACTGGCAGGCGCGCGGCGGGTTCACCACGCCATGCCATACCGTGGCCATGCTGCCGACGATGGTGGCGCCCACCAGCACCAGGATCCACGGTCCTGCCTCGCCTTCGAAAGCGCAGACCACGCGCTCGTTGCGCGCGAAGAGTCCCGGCACACCCCGCGCTGTCACGGGGTTGACTGAAAACAGCGCGCCCGGCACGTGGACCATCCGCGTCAAGCGGCCGCCGCACGGCATGTGCACGCGGTGGTAGTCCTTCGGGCTCAGGTAAAGCGTCGCGAAATGCCCGCCGGCAAACGGCGCCGCCAAGGCCGCATCGCCGCCCAGCAAGGCGGTCGTGCTGTAGCGGTGGCCCTTGGCCTGGAAGATCTGGTCGCCTGTGATGGCGCCCAACTGGCTGATCGCGCCGTCGACCGGACTCACCAGCGCACTCTGCGCCATCGGCCGCGCGCCGGGTTTCAGCGCGCGGGTGAAGAAGTCGTTGAAGCTGGCGTAGCGGGCGATGTCGGGCTCGGCCGCTTCGCCCATGTCGACGCCGTACTTCGCGACGAAGCGGCGAACGATCTCAGTGGTGCGCGCGCCGCCGCGCCAGTTGGCCACGACGCCGGCGAACGCCGTCATCGCCTGCTTGGGCATCAGGTACTGGGGAACGACGGCCCAACGGTCGGCCGCCAGCGGCGCGCCCGCGTCCGTGTCGGGCGTCATCGCAGGGGCGAGAGCTCGCGCAGCGCCTTCACGACGCCCTGCCCCACCGACGCGCCGAAGCGCTTGGCCAGACGCTCGGCCACGTTGTCGTGCGGCGTGTAGTCGATGATCTCTTCGGCCTTGACGACCTCGCGGGCCACGTAGTCGAGGTTGCCGATGCGGTCGACCAGACCCTGGCGTACGGCCTCTTCGCCGTTCCAGAACAGGCCGGAGAAGGTGTCGGGTGTCTCCTTCAGCCGAGCGCCGCGGCCGTCTCTCACGACCTTGATGAACTGTTCGTGGATCTGGTCGATCATGGCCTTGGCCAGGGCCGTCTGCTTCGGGTCCTGCGGCGAGAACGGGTCGAGCATGCCCTTGTTCGCACCGGCGGTCAGCAAGCGCCGTTCGACGCCCAGCTTCTCCATCGTGCCGGTGAAGCCGAAGCCGTCCATCAGCACACCGATGGAGCCGACGATGCTGGCCTTGTCGACATAGATCTCGTCGGCGGCCACCGCGATGTAGTAGGCGCCCGAAGCGCACATCTCCTCGACCACCGCATACACCTTCTTCTTGTGCAGGGCCTTCAGGCGTCGGATCTCGTCGTTGATGATGCCAGCCTGCACCGGGCTGCCGCCGGGCGAGTTGATGCGCAGCACCACGGCCTTCGCGCTGGTGTCCTCGAATGCGCTCTTCAGCGCGGCCACCAGGTCCTCGGCATTCGCTTCGCTTTCGGAGGCAATCTCGCCGCGCACTTCGACCAGGGCGGTGTGCGGTCCGCTCGGCGCGGTGACGTTGTTGCGGGCCACCAGCAGCGCCCACATCAGCGCCAGCACGATGCCCATCCAGGCCAGCCGGAAGAAGATGCGCCAGCGGCGTTCGCTGCGGCGCTCGGCCAGCAACACACTCGCCAGTTGCTCGAGCGTCGACTCGTGGCCGGCAAGCAGCTTGGTTGCCGCCGCCGGCGCTTGTGAGGCAGGCGGCACGACGGGCTGCACGGGCGGCGGCTGGGTGGCCTGGAAGGTCGGCTCGTCGGGGGGGGTGGTCATGCTGGGGAGCCTGGTAAGTCGGGCGGGGCACCGTCGGCGTCGAAAGACAACGGCGCAATGTCGCGGGAAGGATACCAAGACACCTGCCCGCCCTGCTCGCTCACCTCGACGGGCATCAGCCGGCCGCGCTGGCAGGGCCCACCGACGCAGTGGCCGCTCGCCGGCTCGTAGGTGGCACCGTGGATCGAGCAAATGATGTAGCGCTTGGCGGCATCGAGGAATTCGCCAGGCTGCCAATCCATCTCGGTCGGCACATGGGCGCAACGGTTGATGTAGGCCACCACGCGGCCGTCGAAGCGCAGCGCGAAGGCGCGGGCCGGCTGGCGCCACAGCACGACGTCGAAGACGATCGCCTTGCCGCGCTCGATCAGCTCGTCAGCGCCGCACAGGGTTTGCGCATCGGCGCGGATCAACGCATCACCCATGAACCAGCAGCCAGTCGTGCAGTTCGCGCGTCGAGTGCGCCACGGTCAGCGGCGCGAAGGCCTCGAAGGCCTCGGGCTCGTGCGCGCCGTAGCTCACGGCCACGCGCAGCGTGCCCGCGTTGCGCGCCAGCAGCAGGTCGTGCGTGGTGTCGCCGATCATCAGCGTGCGTGCCGGCAAGGTGCCCAGCTCCTGCATCAGCTCATTGAGCATGCGCGGATCAGGCTTGGAGGCGGTCTCGTCGGCGGTGCGCGTGGCGTCGAAGAGCCCGCGCAGCTGGGCATGCGCCAGCGCGTCGTCCAGGCCGCGGCGGCCCTTCCCGGTGGCCACTGCCAACGCATGGCCGCGCGCCTTCAGGGCTTGCAGCATCGCCAGCGTGCCGTCGAACATCGACAGCTCGTGCTGGCGCTCGAAATAATGGTGGCGGTAGCGCAGGCCCAGGGCCGGGTACTGGTCGGCCGCCAGGTCGGGCACGCAGTGGCGCAACGCATCCTGCAGGCCCAGCCCGATCACGTAGGCGGCCTGGGTGTCGGTGGGCACGGCGGCGCCGAGATCGCGGCAAGCCTCCTGGATGCAGCGAACGATCAGCGCCGTCGAGTCGTACAGGGTGCCGTCCCAATCGAAGACGATGAGGTCGAAGTTGCGGGCTTTCATCTGCGTGCAGTGTCGCCCAGGTGACAGCCACCGGTACCCGTGGGGCCAAGCCCGCGGCTCAGCACGTCTGGAGCGCGCCGAGCAACTCGGCGCACTCGGTGGGCATCGGCGCGGCCAGCGTCAGCCGCTCCCCGGTGGCCGGATGGTCGAAGCTCAACTCCCGGGCATGAAGGAACATGCGCGCGAACCGGTGCACGCCGCGCAACAACTCGCGGTTGAGGGCAAAGTCGCCGTACTTGGGGTCGCCGACGATGGGGTGGCCGTGGTGCGCGAGGTGCACGCGGATCTGGTGCGTACGGCCCGTCTTCAGCGTCACCTCGAGCAGGCTGAACCGCTGGTAAGGCGTCACGACGCGGACCAGGCTGATCGAGCGTCGTCCGTCGGCATGGTCGGCAGCGACGACGCGCACATGGCGCTCGCCCTTGGCGTCCAGGCCCTTGTGCAGCGCGATGTCGATCACCTTGTGGCCGGGCGGCCAGGTGCCCGCCACAAGGGCGAGGTAGCGCTTGTCGGTGGCGCGGTCGCGAAACTGTTCTTGCAACGCCGTCAGTGCGCTGCGTTTCTTGGCCAGCAGCAGCAGGCCCGAGGTCTCCTTGTCCAGGCGGTGCACCAGTTCGAGGAAGCGCGCTTCAGGCCGGGCCCGCCGCAGCTGCTCGATCACGCCAAAGGCCACCCCCGAGCCGCCGTGCACCGCCACGCCGGCCGGCTTGTCGATGACCAGGAGCTGCTCGTCTTCGTGCACGATGTGAAACTCGCGCGCCGGCGCAGGCAGGTCGGCTGCGATCGCGGGCGCGGCGCGGCGCACCGGCGGCACGCGCACTTCGTCGCCCAGCGCCAGCCTGGTGTCAGCGCCGGCGCGGCCCTTGTTGACGCGCACCTCGCCGGAGCGGATGACGCGGTAGACATGCGTCTTCGGAACGCCTTTGAGCAGACGCAACAGGAAGTTGTCCAGGCGCTGGCCTTCGCTGTCCTCGTCGATCACCACGCGCTCGACGCGCGGTGCGCCATTCGTGACAGGTTGCACGGACGGGCCGGGCGGCAGCGGCGGGGCGGGTGCTTGCGCGGCAGGCACGTCTTAGGCCCCTATAATGTTGGCGACCACGCTGTCGCCGTAAGTGCTTGATTCGCTGAGATTTTAGCGGGCACGAAGCGAGACACCGTGGAGGTGATGCAACGTTTGCGCCCAGGGCGGGCCCGGTACCCGAGTGACCCGGCAGCCCTGCAACACAAGCGGCAGAGATTCCGAAACAGAACCCGTTCCCACGCAGCCTATGGAGCTGCCGGGCGACAAGAAAAAAGGTTTCAGGTGTCGGCAGCACGCGCCCAGATCGGTGCACCTGCCAGCTCCCGCGTCCAGCCTACGGACCATGCGATTGCACTGCGCCCCGCCCCTGCTTGCTGCCCCGCCCCGGCCCGATGCCGATGCGTGCGCTGTTGCACGCGGCCGCGCTGTGCCCACCGCACCCCTCCGACAGGCCGGACCGCACGCGCCAACGCTGCCCCGACGCTGAAGCGCTTGCCGTAAGGCCAGCGTGCGCGCCGCCGCAGTCCAGGGCGATTCCTTTCGGTTCCCTCGTGTTTCTCGTGCATCGGTTGGATGTCGCCGGCCACCGTGCCGGCAGTTGAGGAGTACACGAGAAATGAAACGCATGCTGATCAATGCGACGCAGCCTGAAGAGCGTCGCCTGGCCATCGTCGACGGCCAGAAGCTGCTCGACTTCGAAACCGAGCTCGAAGGGCGCGAACAGCGCAAAGGCAATATCTACAAGGCCGTCGTCACCCGCGTCGAGCCCTCGCTCGAAGCCTGTTTCGTCGACTATGGCGAAGAACGCCACGGCTTCCTGCCGTTCAAGGAAATCTCGAAGAACTACTTTCGCGAAGGCGCCAGCGCCCGCGATGCGCGCATCCAGGACGTGATCTCCAACGGCCAGGAGCTGCTGGTCCAGGTCGAAAAGGAAGAGCGCGGCAACAAGGGCGCGGCGCTGACGACCTTCGTCTCGCTGGCCGGCCGCTACCTGGTGCTGATGCCCAACAATCCGCGCGGCGGCGGCGTGTCGCGCCGCATCGAGGGCGAGGAGCGCGAAGAGCTGAAGGAAGCCCTCGACCAGCTCGAGTACCCGAAGGGCATGAGCCTGATCGCCCGCACCGCCGGCATCGGCCGCACCGCGCCCGAGTTGCAATGGGACCTGAACTACATGTTGAAGCTCTGGGAGGCCATCGACGGCGCTTCCAAGGCCGGCAAGGGCGCGTTCCTGATCTACCAGGAGTCGAGTCTCGTGATCCGCGCGATCCGCGACTACTTCACCGCCGACATCGGCGAGATCCTGATCGACACCGACGACATCTTCGAGCAGGCCCAGCAGTTCATGAACCACGTGATGCCGGAAACGGCCAATCGCGTGAAGCGCTACCGCGACGATGCGGCCCTGTTCAGCCGCTTCCAGATCGAGCACCAGATCGAGACCGCGTTCTCGCGCACGGTGAACCTGCCCGCGGGCGGCGCGATCGTCATCGACCACACCGAGGCGCTGGTCTCGGTCGACGTCAACTCGGCCCGCTCGACACGCGGCGGCGACATCGAAGAGACCGCCACCCGCACCAACCTGGAAGCCGCCGACGAGATCGCACGCCAGATGCGGCTGCGCGACCTGGGCGGCCTGATCGTCGTCGACTTCATCGACATGGAGGAGTCGAAGAACCGCCGCGAGGTCGAGCAACGCCTGCGCGACGCGCTGCGCAGCGACCGTGCCCGCGTACAGTTCTCCTCGATCAGCAAGTTCGGCCTGCTCGAACTTTCGCGCCAGCGCCTGCGCCCGGCGCTCAGCGAAGGCAACCACATCACCTGCCCGCGCTGCAACGGCACCGGCCACATCCGCGATACCGAATCGAGCGCACTGCAGATCTTGCGCATCATCCAGGAAGAGGCACTGAAGGACAACACCGCCGCGGTGCACGCCCAGGTGCCGGTGGAAGTGGTCTCCTTCCTGCTGAACGAAAAGCGCACCGAGATCACCAAGATCGAGCTGAAGCAGCGCGTGACCGTGCTGCTGGTGCCGAACAAGCACCTCGAGACGCCGAACTACAAGCTCGAGCGCCTGCGTCACGACGACCCGCGCCTGGAGAACCTGCAGGCCAGCTACACCATGATCGAGGAGCCCGAAGACGAGGTCGGCATCACCCGGCGCGAGAAGGCCAAGCCCAAGCAGGAACCGGTGATCAAGGGCGTGCTGCCCGAGACGCCGGCGCCGATCGCCGTACCCAAGCCCGCACCGGTGGCTGTGGCGGCGACGCCCGCACCGGCTCCCATGGCGGCCCCAGCGGCCCCTGCGGCGTCGCAAGCGCCCGGCGGCGGATTCTTCGGTTGGGTCAAGAAGCTCTTCGCGGTTGACGATGAGCCACGGCCCACAGCGACGGCGGCAGCGACCGCCGCGGCAGGCGCAGCCGCCTCGACGGCCGGCGCCACCGGCAAGCGCGACGGCCGTGGAGAGCGCAGTGAAGGCCGTGGGCGACGTGACGGTCGCCGCGACGGCCCGCGTGATGGCAACCGCGAAGGCAACCGCGAAGGCACGCGCGAAGGCGCACGCGGTGGTCGCGGTGGTCGCGGGGACGCGAGGCCGGAAGGCCGCGGCGAAGCGCGAGCCGACCCGCCGCGCGAGCGTGACAGCAGCCGCCGCGACGCGCGTCCGGCGAACGCCGAAGCGCTGGCCGCCGACGGCACGCCGACGATGACGGAAACGCGCGCCCCTCGCACCGAGCGAGGGGAAAAGTCCGAGCGTGGTGAACGTGGTGAACGCGCAGAGCGGCCAGAGCGCGCCGAGCGGGGCGAAAGCCGCCGCGGCCCGCGTGCCGAGCGCGAACCGCGCCCAGCGCCAGTGGCCGAGGAAGCGATGCCGGCACCGCAGAATTTTGTCGACACCCTGCCCGGGGTGCCCCCGGAAGGCGCACCTGTGGATGGCGAGACCGGAGACCGCGATCCGGCCCGTCGTCGTCGCCGCCGTGGCGGTCGAGGCCGAGGCCGTGACGAGGTTGGCGCCGAAGGCGCGGTGAACGGCGTGGGTGAAGAGACGAACGGCTTGGAGCAGGCTGTCGATTCGGCGCCAGTCAGTGCCGACCTCAGTGCCAACGCCGCCAACGCCGCCAACGCCGAAGATGGCATGCAAGCCCAAGAGGCCGTGTTCGCCGAAGCGCCGACCGCCGCAGTGCCGCTGCCCACGCCCCAGCGCCAGCGCCATGTGGCCGACGAGACCGTCGAGGCCGAAGCGACGGCGTGGGCCGCGCCAGGGGTCGAGCCGAAGGCCCCATCCGCGCCGCCCGCTGAGCCCATGCGCGCGGCCGCCGCGATGCCGGCACCGGCACCGGCACCGGCGCTGGTCGCCCCGCCACCCGCGATCGCAGCCGCGCCCTACCGCCTGCCGACCGACTCGCTGGCCGAGATCGCCAACGGGGCCGGCCTGCAGTGGGTCAACTCCGATGCCGAGAAGATTCGCGCAGTGCAGGACGCAATGGCCAGCGCGCCGAAGCCGATCCATGTGCCGCGCGCACCGAAGCCGCGCACGGCGGTCGACGACGGGCCGCTGGTGCTGGTGGAAACGAAGAAAGATCTGTCGCAGATCCGCCTGCCTTTCGACAACGGCACCGCGGGCCCTTCGGCTTGATCTGAACGCGCGGCGCGATAGCGCCGCGAACCAGGCCCCCTCGGCGCCCTCGGGCGCCGCGTTTCATTCAGTTCACGGCAGGCGCTCCAGCGCGTGCTGGTAGGCAGCCTGGTGCATCAGTTCGTCCCACGGCAGTGGCGGGCTTTGCGGCAGCAGTTCGAGCCGGCGCCCCTCGCTGTCGGCCTGCGGCTCCCAGCGGCCTTTCGCCTGCGCGTCAGCCAGGCCGTCGAGCAGGGCGTCGACCGCAGCACCGCCGTCGAGCGACTGGTTGCACAGCAGCACCATGTCGCAGCCAGCGCCGAGCGCCGCGAGGGCCGCGTCGAGGTGGCCGCCGGCGACCTTGGCGCCTTCCATGCTGAGGTCGTCGGAAAAGATCGCACCGGTGAAGCCGAGCTCGCCGCGCAGGATGTCCTCGAGCCAGTGCCGCGAGAAGCCCGCGGGCAGCGAGTCGACCTCGGGATAGATCACATGCGCCGGCATCACGCTCGTGAGCGTGGTCGACAGCCATTCGTAGGGCTTGGCATCGTCCGCGAGCAGCACCTTCAGCGGGCGTTCGTCGATCGGCAGCTCGTGGTGACTGTCGCCATGCGCATAGCCGTGCCCCGGGAAGTGTTTGCCGCAGTTGGCCATGCCGGCGCGCAGCAGGCCGTGCATCAGGCTCTTGGCCAGCATCGTGGCCACACGCGCGTCGCGGTGGAAGGCTCGGTCGCCGATCACGCCGCTCGGGCCGTGGTCGAGGTCGAGCACGGGCGTGAATGACAGGTCGACGCCGCAGGCGCGCAGCTCGGCGCCGAGCACGTAGCCCGTGGCGCTGGCAGCATCGGTGGCCACGAGTGCATCGCGCATCCACAACTCGCCGAGCGCGCGCATCGGCGGCAGGTGAGTGAAGCCGTCGCTGCGAAAGCGCTGCACGCGGCCGCCTTCGTGGTCGACGCAGACCAGCATGTCGGGCCGCAGCGACTTGATCTCGCCGCAGAGCTCGGTCAGCTGGCGGCGGTCCTGCCAGTTGCGGCCGAAGAGGATCAGCCCGCCGACCAGCGGGTGGGCAATGCGGCGCCGGTCGTCGGCGTCGAGCGCGAGCCCGGCGACGTCGAGCACGACCGGGCTGTGGGCGGTGTCGGAAGTCATGGCGTGATTGTGCTGTGCTCGACGACGACGAAGGCCGTCGCGGTGTCGGTTTCGTCGCTGACGCTGACATGCGCCCGCAGATTTCGCCGAGCGAACCAGGCGGCCAGTTCGCCGTGCAGGCGGATCTGCGGCTGACCGCTCGCGGCCTTGACCACTTCGCAGGCGCGCCAGGTCATCGGCATGCGCATGCCCAGGCCGATGGCCTTCGAAAACGCTTCCTTCGCAGCGAAACGGGTCGCGAGGTAGGCGGTGCCACGTGCGGCGTACTTGGCGCGCCGGGCGCGGAAGACCTCGATCTCGTGCGGGCCCAGCACCTTCTCGGCGAAGCGGTCGCCACGGCGGGCGAGCGTCGCCGCGATGCGGCGGACGTCGCACACGTCGGTGCCGATGCCGTAGATCACAGGCGGGTCACGCGGTGTAGGCGCGCTGGATGCAGCGCTGGTACTCGCGCACCGCTTCCTGGTAGCCCAGCTCCAGCGCGTCGGCGATCAGCGCATGGCCGATCGAGACCTCCTGGACGCCCGGCACCGCGCGCAGGAAGTCGGTGAGATTGGCCAGGTTCAGGTCGTGACCGGCGTTGATGCCGAGCCCCACGGCCATCGCCGCTTCGGCAGTGGCGGCATAGCGCGCCAGTTGCGCGGCCTGCTCGCGTCTGCCATGCGCTGCGGCATAAGGCTCGGTGTAGAGCTCGACGCGGTCGGCACCCAGCGCACGCACGGCGGCCATTGAGCCCGGCTCGGGGTCCATGAACAGGCTCACCCGCACGCCCAGGGCGCGGGCCTCGGCCACGTGGGGCCCGACGCGTTGCAGATCGGCCGCGCAGAAGCCGTGGTCACTCGTGAGCTGCCCCGGCGCGTCGGGCACGAAGGTGCACTGGTGCGGCCGGTGCTGGAGCACGAAGCCCATCAGGTTGTCGAACGGGTTGCCCTCGATGTTGAACTCGGCCTGCGGCCACTGTTTCAACAGCGCAGAGAGCTCGCCCACATCGCAGGCCCGGATGTGACGCTCGTCGGGACGCGGGTGGACGGTGATGCCCTGCGCGCCGGCTTGCAGGCACAGCAGTGCTGCGCGCGTGACGCTCGGGATGCCGAGGTGGCGCGTGTTGCGTAGCAGCGCCACCTTGTTGACGTTGACGGACAGGGCGCAACGCGCTTCGCGGGCGGACGACTCGGCGGCGATCAAGGGGTTCATGGGCTGAGCAGGGGTTGCAGGTCGCGCAGGAGCTGGCGCGTTCGCAAAGGCACCGCCCCCAGATGGTAGGCCAGCAACTCGCGCAACTGCTGGCGCAGCGCGTGGGCCGGCCCGACGCAGGCGTGCTGCAGCGCCGCCAGGTCGTTGGCATCGAGGGCAGCGTGCAGCGCGTGCAGGTCGTTCGCGTGCAGGGCCGTGGCGTCGCGTGCGGCAGCGTGCTCGAGCCCTCGCTCGGCCTGCAGCGCATAGCGCAGCTCGCCTTGCAGCGGCTGCTGGGTGGACGTGACGCGCGACAGGTCGGGCAACAGGCCGATCTCGCGCAACAGCCGCAGCTCGAAGGCTCGCAGCGCTGCGGCCTCGCCTTCGCCGCCGAGGCCCGGCAAGGTGGCGGCGTAGGCGTCCCACAGCGCGGGATGCGGATCCTCTCGGGCCAGCAGCTTCATCAGCAGCTCGTTGAGGTAGAAGCCCGAGAACAGAGCCTCGCCGCCGACGGCCGGCAAGCCACCGGCCCACTCGGCCGTGCGCAGGTTGTGCAGTTCGGCACCTGCCGGGCTGCGGCCCAGGCTTGCCTGGATGCGCTGGAACGGGCGCAGCACCGGTCGCAGCTGCGAGGTCGGCCGCTTGGCGCCTTTAGCGACGACCGCGATGCGCCCTTGGCTGCGGGCGAACAGCTCGACGATCAGGCTGGACTCGCTCCAGTCGTAGCGGTGCAGCACGAACGCCGCAAGCGGCGCGGCCGTGGCGCGAGCGCTCACGGCAGCAACGCGGGCAGCGCGTCGAGCGTGTTCCGGCAGGCGGCGCGATCGGCGTCGTCGAGTCCGTCGAAGGCCTCGCGGGCGGCGGCGTGCTGCTGCAACGCTTGCTTGGCCTGGCCCAGCGCCGCGTGCACGCGGCACAGCGCTTCGCGCGCATGGAAGTGCTCGAACGCAGGCGCGGCGTTCTCTATGCAGCCCGCCAGGCTGCGCTCGGCAAACGGCAGCGCGTCGGCAGGCCGGCCGGCCGAGAGGTGGCACAGCGCCAGGCCGTAATCGGCACGCTGGACTTCAAGCCATGTTCCGGCCTCGGCCCAGTGCATGCGGCTGGCAGCGGCCAGCTCGAGCATGGCGGCCGTGTTGTCGGCGCTGCGCGCGGAACCCTGGTCGTGCAGGCTCCAGGCCAGGTTGTTGCACGCCACCGCCAGGGGCCGGTGAACGGATCCTGCCCCTTGCGGCAACGCAGCCAGGCGAGCTTGCGCAGCCCGCAGCAAGGCGAGCGCGCCGGGGGTGTCGGCGCGGCCCAGACGGATGGCGGCCGCGCTGGCTTCGGCGCGCAGGGTTTCCTCCAAACTCAACCCGGGCGCGGCGTCTTCGCCGGACGGCTCGGCCAGGGCCAGGCTGTGTCGGCCGACCCGCAGCGCAGAGCGCACCGCGTCATCCACCAGCGGCTCGTTCGCCCAGCGACTCAGGCTGGCGCGCGCGCCTTCGAAGTCGCCCAGGTGCTCGGCGCGCACATGAAGCTCCAGCCGCAACAAGGCCGCGAGGGCTGCTGAATCCGGTGGTGAGGCTGCGCGGCTCGTGAGTCGACGCGCGACCTCGTCAGGGTGATCGGCATGGTCGGCCCAGCACTGTGCGAGGAAGGCTTCGAACGGCGATGCCATGCGTTCACTCGTAGCCGTAACTGCGCAGGTGTTCCTCGCTGTCGGCCCAGCCGGAACGGACCTTGACCCAGATCTCGAGGAACACTTTCGAGTCCCAGAGGCGCTCGAGATCTTGCCGGGCTTCGCTGCCGATGCGCTTCAGGCGCGCGCCGCCCTCGCCGATGACCATGCCCTTGTGGGCATCGCGCTCGACGACGATGGTCGCCGCGATGCGCTTCATCGATCCCTCTTCCTCGAACTTGTCGATCACGACGGTGCAGCTGTAAGGCAGTTCGTCACCGGTCAAGCGGAACAGCTTCTCGCGGATCAGCTCGCTGGCCAGGAAGCGCTCGCTGCGATCGGTGAGCGCGTCTTCCTCGTAGAACCAGGCCTGCTCGGGCAGGTAGGGCGCGACGATTGCGAACAGGCGCTCGACATCGGCCGCCTTCTTCGCCGACATCGGGACGAACTGGGCGAAGTTGCGGCGCTCCCGCATCGAGGCCATCCACGGCATCAGGTCCGCGCGGCGCTTGACCTCGTCCTGCTTGTTGGCGATCAACAGCACCGGCTTGTCCTCGGGCAGCAGGGCCAGCACCTTGGCATCGTCCAGGCTGAAGCGCCCGGCTTCGACGACGAAGAGCACGGCATCGACATCGGCCAGCACGCTGCGCACGGTGCGGTTCAGGTTGCGGTTCAGCGCATTGCCATGGCGCGTCTGGAAGCCGGGCGTGTCGACGAAGACGAACTGGGCCGGCCCGACACTGCGGATGCCGGTGATGCGGTGGCGCGTGGTCTGGGCCTTGTCGGACGTGATGCTGACCTTCTGGCCCACCAACGCGTTCAACAACGTGCTCTTGCCGACGTTCGGCCGGCCCACGATGGCGACCAGACCGCAACGTTGGACGGCGTCGTCCACGTCAGTGGCGCTCGGCCGTTCCGAAGCCACTGAGCCCCCCTCGGGGGGCAGCGAACCAAGTGAGCGTGGGGGCTTCATCTCAGACCCGTAGCGGGCCGTCGGGGCGGTCGCTCGACTTCAGCGCTGCGAGCATGCGGCGGGCCGCCTCCTGTTCGGCGGTACGGCGCGAACGCCCCTCGCCTTTCTCGATCAGCCCGAGCGCGGCCACCGCGCACTCGACATCGAAGGTCTGCGCATGCGCCTGGCCGCGGGTGGCGACGATGCGGTACGCAGGAACGGGCAGTTTGCGGGCCTGCAACCACTCCTGCAGTTCGGTCTTCGCATCCTTGCTCCAGCTGTCGACTTCGGTGGTAGCCAGGGTCTCGCCGAAGAGCCCGGCGACCACCGTGTGTGCGGCGCCGAAGCCGCCGTCGAGAAAGGTCGCACCGATCAGCGCTTCGAGCGCATCGGCCAGGATCGACGGGCGCAGCGCGCCTCCGCCCCGCGACTCTCCTTCGGACAGACTCAGCACCTCGGGCAAGCCCAGCGACAGCGCCAGCCGGTGCAGGCTGTCTTCGCGCACCAGGTGGGCGCGAACGCGGGTCAGGTCGCCTTCGTCGGATCCAGCGAAGCGCTCGAAGAGCAGCGCCGAGACCGCGGATTGCAGCACCGCATCGCCCAGGAACTCGAGCCGCTCGTTGTGGTCGGCGCCGGCGCTGCGGTGAGTCAGCGCACGGGTCAGCAGCACCGGCTGCGCAAAGCGATGGCCGAGGCGCTGCTGCAGCGCGTCCAGGCGAGGGGCCACTAGTTCGAGCGGCCCTCGCCGCGGTATTTGATGAGCAGGAAGACCGGGTCGAAAAGCTCGACTTCCTTGTCGTACGCAAAGCGGATCACCACCTTGTCGTTTTCCTTCGTGACCTGCAGGTCCTTGCCACCGATGCTGGAGATCGAGTACTCGATCTCCTTCTGCTTTTCGAATGCACTTCGAGCCAAGGCCACGCTCGCAGGCTCCTCCTTGGCGATCTTCTGCACCGCGCGCTGGATCGTGGAGTACTCATTCACCGTGGGCAGCACACGCACGATGATCAAGGCCACGAAGGCGACGACGATGGCCCACAACAACAGGCCGATCATCGTGATCCCACGCTCGTGGCGGTACAGGCGGTGGCAGGTGAAGGGCATCGCGATCTCCGGCGTGGGTTGGGGGTGCAGGAACACTCAGTTGAAACGGCCGATGCGGCCGAGATTGCCGAAATTCATCCACACGAAGAAGGCCCGGCCGACCAGGTTGCGATCGGGCACGAAGCCCCAGTAGCGGGAATCGACCGAATTGTCGCGGTTGTCGCCCATCATGAAGTAGTGCCCAGCGGGCACTTTGCACGTCACACCCTCGGCGCTGTAGCTGCAGGCGTCGCTGTTGGGGAAGTTCTGCACGCCCGGCACGAAGGGCGGGCGCTCCTTGTCCGTCAGGATGCGGTGCTCCGCCGCCCCGAGCTTTTCGCTCGCCTGCTGGCTGTAGCGCAGGCTGTCCTCGTCGTAAAAGTCGGGCAGCTTGGCGGTGGGCACGGGCTGTCCGTTGATCGTCAGCTGCTTGTTCAGGTAGGCGACTTCGTCGCCCGGCACCCCGACCACCCGCTTGATGTAGTCGATGCGCGGGTCGGGCGGATAGCGGAACACCACCACGTCCCCGCGCGCAGGGTCCTTGTTGGCGATCACCTTCTTGTTGATGACCGGCAGGCGCACGCCGTACTCGAACTTGTTGACCAGGATCAGGTCGCCGACCAGCAACGTCGGAATCATCGAGCCCGACGGTATCTTGAAGGGCTCGAACAGGAACGAGCGCAGCAGGAAGACGATCAGGATCACCGGGAAGAGTCCGGCGGTCCAGTCGAGCCACCAGGGCTGCATCAGCAGGCGAGACCGGCCTTCGGCCACATCCCCGTCGACCTTGACGATGCCCTTGCGGCCCAGATCGGCGCGGCGCTGCGCATCCTGGGCCTCGAGCTCGCGCGCGGCGCGTTCGCGTGCCGGCTTGAACACCAGATGCTCGGCCAGCCAGTAGCCCAGCGTCACGAGCGTGAGAACCAGCAGCAGCAGCGAGAAGTTGCCGAGCCAGTAGCCAAGGAACCAGCCCCCGAGATAGATCACCAGCCCCGTGTAAAGGACGGCCGTGAGTGCGCTCATCAATCCCATCAGTCGTCCACCTGGAGAATGGCCAGAAACGCCTCTTGCGGCACCTCGACGGCGCCGATCTGCTTCATGCGTTTCTTGCCGGCCTTTTGTTTTTCGAGCAGCTTCTTCTTGCGGGTGATGTCGCCGCCATAGCATTTTGCCAGCACGTTCTTGCGCAGCGCCTTGATGTTCTCACGCGCGATGATGTTGGCGCCGATGGCGGCCTGGATCGCCACGTCGTACATCTGACGCGGTATCTGCTCGCGCATCTTGGCAGCGACCGCGCGGCCACGGTACTGGCTCTGCGCGCGGTGGACGATGATCGACAGCGCGTCGACGCGGTCGCCGTTGATCAGCAGGTCCACCTTGACGACGTCGGCGGCGCGGTATTCCTTGAACTCGTAGTCCATGCTGGCGTAGCCGCGGGAGACGCTTTTGAGCTTGTCGAAGAAGTCGAGCACGATCTCGGCCAGCGGCAGCTCGTAGGTCAGGTGCACCTGCCGGCCGTGGTAGGCCATGTTGATCTGGGCGCCCCGTTTCTGGTTGGCCAGGGTCATCACCGGGCCGACGCTGTCCTGCGGCATG
>Ga0163144_10006991_pt1 | contig 24822 bp, 19 predicted proteins | sample OliLak19BULKMAT1_FD_123175 | JGI IMG/M metagenome (GOLD analysis project Ga0163144, IMG submission 123175) | Freshwater microbial mat bacterial communities from Lake Vanda, McMurdo Dry Valleys, Antarctica - Oligotrophic Lake LV.19.BULKMAT1 | ecosystem: Environmental > Aquatic > Freshwater >... | reverse complement strand
TGAAGAAGGAATTGTACCGCGGATGAACGCCGATAAACGCGGATGAAAACGGACGAGACGATTGGGTTTCTTGTTCCAGACTTCATATCCGCGTTCATCCGCGGTTCAACCGATTTCCTTAAAGCCGTCTTTCATCCGTACTACAAACGTTGAATTTGCACGCGCCTTGCGCGGATTCTTGTCGCCCTGTGCAGTCGGAGGACGGGATTGGGTTGGTAGGCAACTCACGCAAGAATCGCGAAAACGCGAAAGAGCGAAAACGAAAAAACATTTCGGGCTTTCGATCTTTCGCGCTTTCGCGATTCTCGTGGTTTAAAAGGCAACATCGAGCAGTCGATGTGGCGATTGGCGGCAATAACGCTCAATACCCCTCAATCGTCTACTTTGAGTTCACCGGACCCGATCGATTCGGGTCACTACGAACTTCGACCCTACTTGAGCCGCGTTCTCCGTGCGGCTAGCATGCCGAAGGAATACCGTCTCGCGTCGCCCGCGCGCTGGTCGCATCCGCCCCCGCCTTTTAGCAACAGGAAGCTCCCATGAACGACTCTGGTTTGCGCTCCTTACACTCTTTTGCGCCAAGGCTGTTTGTGTTAGCCGTGGCGGCTTTGATGTTCGTCACCGTCGCCCGCGCCGCCGAGCCAGAAAAATCGAAGCAGGCCAATGCAGCGGCCGCCCCGACCTACGGCCAACAGCTCGAGTTTCTGCGCAAGCACACGCAGGTGATTGAATTGACCAATGGTCACGGCGCCCGCATTGCGATTTGCCCGCAGTGGCAAGGCCGCGTGATGACCAGCACCAGCGGCGACCTGGCCGGCCCCAGCTTCGGTTGGATCAATCGCGAGTTCATCACCGCGGGCAAGCCCTCGGCGGCCTTCAACAACTACGGCGGCGAGGACCGTTTTTGGCTCGCGCCCGAGGGAGGGCCGTTTTCGCTGTGGTTCGCGACGGGCAGCGAGCAGACCTTGCCCAATTGGTTCACGCCAAAGGACCTGAACGAGGGCGCGTTCGAAGTCACTCCCCAGGATCGCTCGACGTACCGCATGCAGCGGAATGCGAAGTTCACCAATTTTGCCAAGGCCTCGTTCGATCTTGAGGTTACCCGTGAGATTCGTCTGCTCCCAACCGTCCAGTTCGCGGAGCAGATTGACGGGCTCGACTCGGCCACTGTGCGCAGTGCGAAAGGGCTCCGCATGGTCGGCTTTGCGAGCAGCAACACGATCACCAACCGCGGGTCCGCGATGAAGCGCGACAGCGGTCTGGTCTCGCTCTGGATCCTGGGTCAGTTTCCCGCCGGCGATCAGACCGTGATTGTCGTTCCCTACCGAGCGGGGGACGAGAAGGAACTGGGACCGGTCGTCAACGCCAACTACTTTGGCGACGTTCCGGCGGACCGGCTGAAGGTCACGCCGACGGCAATTCTCTTTCGCGGCGACGGCAAGTACCGCGCGAAGCTCGGCACGTCGGCCAAGCGGGCCAAGCCGATCGCCGGCTCGATCGATTTCCGCACGGGCGTGCTGACGTTGGTGCATTTCACGATGCCGGCCGACCCGACCGCGGCGTTGTACCTCAATAACACCTGGAAGGCGAAGCAGGACAAGCCCTACGCCGGCGACGCCTTCAACAGCTACAACGACGGCCCGCCCGAACCCGGCGCTCCGGCCTTGGGTGGCTTCTACGAGCTAGAGACACTGGCCCCGGCCGTCGAATTGGCCAACGGCAAGTCGTCGACGCACGTGCATAGCACGTTCCACTTCCAGGGCGACATCGCGGCGCTGGCGCCCGTGGCCAAGGCCGCGTTGGGCGTCGACCTGGAAGAAGTGCGGAAGATGGTTGCGCCCTGAGGCACGTGTTTTGATGTTGCACTCGCATCCCGAGCCGACCCCGTAGGGGTCTCAGCCATTAGCCGGTGGTTGAGCGCAGCGACACCACCGGAAACGGAATTCGCGGAAACCCGATCGACCCCGCAGGGGTCGCAGCATCGACGACTGAGGCTGCGACCCCTTCCGGGGTCGGTCGTTAGCATGATGCCTCGAACCGGGGGTGTCGCTTGCGCTCAACCCCCGGCTAATGGCTGCAACCCCTGCGGGGTTGAGTCGTCCACGCATGAAGCTACCCGCCCGCCAGCGCGCCGATGACGAGGTAGGGCTCCGCGCCCGATGCGACCGCGTCGGGTAGCGGGGCGTCGGGCGATTCGTTCGACAGGTCCTGCTCGCAGGCGTAGAACCGCAAGAACGCTCGCCGCTTGCCCGTGTCGTGGTCGCGGATCGTTCCGCGCAGCATGGGATAGCGGGCTTCGAGCGCGTCGAGCACCGTGCGCTGCGTGACCGGCGCCGCGACTTCGAGCTGCACCTCGCCCTGCACGCTGGCCAGTGTCCGGAGATGGTAGGGGATTTCGACGCGAATCATGGTTGGACTTCTGGCTTTGCCGCGCTGCGACGAACCCGGAAGCTGACGCATCCGGCTCGCCGTGTAATCACCTCTCGCCAGGTAAACACTACAGCACTTGGGCCTCTACGGAGAGCACCGGCGGCAGGTCGCGGACGATGGGATCCCAACTGTCGCCGCCGTTACTCGACGCGTAAACCTGCCCGCCTGAGGTGCCGAAGTACACGCCGCACTCGTCCATCGTGTCGACCGACATGGCGTCGCGGAGCACGTTGACGTAGCAATTCTCTTGCGGCAGGCCCTTGGTGAGCGGCTCCCAGTCGTTGCCGCCCGTCTTGCTGCGATACACGCGCAGCTTGCCCTCGGGCGGATAGTGCATCGAGTCGCTCAAGATCGGCACGACGTAAATCGTCTCTGGGTCGTGGGCGTGGACGTCGATGGGGAAGCCGAAATCCGTCGGCAAGTTGCCACTTACCTCGTGCCACGAATCGCCGGCGTTGTCGCTGCGCATCACGTCCCAATGCTTTTGCATGAACAACACGCCCGGCCGCGAAGGATGCAGCGCGATGCGATGCACGCAATGGCCGACCTCGGCCTTCGGGTCGGGTATGTACTGCGAGACCAGGCCCTGGTTGATGGCTTTCCACGTGGCGCCGCCGTCGTCGGTGCGGAATGTTCCGGCAGACGAGATGGCGATGTAGATCCGGTTGGGATTCGTGGGATCGAGCAGGATCGTGTGCAGGCCCATGCCGCCGGCGCCGGGGCACCACTGCGGGCCGGTGCCGTGGCCCCGCATACCTGAGAGCTCGTGCCACGACTTACCGCCGTCGGTCGTCTTGAACAGCGCGGCATCTTCGACTCCGGCGTAAGCCGTGTCGGGGTCCGTGAGCGACGGCTCGATATGCCAGACGCGTTTGAACTCCCAGGGATGCTGCGTGCCATCGTACCACTGGTGCGTGGTCAACGGTTTGCCGTTGGGAGGCGAGGTGTCGTAGACGAACTTGTTGCTTTCGCCCATGGGCATGCCGTCGGGCGTGGTCGTCGGCTCGCCCGGTTTGGTGCCAGGCTGCTCCCAGGTTTTACCGCCGTCGCTACTGCGCTGGATGATCTGTCCGAACCAGCCGCTGGTTTGCGAGGCAAAAATGCGATTCGGATCGGCGGGCGAGCCCTTGAGATGGTAAATCTCCCAGCCGGCAAAGTGCGGCCCGTCGACGGTCCACTTCTTCCGTTTGCCATCGGAGGTAAGAACGAACGCCCCTTTCTTGGTGCCGACGAGGACTCGAACCGCGGTCATGGGGATATTCCTTTTCGAGTTTGAACTTGCGAGTTGTTTTGTGCGAAGCTTGGGCTTTTCAACGATCGACTACAAATCCACAATCGCCTTGAACCCGCCATAAGCCATCCGCTTCGGGTCAAAAGGCATCTCCTTATTGGCCATCATGGCGTTGAGCCGTGGGTCCTTCATGACCTTGGCGTTGACCTTATCGCGATGGGCACGTGACTTGTACAAGATCCAGGAGAACACCACCGTCTCGCCGGCTTTGAGCTTGACCAGCTTGGGGAAGGGCAGCCCGAATTTGGTCTTCAGGTCGTCGCCGACGCACTCGAGGTATTCCACCGCGCCGTGCTCCTTCCACACCTTGCCCGCCGTTTGAGCCATGCGGGTGTAGGCCTTGATGTTCTTCTTGGGAACGACCAACACGAAACCATCGGCGTAACGCATGGGATTCTCCAGTTGTATTTTCGGCAGTCAGTAGGTCCCGGCGGCCCGACGGGACCTGTGTGTGGGTTAAAGGACATCAACGGGGTCGTCGTGCGAGCAAGCCAGATCCTGATTGCGACGCGATATTTCAGCGCCAGGTACCGTCCGGCGGCCGGTACCTACTTCTTTCGCGTCATGGCGATGCTCGTCATCTTGTATTCTTTGCCGGTCTTCGGATCGGGGCCGATCACCTCCAGCGTCTTGGTGTTCGGTCCGGTGATCGTTTCGATCTGCCGCATCACGGCCGGCTTCTGAGTGAGTGGGCAGTTGAACGTGAGGCTCCAGGTGAGCGTCTTGCCGTCGGGCGAGAGCTTGCCGACGCCGTTCATCATGCCGGTGCCGAAGTTGTCGATCCAATTGGATACGAACTGCTTGGCGACGTTGTCGTAGCCCACGATGCCCACGCGTTTGTACGGACCCATGCCGGGCATATCGCCGGCGAGGTCGACCTTCATGAACCGGCCATCCATCAGCGGCGTGATGGTTGTCGTACTATCGCCTTTGACTGGGTCACCGCCGGGCATCATCCACATCGTGTTCTTGCCTTGCCACACGCCGGCGCCGTCGGCCAGGTACTGGTGCAGCTTGCCGGGCGTGCTCGCGGCCATGCACAACTGCATGTCGGCTTCCGTCCAGCCGGGCGGCAGCTTGAACTCCGGAGCCGCGGAATTCTTGGAGTCTTTCGGCAGTTCAGCGGCCACGATCGCACCGGCAATCGCGATGAGCCCCGACGCAGCAACCCAAGCGGTCGTGAAGTGCTTCTTGGATTTCATAGCAAATTCCTCCGTAGATGCGCCCGTCGGCTGCCGTACGCAAACAGCTCGGCCAGACGATGAATGTGATCGAGCATGGATTTCGTGGCGACCTTACGTCATGGATTAATCCGGTCGAAGCCAAGCGATCGCACCGAGAGGCGCGGAGCGCGAAGAAGACTAAGGGACAGGATCAACAGGATGCACAGGATGAAGAAAGGGGTTAGGGAAGCTCCTCGCATATATCCTGTCGATCCTGTTGATCCCGTCCGCGTTGCTTCCTTCGTCAGTCCGAGTTTCACTTGGGTTTGGTCCGGGGAAAAATCGACCGAGCAATTCTGGCGCGGAGACTAGGTCCGTATCGGCAGGATCGCTCGCAGCCGGCCGCAGCGTAGGTAGATGCCTAGCCAGACGAGTACCCCGAGAAGGACCGGAAAGATGAACGGCTCGCCGACGCGTGCATGCGTGGCGGTTGCTCCGCCGAGATAGCCTGTCAGCAGGATTGCGCCGAGAACCGATGTCTGTGGAATCAAATAGATGATCGTGCAGGCGATTTCGACAATTCCTAGGGCTAGCATGACGTCCGCTTTCCACCCCATCTTGTCAAGGCCTTCCTGCATTCCCTCCGGCTGAATGAATTTCATCGAAGCGCTGAAAAACAGCATCAGCACCGGCAGGATGGTTACGACCCAACCGGCCCAGTACATTTTTTTTGAGGCGGGAGCCGAGGGAGTTGATGATTCCATGAGTGTTTTTCTCTCCGTGCTACGAGCTGTGTTTTGGTGAACGGGTTACGCCGAAATTCGGTTGGCACGCCGAAGGGGTCGGGACTCGGCGTTGCCAACGCGGATTGGCCGAGCGCCGTGCGGTTACCGACGCCGACTCCCGACCCCGTTTGGGTTAGCACTTCGCCGGCTCTCGTTCGACGAGCGCTTTCAGTTGCGCCAGCCCTTTGTCGAACTGGCCGCCCACCATCTTATCCATATTCATCAACAATCCGACTGCCTTGGCCATGAAATTATTCTCGCCGTCCAGGCTCCAGGTCACCGTGGTTTGATCGCCCACGGCCCGGAAGGTGAACTGGGCCATGTTGGTGCCGGCGAACGGTCGGACGAACTCCAGCTTGATGCGGATCAGCTCATGGGGTCGGCTCTCGGTGATCGTCGTGCGACCCTCGCCCACCTGGTTGTTTCCGTTCCAGGAATAGCTGGCGCCGACTCCAGACGGCGGGCCCTGGTAGGTCGTCTTCATATTCGGATCGAGCTTCGCGTACGGCGACCAGGCCTCCCACTGGTGGAGATCATTCACCTGCGCGAAGACGTCCGCCGGCGCAGCGGCAATGGTGGCCGATCGCTCGACGTGCATTTCAGTTGGTCGCGTGGCGATGACCGCGACCAGGACGAGAATGACGGCAATGACCGCGATGAGGATGTAGGTGAACATGATGAACGATCTCCGGACGAGATTTCACTTTGAGCCCCTAACTCCACCTCCCCAACATCACGTCATTCCCGCGCAGGCGGGAATCCAGTGAACCGCGCATCGCCCCTGCACCACAAGATCTAGAACCGCCGCTTTCAAGTCTTTTGGCCACCGCTCTCCTCGAGTCCCTGGATTCCCGCCTGCGCGGGAATGACGTTCGCGTATCGAGGCGAGAGGTCCTTACGATCGTGCGCTCTGCACCGCGGCTGGTTCCCCCGACGGCAAGCCGGGGATCTCCATCATCGGCCGGATCTCGACCGTGCCCTTGCGGGCGGCTGGAATGCGTGCGGCGACCGCGATCGCCCCATCGAGATCGTTGGCGTCGACGATAAAGTAACCGCCGAGTTGCTCGTGCGTCTCGGCGAACGGGCCGTCCGTCACCAATCGCTTGCCGTCGCGGAGCTTTACGCTAGTGGCCGTGGCCACCGGCTGCAGTGGGCTAGCGGCCACGAATTGTCCCTTCGCGTCGAGGTCCTGGCAGAGCTGCGTCGATTCGACGTAGCAACTGGCCCGCTCCGTGTCGGTCATCGCGTCTTCGTGCATGTAGACTAGCAGCATGTATTTCATGACCAGTGATTCTCCGAAAAGTCGCCGAAATGCGCGAGTGCCGCGCGGTTAGTCGCTTCGATTTCGCCGCGGAGCGCCGCCAGGGCCGATAGCAAGGCCGCCTTGGGACGCTCGGCCGCACAGATGTAGCTGGCCAAGGGCTCGATCGCCCGAGCCAGGTTGCCGTCGTTGGTCCGCATGGGATTGAGGGTAACGCGATTCATCACAGTTCTCCACTATTTGTCTCACACGAGTTAGTCGAACGGCAAGTGTCCGGATCGACAACCGGGGGAAGATTTTTTTGCTTGGATATTTTCAGCTAGGACAAATGCTCGCCAATCCGCGGTGGTCGCACCGAGGGGGTCGGGACTCAGCGTCGTCAAGGCCGCTCGGCCAGGTGTAGGTCTTGTGCGACGCCGACTCCCGACCCCTGCGGCGCCGGCTCACTTTGCCGCTTGGCGGTCTCGTTCTGCAAGCAGTTCATTGACCTCCTCGGCGGCCGGGCGGATCTCGAAGGGGCCGCCCAGCCGCACGCCCGGGTGCTTCGACATCAGCAGGATGGCGTGGTTCAGGTCCTTGGCCTCGAGCAGCAGGATCCCGCCCAACTGCTCCTTGGTTTCGGCATAGGGGCCGTCAGTGACCGTGACCTTGCCGCCGTCCCACCGCAGAGTGGCGGCGTTGCGTGCCGACTGCAGGGCCTCGCCGCCGAGAAAGTGCCCGTTCTTCCGCAGCACATCGTCGTATGCAAAACATTCCTCCATCATCGCCTTCTGCTCGCTTTCGCTCAACCGTTCCCATTTGCCGTCTTCGATGTATCCGAGGCAGACGTATTTCACGACGACGCGCTCCAGGTATCAGTTAGTTGTGATGTGGATCAAGCACAAAAAAAATAGGGTGGGACGACCAGGGAGTAAGCCGCGTGGGACTTCGGTGGTTGCGGAACGTATGGTTTGCGTTGTTACCCGTCTGGAGTCCCACGTCGTCAATGTGAGCGAGGCCGTCCCACCCTGCTTTTTGCTCTGAACATGGAATAGTCGTACCGCGTTGACCGGAATCGACACTGGGGGCCGCGAATTCCGAAAAAATATCTCAGCCCTGGAGATCAGCCCGGCAATTCAGCCAGCCGCCCGGCGAGAAACCGCAGCTCGGTCTCTTGCCGCGTGAGGGAGAGAGCCCGCTGGTAGGCGGCCCGGGCGTCGGCCGTTCTGCCCAAGCGCCGGCAAAGCTCGGCCCGCGCGGAATGCGCCAGATGATATTCGACCAGATCGCCGCGCGCGAGGATGGCATCGATCAGTTCGAGACCGGCCGCGGGGCCGTCGCGCATCGCGACGGCCACGGCCCGGTTCAACTCGACCACGGGCGAAGGCTCGAGCTGCGCGAGCACGCCATACAACTCGGCGATCTGCGCCCAGTCGGTCGCCGCCGGGCTAGAAGACTCGGCGTGAACCGCCGCGATGGCCGCTTGAAGCGTATACGGTCCAAACCGCCGTGACGCGAGCGACTGCTCGAGCATTGCGCGCCCCTGCGCAATGTGCTCTTGATTCCAGAGCGAACGGTCCTGATTCTCCAGCAGCACCAGATCGCCCGTCGGCGAAGTGCGCGCAGCCCGCCGCGATTCTTGTAGCAACATCAGCGCGACGAGCCCCACGACCTCGGGCTCGGGCAGCAATTCAATCAGCAATCGCCCCAGCCGGATCGCTTCGGCCGAGAGATCCGCGCGCGTCAACGATGCGCCCGACGAGGCCGAGTATCCTTCGTTGAACACCAGGTAGATGACTTGCAGCACCGTTTCCAGCCGGTCGGGCAGATCGGCCAGCGCCGGCACCTGGTAGGGAATCCGCGCGTTCTTGATCTTGGCCTTGGCACGCACGATCCGCTGCGCCAACGTGGGGGCCGCCGTGAGAAAGGCCCGCGCGATTTCCTCGGTCGTGAGGCCGCAGACTTCGCGAAGTGTCAGCGCCGCCCGCGCTTCGGGCGGCAGCGCGGGATGGCAGCAGGTGAAGATCAACCGCAGGCGGTCGTCCTGGATTTCGTCTTGTGTCGCGGCGGGGTCGTGCGACTCGGTGTCGAGTCGCTGGGCCAGATCTTCGAGCGAAGCGTCGAAGCGGGTGCGGCGGCGGATGGCGTCGATCGCTTTGAACCGCCCGGCCGAAACGAGCCACGCCCGGGGTTGGTCGGGCACGCCGTCGCGCGGCCATTGCTCGACGGCCGAGGCAAAAGCGTCGTGCATCGCTTCCTCGGCCAGGTCGAAATCGCCGAGCAGGCGGACGAGCGTGGCGAAGACGCGCCGCGATTCAGAACGGTAGACGGCGTCGACCATCGCGCGGGCCTGTTCGACCGTGTACTCACTCATCCGTCCGATTCCTAACGGGTTGAATCCGCGCCGTCATTCCCGCGCAGGCGGGAATCCAGAGACTCGGGGAACGCCGTCGCGAAAAAACTCGCACCCGGCGGGTTACGAGCCAGGTGGTGCAGAGCCGTCTTGTACTTCGCTGGATTCCCGCCTCCGCGGGAATGACGGTAACAAGCGGAAATGACGGTTCAAAGCGGGAATGACGGTCATGATGCGTCCTCTAGTCGTTTGCCACCGGCGGGTTGCTTTACGGACTCTTACCATGCTGCGTGGTCTTCGTCAGCTTGCCCTTGGCGTTGTACGTTTGCCAGGGGCCAATTTTCGTTTCGCCCGCGTATTCTCCCTCGACGTGCAAGGCGCCGTTGGGGTGATAACGCTTCCAGATGCCCACGCGCGTCTCGTTGTCGAAAGCGCCGGTCTGCATGAGCTTTCCGTTCTCGCGATACCACTTCCACGCGCCCGTCATTTTGCCGTTGGCGAACTTGCCGATGGCCTTCAACTGTCCGTTGCGCAGGTAGTACTTCCAAACGCCAACCTTCTCGCCGGCGCGGTACTTGCCTTCGCAGGAGACGCCGCCGTCCTTGAAGTGCTCTTTAACGACGCCGTTCTTCAACTTTCCGTCGGAGTCGAGTTTGCTTTTGTCGATCTTCATCGAACGTTCTCGTTTTGTGCCGCTACTAGCCCTCTACTTGGCTTCCACCACGCCTTTCATGGAGGCTAGTCCCTTCTCGAAATCGGCGCCGATCATTTTGTCCATGTCCATGAACGGGTGGGACGCAGCTCCGATTCCTTCGGGCACGAACGAACTCGCGTGCCTTACTGTCATTGTTAATCGGAGCGTGGACGATTTGCAATGCGCGGCTATTTCATCGCGTGGGCACGACGACCTTCGGGTGCGCCTGGGTGCGACACGGCACAAGAGAGGACGCATCATGACTGTCATTCCCGCGGAGGCGGGAATCCAGCGAGGCGAAAGACGGCACTGCGACCAGCCTCGCACGCCCCCGCGCACGATTTCTTCGCCACTTCCAGTCCCTGGATTCGGGTGCAGATCGTACTTTGTGTGACCGTTTATTCACTCGCCGCGGCGCAAACTTTTCTCTAGCCCAGGCGTTTACGCCTGGGGATCAGCCGGCAGCTTCTCCGTTGTACGTGTCGGGAACCGTTCGTCGACAACCCGCTCGCCACTGGTTTGTTCGCCGGCGACGAACGGTTCCCGACACTACAACAACTCGCGTACGGGGCTTGGTCCCAGACATGAATGCCTGGGCTGGGGAAAACTAGCGATTCACTGCTTGTTTTCACACAATGATTGCCGCGCGCAAACCGCGTCTTGCGCCTCGCTGGATTCCCGCTTTCGCGGGAATGACGGACGGGATGCCGGACGCACAAGCTGCATCCATGCGCAGGAATCCCGCGGGCACTATCCATCCCCGCGGCGCATCGGCGTCGAACGTGATGGCGCGGCCGTGAAGGAGGGCGCCGCGTGGGGTGACGTGGTATGTGGCGGCGAACCCGCCGGATGGCCGGCGTCGTAACGGCGGCGCAGCGCCGTCCGGCGGTGTCCCTGGTCTAGCGGAGTCGTCTCGGGCGGCACGTCGACGCGGTTTCGCGTCATCCATGTCAGCAACGCCGGCAGCATGATCATCGACGTGAACAAGCAAGCCGTCACGCCGATCGTCAACACGCGGCCCAGGCTTTGCAGGCCCTGGTGGCTGGCAATCATCAGCGAGCCAAAGCCGACGATTGTCGTCAGCGCATCGACGAGCACCGCCATGGCCGTGCTGGGGGTCATGCGGTATCGACCGTGTTGCTCCTTATAGTCATGCACGATGTGTACGGCGTAGTCGATCCCGACGCCCAGGATCAGCGGCAGCGCGATCATGTTGGCGGGGTTGAGCGGGATATCCAAGATGCCCAACAGACCGAACATCTGCAGCACGCCCAAGCCCAGAGGAAGCATCGCGAGCAGAACGTAGCGCAGGCTGCCGAAGGTGAACGCCAGCACGCCGACGATGACGACCAGCGCGTAGAGAGCCGCCAGCTCGTAGCTCTGCTTCATCTCGATCGAGGCCTCGTAGGCCTGCAACGGATTGCCCGTTACACGCGGATCGACGCGGCGCACGTCCTTGACGAACTTGCCCAGCGTTTCCATGTCCCAGATGTTTCCGCGGCCATAGATCTTCAACAGGTGCGTGTCGTTCTTGCCCACAAAGCGGCTCACCAGGCTTTCGGGCAGGTCCGTCAGTTTCGGCGGCTCGGGGTTCGCCATGCTCGCCAGCACGTGCAAGCGGCTCAGCAAATCGCCCGCCATTTGCTGCTGGAACTGCTGAACCAGGGCAAAGCATTCGGTTAAAGACAGCCGCCGCAAACGGTCGCGGGCCTGCTCCAGGTCCAACGCCGTGCGCGAGCGAATATCCCCCCGCGAAACCAGCATCTGCGCGCGGGCCAGCAGCCGGCCGAGGTCTTCCGGCGGATCGACGGGAATCCGCGGCGGCCGCTCGGGCAGCGCGCTCAACCGTTGGCGGATGCGCTCGATGATCGGCTGCTTGATTTCGTGGTCTGCCGGCAGCAGCGAGACGATCTCTTCGGTCCGCTCGACGGAATCCAGCTTCAGGAATTCCGCCTTCCGCGCCAGCAACTCCTCGCGACTGCCGGCGATCGACAGCGCGTACCAAATGCTTTGATTGCTTTCGGCCAAGAGCCGGCGCTCGAGCTCGACGCTCTCCAGACCCACCGGCTGCATGTTCAACAAATTATGGTCATACCACAGCCGCGTCGCGCCTAAAGACACGATGCCCGTGAAGAGCAGCGTGGTCGCCAGCAACAGCCGCGGCCTCTTCATCAACGGCGCAATCCACGCGTGTACCGGCAGCGGCTCGGGCATGCGCACGCCCAGGCCCGAGCGATCCATCAGGTAGATCGCCGCCGGCAGAATGACCAATTGGGCGACGCAGCACAGTAGAATTCCACCGCCGGCGATGATGCCCAGCTCGGCGACGCCGACAAAGCTGGTGAAGGCGGCGGCAAAGAACGAAACGGCCGTGGTCATGGCCCCGGCCAGGATCGTGGGGCCCACGCTCGTCGAAGTTTCGACGAGCGACTCGCCGCACGATTTGTGTTCGCCGCGCAGTTGCAAGTAGCGGGCCGAATAGTACACGCCGTAGTCGATGCCAATTCCGATCAGCGTGGCCGTGAACGAGACGCTCAGAATGTTCAAGTGCCCGACGCTGAGCGTCACAAAGCCAAAGGCCCAGGCCATGCCCAGCAACAGGACGAGGTTCGCCAATAGCGCGTGCCGGACGCCGCCGAAGCCGGCCACGAACAAGAGCGACACGCCCACGAACGACAGCACGCTGGCCCAGAGCATCGACGACTGGCTGGCCCGCATCTCGTCGTTTTCCATGATCGGCAAGCCCGTCAGGCCGATCTTGATTTCCGGATGTCGGGCTGCCGTCTGCGCGATCAATTCGCGCAGCGTGTCAGTAGCTTCATCGGTGCGCGTGAAGGCGTCGTCGCTGTGCGCGAGCCGCAAAATGACGAAGCCCAGCTTTCCTTCCTTGGTCAGCAGGTACTCGCCGCTGAGCTCACTCAGCGTGGCGAAGGATTGCGGCATGGCGGGCCAGGGCGATTGATACCGGCCGCCATCACCCAGCGCGGCGAGCAGGCTGCCCGAGAGCCGCTCCATCTCGGCGTCGGCCGCGCCCGGTGCGCCGGTCACGACGCCACGGCGTTCCGCTTCTAATCGCGCCAGCATGCCTTCGGTGACGTGCCCTAGATTGAGCTGCGACCAATCTCCGCCCACGATCGGGCCGACTTCCGCCAGGAAACCGTCGAGTCCCAGCAGCTCTTCGTGCGACAGATAGTGCAGACCCTTCGAGCGAATCTTGCCTAAGTCCACTTCGTGCAACACGGCGTGGAAGAGGCGGTCTTTTTGGGCCAGGGTCCGGGAGATCTCTTGCAGAACGGGCACGACGTGCTCGCGGCTGGGTCCTTCGACAACCACCACGGCGTCGTCGTCGTCGCCAAACTCCTTGATGTACTCGATCCACAGGCGGTTGTAGTCGCTTTGCGGATTCAGCAGGTCGAGTCGGCTGGTATGAAAGCCCAGCCGCATTCCGCTGAGCACCAGCGCAGCACAGCCCAGCGCCAGGCCCAAGGCCACGGTCGCCGCCGGAAAGCGCACGACGAGGCGTGTCAGCCCACCCATTCCACGTGCAAAGACAGACACCTTGGCCTGCGGCGTCCTTTCCGCGGTCATCGAGCAATTCCGGGGGTGTTGATCGTGGCGAAGAACTCGTCAGAGGTTTACAGACCTGGCGACATGCGGTGCGGTGACCTGCTGGCTCAAGGCCAGCGTCGACGCGGCTCGTCGAACATAATTCACCCCCAAACGGGCGAGGGCGGGCATTCTAACCGCGTTCGACGAATCGGGGCAAGATGAGTCGTGGGTGGGGTAGTTTCGCGTAAATGGCACACATACAACCAGTTACAGCGATCGCTTGGATTGGGGTCTGAGTTGAGACGTTTGGGTTTCGGACCTGGGCTCAGAGGCCACCTTGATGCGGTCGCGTCGCCTCGGGGGCTACCGGCATCAATGTCCTCAGAACCTCAAGCTGTGCTCCGCGGCCCTCCGCGGGCGTCATTCCCGCGCAGGCGGGAATCCAGGGATTCGGGAAGGGGGTCGCGAATGATTCCTGTCCTCGGCGGGCTGTACGTCCTGTGGCGCATGGACATCTCGCGGAGTACTGGATTCCCGCCTGCCCGGGAATGACGGCGTGTTGGATGGATTGGGTTAGGGCGGGAATGACGGCGTGTTGGGGAGATTGGGTTAGGATCGCCTGTTGTCGCCGGCGGCCCATGAATGTCAAAGTTTGACAAATTTGGTTATCCCTTCTAGGCTTTCAATGGCCTCAATGGCCTCGCGCCTCGATTTACTGACAAACGTGGAGCTTCCGACCATGAATGTTTCACTAACCCCCGAACTGGAGCAGTTGGTCCAAGATAAGGTCAAAACCGGCTTGTACCTTTCGGCAAGCGAGGTCGTGCGCGAAGCCCTACGCCTGCTGGACGAGCGCGACCAGTTGCGGGAGATTCGGCTTACGGAGCTGAGAAAGAAAATCGCCGTGGGCGTCGAACAGGCGGAACGAGGAGAAGTGGCGCCGTTCGACTTCGACGAGCTAAAGGCCAAGGCTCGAGAGCGTCTTGCCGTGGCGAGCAAGAAGTGATGGCCCGCGCACATCGCACAAGCCAAGCCGAAATCGACGTTCTCGATATCTGGGAGCGCATCGCGGCCGACCGAATTGACGCCGCCGATCGATTCTTCGACGCGCTCGAAAAAACATGCACTCTGCTTGCCAAGAATTCCGAGCTGGGTGAACGTCGCGACGACCTCTCGCCCGGACTGCGCATGTTCACGCTGGCGAAGTACGTCATCTTTTATCGTGCGGACGACGATGGTATTGTTGTCCTGCGCGTGCTCAGCGGGTATCGCGACATCGACGGCCTGTTCGCGTGACGCGTCGAGCTCATGCCACGAGGATCCGCGTCTCCTGCACCCACTGGCCGGCCAGGCGCAGTGTGCCCGTCACGGAATTGCCGCCCAGGTGTTCCTTGGCCCGCGCGTGACGATCGCCGTGCGGCAGCGGCACGTGTCGCAGCACGATCGTGCCCCCCGGAGCGATCACGCGGGCGATCTCAGCCAAGGCCGCCGAGCTCAGCGGCGTCCGTTCAACGATGATCTGCGCGACGCTTCGGCTGGCGAGCGGAAGCGCGTCGGCTCGAGCGCAGAGAAGCCGTGGAATTGGTTCTCCCTTTTCGGGCCCGAGCGTTTTGCAACATCGCGTATTGACGTTCACGGCGCCGGCATGCCGGCCTTCACCGCCGATATCGAGTACCAGATGCATGCCGAGTTTTAGGTTCAGGACTCGCGCAGGAATAAACTGTGCAGTTTTTTAGCCCCGGATCAAACCCAGCGCGGGCTTCGCCCGGGCAACCCAAGTGGACAGTGGACAGTGGACAGTGGACAGTGGACAGTGGGTAACGCATGGTAAATGGTGGTTCGTGGTTTGATCGCCACTTTTCACTAGCCCAGGCATTCATGCCTGGGTTTTCGACACCCCAATGAAGTCGTCGTCCGTTGCGGGCAAAACCCTCCACCGAATCCATTCCGCCCTGAAGGGCGTGCACAACGATAACCTTGACGATCGATTTCCCAGGCATGAATGCCTGGGAAATCATGCGCAAATGAAGTTGTCGTACACGCCCTTCAGGGCGGAATTACCACACTGGAAATGCCGACCCGCTGAAGCGGGTTGACGACGACTTTCAGGGGACGTCGAAAACCCAGGCATGAATGCCTGGGCTAAGTAAAAATTCTCGCGAGACAATCGATCAATTAACCACTATTCGTTCCTTGGGTTGCCCGGGCGTAGCCCGCGCTGGGTTCACTCGGTGTTCAAACCGTGGCCATTTAACCAAGTTATTTCTGCGCGGATCCTTTGTCGCTCAATCCCCCCGCAGCGCCGGCAACAGCGGCGAGCGAATGGTCGCGCGGACGGCGACGAGTCCGGCCACGAGCCCGACCGCCAACACCAGTGCCAGCGTGACAATCAGCGACGGCCACGGAATGGTCGCGCCGCCGGCAAACAGGTGCGGCAGAATTGCTACCAGCGCCGAAGCGCAACCGACCGCCAATCCCGCCACGAGCAACAGCGCGTTTTCCCACAGCACCATCGTGGCCAACCGTGCGCGGCGGAAGCCAGTTGCCCGCAAAAGTGCCAACTCGCCACGGCGCTCCAGCACATTCCGGAATTGCACGGCGGCCAGTCCGAACGTGCCCAAGATCAATCCCAGCCCGCCGAGACTTTGGAACGTCGACAGATACGTGTTCTGCACGGCCAGGTAACCGGCCAGACGATGGACGGCCGGCTGCGCATCGAAGCCGAAATCGCCCAGCGTGCGATCCAACATCGTTTCGACCGCGCGCGATTGCTCGCTGGGTGCGTCGACCAGAAAGAACCGATAACCGCTGGTCTCGGGAAAATGCGTCAGCAGCGATCGCTCGCCTATGAGCAGCACTCCTTGCAAGAGGCTGTTCTTCAGCAGCCCTACGATCTGCATTTGGAGCTTTCCGCCGCGATCGTCGTCGATCTCGTACATGTCGCCGATTCCCTTGAGGTGCAAACTATACGTGGCGGTCGCCGCGTCGATGATCACCGGCACTCGAGGGCTGCCATCCGTCCCCTCGGGCAGTGGGCGAGCGAGCAGCAACCAGGGGTTGGCTTTTTCCTCGGGCGTTTCCGCGGCCGTCGCGGCAAACTCGAAGCCGCCCCGCTCGATCATGGACGAAGTCACGCCCAGCACGCGCGGCTGCTGCACCTGATAAAGGTTCAGGCAACTGGCGTCGTTGCCACCCGTGGCACGCAGCGTGATGACGTCGACGCCGGCGAGCTGCTTTTGATCCGTCGAGCTGAAGCCCAAATCGAGCTGTCCGTCCGTCGAGTTGAGATCCTGGTAGATGGGCTGATCGCTTTCAGCCACGAGCGCGAATCCGCCCGTGCCGCTCGTGCGTCGCCCCTCGCCGGCCGTGGGGTCGAGCCGGAACGCGCTGATCGCCACGATCAGAAAACTGGCCGCGGCCACCAGGCCGATCGAAAGCGTGCTGCGGCCGGGATTGCGGGCCGCATTGCGGGCCGCAAGTCGCACGAGCGGCGCGCGCCCCGTCGCGATCAGCGAACCGCCGCCGCCGGCTCGCAATCGCGCACGCACCAGCGCCAACAGTCCGATCAACACCAGCCCACCGGACCCGAAGAACGCGCCGGCCTGCGCTTCGCCGCTCATGCGGCTTGCCGTGGCCCCGAGCACGATTGCCAGCGCGAGGGCCGACCAGGCCAGCGGACGGGCAATGCGCGATTTTTTTGTGAGCGGCCCGACAGCCGATTGCGATTCCGCGGCCCGTTGCGAGAGCAGCCGGCGGACCGTTACGTGCCGCAATTGCCATAAGGCCCACAGCACGGCCAGCAGCGACACGCCGACGCCCGCCGCGTAGCCGATCGCCAGGCTCGCTGGCGTTATGTAGAGCGTCAAGAACGGTGTCGTGATCGCGTCCAGCCACCACGTGCGCAGCCCCGCGAGCATCAGCCAAGCATTGCCGACGCCGGCCGCGACGCCGACGAGTCCTCCTAACGCGGCGACGATCAGTCCTTCGCCCACGAGCAACTGTCGCACGCGGCGCGCGGTCCAGCCGATCGCCAAGAGCACGCCGATCTCGCTGGCCCGTTGTTCGACACCCAAGCGAAACAGCAGCGCCACGAGCATCACGGCCGCGGCGATGAGAAAGAAGCTGAACCCGAGGAACAGCGAGTTGAACGCCGTCGTGCCGGCCGACGCCGCCAGGCCCCGCGCTTTGATCGGTTGCAACACGAAGCCCAACGCGGCCGGATCGATCGCCTGCGTGATTTCGTCGGCGAGGGTTTGCTCGGTGCGCCCCGCGCGCGGCGGAATTCGCCAGCTCGTCGTCTGCCCGAAGCGGCTGCCCCACGGCTTGCGGCCCGTGGCCAGTGAGACGAAGGCCTTGGGCGTGGCCTTGTGGTCGTCCCAGTAATCTTCGTCCTCTTTGCGGATGCGTTGGCTGTCGAAGGGAAACGGCGGGTTCCAATCGGCGATGGACAACTGGTCGGTGACGCCCGGCAGCGTGGGCGTGAGGTGCTCGTCGGCCGCCGCGCCCTCGAGCGGCACGATCGCGGCCAGCTTGAGCTCGACGGTTCGCTCGCGCACCGCACCGTGCGTACTTTCGGGCTCGAAGTAGGTGAGCTCGATCGTGTCGCCGGGCTTGGCGTGCAATTGATCGGCGGCCCAGCGATTGAGTGCGATTTCGCCTTCGGCCAGCGGAGAAAGAGGTTTGCCATCTTGCCCGACGAACGGCCCTAGCGGCGACGTATTGCCAAAGTTGATCGCTGCGACTGTGGAATACGGGATTTCGTACTTACCCGCAGCGAGCGTGTTGGCCAGGTAGGTCAGCACTGGCTCGTCGTAAGCCTGAAAGCTCGTTGTTGAGTTGGGAAAAAGTCCGTCCAGCGCTGCGTCCATCGCAGGATCGAGCAGCATGCGATCGCTTTCCAGCATAAAGTATCCACGCGGCGTAAGCGTGAGCGTGAGTCCGTAGTCGGCAAGCGTCGGCCGCAGCAGGTCTTGCGGTTGCCGGTCGTCTACCAGCGGCGCCGAATCGTGCGCCGCGATCAACAGCGCATTCACCTTGCCGGGTTGCTCCAGCAGATCGGCGACCGCGTCGAGGTTCACAAAGGCATTGCGCTGAGCCGCCTGGTTGGGCCGCAGGTTGAAGCTGCCCAATCCGTCGTTCGGCAAGATGGCCGCCACGCGCAGCCGCAGGTTGGTGGTCGTCTCGGTCTTGCGGCCCAAGGGACTGTCGGCCGGCACCTCGCGGGCGACGGGCAACCGCACCAGACACTCGTCGCCAGTCTTCAGCCCCAGATCGTCGGCCAGCGTTCGGTTGATGAAGATCTCGTTGGCCAGCGGCCCCGGCGGGGGTTCGCTCGGGTCGTCGGGCCGCGCGTGCGTTGGATTCTCGAGCGACCAGAAATCTTGCTGGCAGCCGACCAACGTCACGTGCGCGGCACGTCGGTGCGATTGTGGATCTTCGACCGTGCCTTCGAGCAGAATCACGCCGACTGGTTTTTCATACCACTGAGTGAATTCCGGCCGCTTCGCCAATTCGCCGGCCAATTCGGCGCGAAAGAAACGGCCGGGCGCGAGCACTTGCTCGACACGGCCCAATCGATCGAGAAACAAATGCCGCAAGCTGCCGCGGACAGAATCGCCCACCAGCAGCGCGCCGGTGAGCACGGCGGTGCCGGCGGCAACGCCCAGCGCGACCGCCAGATTGACTCGTCGGTGTTGCAGGACGCCGGCGATGATCAGGCGAAGGAGGGACATGCAGACAATGTAGCAAGGCGAGCGACCGGTGTAATGCCCGAATGGAGTTGACGCTTTTCAACCACGGATCAACCCCAGCCCGGCATAGCCGGAACCAAATACGAAAGGGAATCTCGGGGTATTGAGCGTTATTCTACTGCCAAGCGCGACATCGTCTGCTCGATATTGCCTTATAAACCACGAGGAGCGAGAAAGCCCGAAAGAGTGAAAACCAGAAATAGTTTCGCATTTTCGCTCTTTCGGGCTTTCGCGATTCTTGCGTGAGTTGCCTACCAACCCAATCCCGTCCTCCGACTGCACAGGGCGACAAAAATCCGCGCAAGACGCGTGCCAATTCAACGTTTGTAGTACGGACGAAAGACGGCTTTAGAGCCCCTAACTCAACCGTCCAACACGCCGTCATTCCCGCGCAGGCGGGAATCCAGTACATCGCCAGACGGCCATGCACCACAAGATTTACAACCGCCGAACACAGGTCTCTTTCGCAACCACTCTCCCCGAGTCCCTGGATTCCCGCCTGCGCGGGAATGACGTCTTAGTAGTAGCGTTAGGGGCTTTAAGGAAATCGATTGTACCGCGGATGAACGCCGATTAACGCGGAGATGAAGTCTGGAACAAGAAACCCCATAGTCTCGTCCGTCGTCATCCGCGTTAATCGGCGTTCATCCGCGGTACAACTTCTTCTTCAATTCCGTGTTTAATCCGTGTTCAATCCGTGGCAAATGTCAGCGGGATCGAACGCGCGGCATGAAGGTGTCAGGAACCGCTGGCTGTCCACGCGGTTATGGATAGTACGCGAATTTCAGCCAGCGATTCCAGACACCGCCTTCGCGCACCGCCTGCACATTGAAGAACGCTTTATTTGCTGGCTGGCTTGTTGCCTTCCTCGCCCTTGGCTACGCCCTTGGTGAACGCGCGGAACTGCTGGCGATATTCCGGCGGCGGTTCGCTGCGGCGCGCGTCGCGGACGGTGGGCGTGCGGGTTTCGCTCGTCTGCCCGCCGCGCAGCGAAGCGCCGCGCGGACGCAGCCCCAGACCGTCCAGCGCGCCGTCGAGTTGCTTGCGCGCGGCCTCGCCTTGGGGGCCGGCCGCTTGCGCGTCGCGCTTCATCTTTTCCCACTTGGCGACGAAGCGGGCCGCGTCCTCGCGCGACCACTTCAGGTCCTCGAGCAATTTCTTGTCGGGGTTTTCCTTGTTCATTTGATCCTTGAGATACTCCAGGGCCAGGTCCGTCGCCTTGCGCGAGTATGCGAGGTTGGGGTCTTCGCCTTCTTCGTTGGGTGCGGCCTTGCCGCCAGGCGGCGTGACCCCTTCAGGCGGCAGCCCGCCTCCGCCGTTGGGATTGCCGGCCGCACCGCCAGGATCTTTATTGCCCGCCTCGTTGTTTCCGGTCTTGCTATCGCCGGCTTTGGAAGGAGTCGGCGGTCGATCGCCCGGTTTGCCGGGCTCTCCTGGCGGCTGCTCGCCCGTTTTTGGCGAACCGTCATTCGGCGTTTGTGGCGGCTTCTGCCCTTCGCCCGGATTCTCGCCGGGGGATTTCTTTTCGCCGGGCGTTCCCTTCTCGCTCGGCTTGGCGTCGCCTGGCTTGCCGTCGTCGCCGGCGCCGGGTTTCTCGCCTCCAGGCTGCGTTTTGTTGCCGTCGCCCGACTTGCCGGTGGACTTGCCCGCGCCGTCGGCCGACTTACCCTTGGCCTGGTCGCCGCCTTTTTCGCCGGTTTCGCCCTTGCCGGGAGTATTGGCGACTCCGCCCCCCTCATTCGATTCAGTGTTCTTTCCGGCGGAGCCGGTCCCCTGGCTGTTGGAGCGCTGCCCGCCTCCCTTTCCGCCGCCACCTTCACGATCGCCGTCTTCGCCCCCTTTACTATCGGATTCCTTCTTGCTGATGCCGGGCGACTCGGGCTTGTCCTCGGAGTTGGGCTTCCCAGCTCCGGAGGGCTGCTGTTTTTTCTCGCGTGGCGCAGCACCCTCTTCCTGGGACGAAGGCGAACCCTTGGGGTTGCCCCCCTTTTCGCCCGCACCGGCCGGCCCCTTGCTCTTCGCCTCGGCATCGCCACCCTTTTCGTCACCGGACTTCGCGCCTGCTTGCGGCGGCTTTTGCTGTTTTTCGGTCGGCTGCTCGGCTCCCGATTTGCCGCCGTCGCCAGGTTTCGGTTGTCCGGCCTTAGGATCGCCGGATTTGGAATCACCCGCTTTGGGTTCTCCGGCCTGCGGATCGCCTGACTTTGGTTCGCCCGCTTTGGCCTCTCCGGCTTTCGGTTCGCCAGCTTTCTGCTCTCCGGTCTTCGGCTCTCCGGGCATCGGCATGTCTGGCTGAGCCGATGCATCGTCCGTCGCCGACTTGTCGCCGTCGGGTTTGTCGCCGGCTTTGCCGGCGCCCTTGTCAGTTCCTTTTTCGGCGCCCTTCGCTTCGCCCTTCTCGGCCGAAGGCGATCCACTGGCGTCGCTGCCTTGCGGTTTCTCGCCAGGCATCTTCTTATCGTCAGTCGCTTTATCGCCCGCGGCCTTATCGCCGGCTGACTTCTCACCCAGCTGCGCGCCCTTGGGCTGCTCTGATTTCCCGGCAGCGCCGTTGCCTGACTTGTCTTCTGAGGGACTGCCGTCCGGCTTCGGCTCGCCCGTTGTATCGCCGGCAGCGGAACCGGACTCTGAATCGGGCTTTGATCCCGCGGGCTTGTCGCCCGAGGGCGACGGCTTCTCGCCCCCCTTGGCGTCGCTTCCCTTGCTCTTGCCGCCCGTGCTCTCATTTCCCTTGGCGTCGCCACCTTGCGGCTGCTCGTCGGGCTTTTGCTCAGGCGGCTGCTTGTCGTCTGGCTTCTTGTCGTCTGGCTTTTTGTCGGTCGAAGGATCGTCGCCCTGCTCGCCGGGTTTCTGACCCGGATTCTGGTCCCCCTTCATCGGATCGCCGGTCGATTGATTGGCCGACTTCTCGCCGCCATCTTTTTGCTGCTCTTGATTGGCGCGGTTGAGGATTTTTTGAAAGGCGTCGCCGGGCTGGGCATCGGGGTCGACGGGCCGCTCTTCTTGGCCACTCGACTTATCTTGTTCGCTCGATTGGCCCGCCTTCTTTTCGCCCGCTTTACCACCGCTGGACTTTTCGTCGCCCGATTTTCCTTTGCCCGGCTTCCCTTCACCCGCAGAGGCTTCGCCGCCGTCGTTGCTATCGCCCGATTGATTTTCCGTGTTCTTCTGCTCGGAATTTTTCTCGTCCTGATTCTTCGGATCGGGGTTCTGCTCGCCCGACTTCTGCTCGCCCGCTTTGCCTTCACCTTGTTGACCTTCCGAAGGCTGCTCGTCTTGCCGCTGTTGATCGTTGCGCTGCTTTTCGCGCTGTTGTTGCGCGCCCGATTTTCCCTGACCGCCTCCCTCGCTGGGCTTGCTTTCGCCCTTTTGACCGTTTTCTTGCTTTGGCTGGTTGCCCTGCGGCTGGTTCTTCGGATCTTGATTCTTTGGATTCGGATTTCGGTCGTTGGGCTTCGGTGGTTGCTGCTTCGAGTCGGCGTTGGCGACCTGATCTTGTTTCGGCTGTTGTTGCTCGGGCGAAGTGATCCGCAGTTTAAAGCGTTGCGTCTCGGCCTTACTGGGGTCGGGCTGCTTGTTGTCTTCGGCCACGGCCCAATAGACGACCGTGTCGCCGGCGACTAGCTTCAAGTCGTTCGCGTTGAAGAAAAACGCACCGTGGAAAGGTCCGGCCGAGGGCGCGGCTAAAAGTTCCTTCGACAACAGCGGCTGCCCGTTGCGCTGCGCCATGAGCTTGACGCTGCCCAGCTTGAAGTCGGGATCCGAGGCCTCGACGGCCATCCGCAAGAACCCGCCCTGCGGCAATTGCTGCTCGGCAGGCTCGGCCGCAGCACGTGCACCGGGATCGAGCGCAACAGGGTTCGCCGGTGGGTTTCGGTCGGCCTGGTTCGTTCCGGCAGGGTTCTTGTTCCCTCGCTTGAGAGCGACGCCCTTGTTTCCGAGGTTCTTGTCGGCCGCGCGATCTGCATTTGCAACATCCGCTCGCACCGGCTGCGTGGCGGCCTCGATTGGTTCGACAAAGACAATCTGCGGCGCAAGGTCTTTGATGACCTCGATCTGATGACGAATCGGTCGCGGGTTCTCCTCACCATCGTGATTCTGGAACCGCAACTGGTAGCTGGCGTGTTCTGGCTCATTGCTCTTGGGCTTCAGCCCAAGCGCGAATGTGGCCGTGGCCTTCCGCCCCTCGACTTGCATGGCCACGTCGCTGCGGCCGTCGCAATCGAAATCGACGTAGGCGCTCTTGATGTCGTCGTTGGCTTCGGCGTGGATCGTGACGCGCGTGCCTTCGATGCCCTTCAAGTCCCCCTGACGATCGGCGATGCGCGTGTCGATCTCGGTGTACTGCGGAAACTGATAGTCGACGCTGCGGACCAGAATCGAAGGCGTGATCAGTACATGGATGCCGTAGCGCTTTGTCACCGCATCGCCGGCCACCAGGTAGTACTCGAGGTCTTGCTGCAAGCCGCCGCTGGTGGGGGGCAGTTCGGCCGTGTAGCGCAGCCCGCCCGGCGGCAAGGTCATCGACACGGCCTGATCGACGAGTTGTCCATCGGCCGTCGAGTAAAACAGCGTGACCGGCTCGCCGTCGGCGACACCGCTCACCTCGGCGCTGACGGTGACGAACTGATCGTGAAATGCCCGCTCGTTGCCGGGCGTCACATCCGCGATGCGCACTCGGGTGGGCGCGGCGATGTCGGCCCACGGCGCGACCACGCGCCCAAACGAGCGGAGCGGGTTCTTGGGCGAGACGACCGTGTAAATCGCGCACAGCGAGACAATCGCCAACAGGGCCCAGCCGACCTTCAGCATCCGCGAGCGATCGACCGCGCTTTCGACCGAAACCTGCGACAGTCCGTCGGCCGCTTGCCGTTCGATCGCCTCGTAGACCATCGGCGACATCCCGCCGGGCCGCGTGCGCAGGAGCAGAAAATTGATCAGGCTGTTCTTCAGCGACGGTCGGCTGCGTTCGATGGCCTGGGCGGCATAGACCGGATTGATCCGCCGCACCAACAAGGGCCACAAGACCAGGCCGAAGTAAGCGCCGGCCCCGGCCAAGAAGGCCAACAGAAAAACCAACCGCCCGGCAAAGCCCAACCCCCCTTTGACGACCCAGTGATCGATCAGGGCCACGAGAAAAAGGTACGCCAGGCTGCCCACCGCCAGCGTAATCAGGGCGGTCGTCAGCTCGACCCCTTTGACCTGCAAGCGGGTCTTCCGCAGTTGGGCATCGATGTACCGCTCGTACTGCACGAGCTCGACATCCTCCGACGCCCTCCACCCCGGGCTGGCAGGGGTCGTATCTGGTCCACCGGACACGGTCGCCATGACAAGTTCCTCGTCCGAGGGGGGACGGGCGTCTCGCCCGTCATACTTTGATAATAGAGGTTGTTGCCCGTCACGCTCGACAAACGATGAAACGCACCATCGCTAGATCGTCGCGACGTCTTAGAGTCTATCCGGAAAAGATTCGTCGGGTTTCCTAGGGTTTCAAGCCGCGGGGGCCCGGTAGTGGAACTTTCGATCTTCAGACGGCGCGAGCCGCCGGAGCATGAGATGCGTTTGGC
>Ga0163144_10006990_pt1 | contig 24827 bp, 21 predicted proteins | sample OliLak19BULKMAT1_FD_123175 | JGI IMG/M metagenome (GOLD analysis project Ga0163144, IMG submission 123175) | Freshwater microbial mat bacterial communities from Lake Vanda, McMurdo Dry Valleys, Antarctica - Oligotrophic Lake LV.19.BULKMAT1 | ecosystem: Environmental > Aquatic > Freshwater >... | reverse complement strand
GTTGATGGATGCGCTGTCGAACGCGAAGAACGACTCGGCCGGCTGCACCTTGCATGCGGTCCTGATGTCTTCATGGATCGTCACACCGGTGCGCGACGTCTTGCTGCTGTCGTACTTGTGGTCGTTCGCGTTGGTGTCGACGTGGACTTCGGCGTGCGCGGAGTCGGGGTCTGCCACGGCGTGTGCCCGTCCATCGCGCGAGCAACCGAAGCCGGCGACGATGAGCAACGCGCCACAGACAAACGGAATCGTCTTGCTGGTCATGGGGCGCTCCTACTGCAACGAGGACGCCGAACCCCGACGACGCCCGTGATCTCGGGCAGATCCAGCGGGGCGGCGAACGAGCCGCACGGCCTCGCCCCGCGCGCGCGTGACCACTGTGGCGACTCTGCGGGCTGCTAGCGGCGCGCGGCGTCGATCGCGGTGCGGAGCTGATCGATGCCCACGGGTTTCACCAGGTGGGCGTCGAATCCGCTCGCGGCCGACTTCGCGCGATCCGAGGCCTGGCCGTAGCCGGTGAGCGCGACGAGGTACACCGACTGCAGGCCCTCGATCGCGCGCATGCGCTTCGCGAGCTCGTAGCCATCGATCTCGGGCAGGCCGATGTCGAGCAGCGCGAGCGTCGGCTTGATCTTCGCGGCGAGCTCGAGCGCCTGCATCGGGTGCGTCGCCGTGTGGGGGTGATGACCGAGCACGCGGAGCATCTCGCCGAGCAACTCGACGGCGTCCTCGTTGTCGTCGACGACGAGGATGTCGATCGACGTCTGCCGAGGCGCCGGCCCGATGCTCGCAGGTGCGGCGACCGCGAGACTCGTCCCGGTCGCGGCCGGCAGCCGCACGATGAACGTGCTGCCCTTGCCGACGCCGTCGCTGGTCGCGGTGATCGTGCCGCCGTGCAGGCTGACGAGGTTCTGCACGATGGTGAGTCCCAGCCCGAGCCCGCCGTGCGCGCGATCGATGGACTGTGGCGCCTGCACGAACAGGTCGAAGATCCGCCCGAGCATCTCCGCCGCGATGCCGATACCGTCGTCGCGTACCTGGCTCGAGGCGATCTCCGTCGCGTCAGTGGATCGGGCGGGAGGCATCGGACGCGAACGTTACCCTTGCTACCCAAGGCATCGGTCTGCGTCAACGAGCGGCGGCACTCGGCAAACCCAGAACGCAACACCTGCGCCCCGCGAATCGCCGGGCAGATCGGGATGCTGTTTCGATGGCCGGTCTCGTGCTCGCACCGGAGCCCTGGACCGTCACCGACGGCCGCGCTCCAGCAGCTCGGTGAGACTCGTGCCGTCGCACGGCTTGACGACGTGATGGTCGAAGCCTGCCTCGAACGATCGCCGTAGATCCTCGGCCTGGCCCCAGCCCGTCACCGCGACGATGACTGCGTCTGCGGACCACGGCTGGCTGCGGATCTCACGACAGGCTTCGAGACCCGAGAGCCGCGGCATGCCGATGTCGAGGACGATCGCGTCCGGTCGCACACGCTCGGCGAGCGCGACCGCATCTGCGCCGTCGTGCGCGACGAACACCGCGTGGCCGCGTGCAGCGAGCATGAGCTCGAGGCCCGCCGCGGCGTCTTCGTTGTCGTCGGCAACGACGATCCGTAGCGCGCGGGGCTTGCGCGACGGCTCGGCGGAGCTCGGGTCCTCGGTGAACGGATGGCGCCCGTGCGAAAGCGGCAGGCGGACCTCGAATTCGCTGCCGCGACCGAGGCCACCGCTCTTCGCGACGATCGTTCCGCCGTGGCCTTCGACGAGTCGGCGCGAGATGCCGAGGCCGACGCCGAATCCACCGTTTTGCCGGGCGTGCGTGCGGTCGACGGGCGCGAACATCTCGAACAGTCGCGGCAGCTCGGCGCCGTCGATGCCAATGCCGTCGTCGCGCACGTGCAGCACCGCCTCGTCACCGACGATCGCGAGTGCGATCGTGACGTGGCCCGCCGCGGGTGTGTACTCGGCGGCGTTGCCGAGCAGGTTGACCATCACCTGGATCAGACGCGCGGGATCGCCGTCGACCAGCACGGGTGTCGCGGGCAAATCGACCGTGAGCTCGTGGCCGGCGCGGTCGAGCTGCGGAGCACTCATCTCGATCGCGTCGCGCACGACTTGCGCGAGATCGACGAGCTCACGCCGGAGCTCGACCCGGCCCGAGCTGATCCGACTCGCGTCCAAGAGGTCGTCGACGAGACGAACCATGTGGGCGAGCTGGCGGTCCAGCGCGCCGCGAGCCCGCTCGACCGCGCCCGGGCCGACACCCTCGAGGTAGAGAATGTCGATCGCGTAGCGTATCGCCGCGAGCGGGTTGCGCAGCTCGTGGGCCAATGTGGCCAGGAATTCGTCCCGCTGGTGCGCTGAAGCTTCGCGGGTCGTGGGGCCAATAGGGTCGGCGACCACCGTGTCCTGCAGCATGATCTTGTTACGCGGTGGCACCTGCGATCCGACGTCTTCGGTGGAGTGTGCGTACCCACCGAGCGAGCGCCACAGTGCGAATCTGACACAACCCGGGACGCTTCGCGTGCTCAGGTAGGTGGCTCGCCGCCATCGCGACCGGCGACACTCGCGACGGAGGCGGCGAGCTCGGTCGCATCCGCGTGACCCGTCGAGCTCAGGCCGTGAGCGGTCGGATCTCGGGCTGGTTGTTGTGCCCGCGCGAGCGCTCGGCGACAGCGCGCCACGGCCTACCGAGCTCGGCCGCGAGCTCGCGACCCTGCGCGGCGGTACGCGTGAACGACCGCGGCAATGCCGACGCGATCCATGACAACACCGTCGACATCGCGCCCGGAGCGAGGCCATTCACGAGCGCGACGAGACGTGATTGCAGGCCGACGAACACCATCGCGCGGCGGCGAAGGAGGCCGCGAACGATCGTGCGTGCGGCGGCGCGTGGATCGACCGCGAGCAACGGCGTCACGTCGGCGAGCGCGAATGCGGTGAAGGTCGCCTTTTTGGCGCTGCCCTTGTACGTGCCGTTGATCGGGCCGCCCGTGCGCATCAGCCACGGTGCCACGGTGGTCACCGCGATGCCCTCGCGCGCGAGATCGTGGTGCAGGCCCTGCGACCAGCCGAGCAAGGCGGCCTTCGACGCGGAGTACGGCAGCATCCATGGGATCGGGGCGATGCCGCCGATCGACGCGATGTTCACGATCTGTCCGGCGTGGCGCACGAGCATCGCGGGCAGGACGGCCTCGGCGGCATGCACCGCGCCCCAGAAGTTCGTGGCCATCGCGGCATGCAGATCGTCCGACGTCATCGCCGTCGCGGGGCCGACGTGCAAGATGCCCGCGTTGTTGACGAGGACGTCCACCGGCCCGAGCTCGCGATCGATGTCGGCGACCATGTTCGCCACGGCGTCGCGAGCGCGGACGTCGCAGACGCGCGTGTGGATGTCGTGGCCGCGGGTCGCGAGCATGCTGGCAGCGCGATCGAGCTCGGCGCTGTCACGTGCACAGATCACGACCGCGGCGCCGCGATGCGCCAGCTCGGCAGCGATCTCGAGCCCGAGCCCACGCGAGCCTCCGGTCACGAGCGCGAGCTTGCCGTGCAGGCTCCTTCTTCGCCGTGCGCGCAACATCCAGGCAGCGACCGCGGCGATTCCGGCCGCGACCCACAGATTTCGATCGCTGGGTCGACGCATCGACTACGACTCTGCAGGTGGTTGCCGCTGCGTCAAGGCAGGCGCTGGTGTTGCGCCCTCGATTCGGCGACCGGTGGCGGATCGCCGACGTCGCGCGGTCGAAGCTCAAGGCAAGTAGCGAGCGATCTGCACGTAGCTCATGTCGTTCGCGAGCACGAGCTCCTCGGTGTAGCCGTCTGCCGCGAGATCCGAATTCGACGCGGCACGATCGATCGCGAGGAGCTGCGCGCGGACGGGTACAGGATCGCGATCGTCGACGGGATCTGATTCACTCGCGCGGCATCCATTGCGCGAGCACTTCGTAGAGCAGGCGCTCCGCATCGCGCATCGGCTTGTTCTCGGTGCGCTGCGGATCGAGCTGCATCGCGCCGAGGAACGCCGCGTACTCGAGCGTTGCGATCGCGGTTCGTCGCGCGCGCGGCAGCGTGCGTGGCAGCAGGCTCTCGAGGTACGCGATGCGTCGCGCGTCGACGCGACTGACCACCACGCGCGCGTTGTGATCGCGCAGCGCCCAGCCGCGCACCGCGAGATCGAGTGGCCAGTCGAGTGCGTTCACCGTCGCGTCGAGCGTGCGTCGGCGCGCGGCCAACGAGTCCTCACGCGAGGCGACGTCGATCGGCGCCTCGGTGTGCCTCTCTTCCCACGCCTCGAGCAGCGCGCTCGCGAACGCGTCCGCGCTCTCGAAGTGGTGATAAAACGCGCCCTTGGTGCGCCCGAGCGCGGTGCACAGGCGGTCGATCGTCAATGCGTGCTCACCCGCGGTACGCAACAGCACGAGGCCGCTCTCGATCCAGTCGCCCTTGTTCGTGCGGGCCATCTTTCACGCGAGCATCGCACACGCGATCGTGGTCGCGAGGCCGAGCGCGATCGGTGAGTAGAGTCGTCGACTCCAGTGCATGTACGGCGTGTCACGGATGCTCGGGCGCAGCACCACCTCGAAGAACCCACCGATCCCGCGCAGCGTGAAGATCGCGACCATCGCCAGCGCGCCCACCCTGAGCCACGCGTCGGGCATCGGCGCGTCGATCCACCCGCGCAGCGCCGCTGTCCATCCCGCCATCCCGACGAGCCCGATGGCGACGACCCACGTCGCGACACGGCCAGGCATCGGCTGACCGATCGGGGCGCCGACGACGGTGCGGACGAGCGCATCTCGATCACGTGCGGGAAACGTCGAGCCCAGCGCCCAGCCGGCGTGTAGACCCGCGATTACGATGAGCACGACGATCGCGATCGCAGCCGCGAGGTCGCCCCACACGCTCGGGCCCGCGTCACCCATCCACGGCGCCGCGAAGCTCGTCACCGCCATCGGCACGAAGAGCACCCACTGCGGCATGTGCCACGGGTCGCGAAAGCGCCACCACCCGAACGCGAGAAATGCGACCGCGTAGCCCAGCGCCGAGGCGCCGGTGAGCACCGCGATCGCAGCGGCCGCATCGACCGGCAGCAGCGGTGCGACGAGCAGCCCGACGCCGAGCACGGCGAAGTGCCACGTCATCAGGTGCCACGCCGTCTCGGTCGTTCCGCGGACGACAGCGCCGAGCGGGGCGGCGAGCACGGGCCGCAGGATCTCGCGCGTGCCGAGCACGCCGTGGATCGCAGCCGTGAGCAGGGCGAGCAGACCCGCGGCGACGAGGAGCACGTTCGACAGTACCATACCCTAAGGTACGGTTGCAGCGCCGCGATTGTTTCGCTGTTCCCTGATTCGGGGCTCAGAGTCCCGCAAACGGCATGCTGGCACCCGAAAACGTCGGAATTTCCGCGCCCATCGCATGCGCCATTGCTAGCAGCACGCTGTCGTAGCTCGCCCCGCCCGCGTCGATCAGCCGCCCCGGGTTCAGCGCGCCCGCACCACCGCCCGCGATCATCGCGGTGAGATCCGCATGCGCGTGCCCCCAGCCGTCGCCGACGTCGCTGCCGATGTACACGACGCTGTCGTCCAGCAGCGTCGAGCCGTTGCCGTCGTCATACGCATCCATGGCGGTCAGGAAGTACGCGATCTGGTCCATGTACCAGCGCACGATCCCCTTGTGCATGTCGATGATGTCCTGCGCGGAACCGCTGTGGCTCAGGTTGTGGTGCTTGCAGTTGCCGTTGCCGAGGAACGTGAAGTCCTTGTTCCCGAAGCCGTAGTCCATCGAGTACGTGATGACGCGCGTCGAGTCGCAGCGCAGCGCGAGCACGATCACGTCGAGCATCGCCTTGGTGTGATCCGCGAACGACAGATCCTCGCCGGGCGGCAGGGCCCCGTCGCCGCACGAGGGCGACGGCGGATCGACCTGTAGACCCATCTCGACCTCGCGCACCGCGGTCAGGTACTCGTCGAGCCGCTGGGTGTCCTCGGCACCGAGCCGCGGCGTGATCGTGTCGATCTGATCGACCGTGTGATCGAGGACGCTCTGGCGCAGCCGCAGGCGCTTCGCTGCAATCGCCGGATCCGCATCCGGTGGCACGTACACCTGATCGAACGCGACCTGGGCGCTCTCGAGCGGTGCGTTCGGCGTGCTCGGCCCCGCCCACGAGATGTACGTGTTGTAGCCCGACGGCCAGCCGGTATCCGACGGCGGACCCGAGGCATACGGCGTCGGCCCGAGGTGCAGCGAGCGGATCGATGTCGGCGGCCGCAGGGTGTCCGCGATCACCTGATCGATCGAGATCTCGACCTGCGGATCGACCATGTCGCTGATCGGCGAGCCGGTCAGGAACGACGCCGTGCCGCGCGAGTGATCCGGCGCGCCGCCGTAGTCGCCGTTCAGGTTCTCGAACATCGACAGCTTGCTGCGCAGCGGCTCGAGCATCGTGTGCGCGGTGCCCATCGTGTAGTCGGTGCCGCTGCCGCCGAGCGTCCAGTCCTGCCGCATCGTGCTGCCGTTCGGGAAGAACAACGAGATGAAGCGTTTGGTCGCCTCGGTGCCCGCGTGTGCACTCGGCAATAGCGACGACAACACCGGCAGACCGACCGCGACACCGGACGCGCGCAACACCATGCGGCGGGACAGCAACTTCATGGCGCGATCTCCTCGCTGAGAAACGCATCGCTGGTCACGACGGCCCACAACAGATCCGACAGCGTCGCATCGAGGGTGACGTTCGTCGTCGCGATGTCCTCGACTGCGCACGCATCGGCATCGTCCATCACACGACCGAGCGCGTACGTCATCACCTTGCTGGTCACGCAGATCGGATACTCGTCGCCGGTCGCGAGCAAGCCCGCGAGCTCGACCATGCCGCGATACTCGCGGCCGTCGGGCAGCGTCCCGAGATCATCGACGGGCTCGCCGTCGGCCTGGTCGCGCCACGCACCGAGCGCGTCGTAGTGCTCGAAGCCGAAGCCGAGCGGATCGATGAGATTGTGACAGCTCCCGCAGCTCGGATCCTCGCGGTGGCGCTCGAGTTGCTCGCGCTCCGTCTCACCGGGCTGCGGATCGGGAGCCGGCGGCACGCCCTCGGGCGGGGGCGGGGGCGCAGCGCACAGGATCGTCTCCGCGAGCCACACGCCGCGCTTCACGATGTTCGGCGACGTCGGCCCCGACGTCATCGTCAGCACGGCGGGCATCGTCAGCACGCCGGCGCGCTGCGTCGGATCCGTCGTGATCGCGACGAGCTCGTCGCCGGTCGGACCTTGCACGCCGTAGATCTCGGCGAGCCCCGCGTTCGCGAACGTCTGCGTGCCGTTGACGATCTCGAGCGCGCTGCCGTCACGCGCGCGGATCCCCGCGAAGAACAGCCGCATCTCCTCGAGCATCGCGGCGCGCATTTCCTCGTCGAACTGCGGGAACGCGCCGGCATCGGGCGTCGCAGCGGCGAGCTTGCCGAGCTGCAGCCACTGGCTGACAAAGCCGTCGTACAGCGCGCCGGCCTTCGGATCCGCGAGCATGCGATCGAGCTCGACGCGCAATACCGTGTCGTCGCGCAGCGTGCCCTCGCCGGCGCGCGTGAGCAGAGCGTCGTCGGGCGTGCTGCCCCACACGAAGTACGACAGCCTCGTCGCGAGCGCCCAGTCGTCGAGCGCGACGATCGTGCCCGCGGCCGCATCGCTCGCCGACGGCGGCACGCTGCGATACAGGAACTGCGGCGCCATCAGCATGCCGGTGAGCGCGTGCTCGATCGACGCCGCGAATGTATCGCCCTCGCTCTGCGACGCGGCGAACAGCGCGAGCAGATCGTCCAGCTCGGCGTCTGTCGGGGGCCGGCGGTAGACTCGTTGCGCGAGCGCGGCGAGCGTCTCGCGGGCGCAGTCGGCCGCGACCGGATCACACGCGATGATCGTCGCTGCCTGGTTCACCATCGCTTCGGCCGCGACCGCCTCGGCCGCATCGAGCAGCAGCGACGCGAGCTGCGGGCTCACCGTCAGGCTCGCCGCGTTGTTGTCGAAGCCGCTGGTCGCCGAGTCCGGCGGGAACATGTCGGCCGGGGCGCTCGTCACCCCGAACAGATCGCGAACGGTGCGGTTGTACTCGGCCCGCGTAAGCCGCTGCAGGCCGACGCGACCCGGTGCCGGCGTGCACGATCCGGGCGTCGTGTCGCCCGACTCGCTGCCGCCCTCGGATCCGCCCGAGCTGCCCGCCGACGCGTCGTCGCCGTCGTCGCCACCACCACCACCACCGCCTCCACAGGCGCACAGCCCAAAGAGCGCAACTGACCCGAGAAGCCGTGCCGAACGATGGATTGCTGCGCGCATTCGAGCTGCCGCCAACCGGCGATGGTCGTGAGTGACCCGAGCCACCCCGGGATTACAGGCACGTGCAGTGCGGCCCGCGCCGTCGATTGCCGAAATCCGTTCGCGCACAGCGGTGCTCTACCCCCGCATGGCTCCCACCACCACGTCCCTGCCCATCATCCGCTGTGCGCTCGTTGCTGCGTCCATCATCGGGCTGCTCGCGCCGAGCACTCCCGCCGCTGCGAGCTTTACCGAGGTCTCGGCGTCGACGCTGAAGTTCGAAGGCGTGCGCTACTGGCGGAAGAAGGCGAGCGAAGCGAAGCTCGGTTCCGTCGGCCAGAAGATGACGCCGATCGCCGGCAAGAACTACTTCCAGAAGGTCCAGGACGCGCCGAACGGGATCTACGACGTCACGATCGACGGACGCACCACGATCACGACCGACGAGGCGCACGAGTGGGGCGTGACGGCGTCGTACAGCAACGTGTCGGGCTCGGCGAGCGGGTCCGGCGAGTATCACGGCAAGCTCACCGCCTACAAGATGCGCATCGACCTCGGCAACACCAGCGGCGACCTGCGCTACGAGACGAACCGGCACAACGGTCACCTGCAGGCGGTAAAGGCCGAGGACGATCGCGCGCGACTCATCTCGGCGGTGTGGGTGCTCGTTCAGGCCGAGGAATCGAAGGCCGAGTGCTACAGCGGTGATCTAAAGGTCAGCAACGGCACGATGAGCGTCACCACGAGCGCGTCCGGCTGCAGCAACAGCTCGTGGACGATCGATCCGGGCTCGATCATCGCGTACGAGATGGTGAAGGTCGACGCGTGGGACAAGGAGGAGATCACGTCCAAGCCGACGTGCTCGGCGTCGTACCCGACGTACGAGTCGCGCTCGTCACCCGCGACGCCGAAGGATCGCTGCAAGAAGACGACGTACGACAACGTCGCGACGCAGTGCAAGCTCGCGATCACCGACGACAAGGACAACTGGTACGTCGACAGTCGCGACGGTCGCGATACCTGCAAGTCGAAGAAGGGCAAGCCCAACAAGGATGTCGAGTGCAGCAAGGGCGGCTACGACTACGTCTCGCAGTCGGGTCGCGACACGTGCAAGAAGCCCGAGTACACGTACGCGGACCCGGGGTGCCCGGCCGGGTACGCGTACAACAGCAAGTCGACGAGCAACGGCGGTGTCGATCGCTGCGAGCTCGAGGGCATCGAGAGCCTGAAGCCGGACTCGCAGGACGGCTTCTGACGCCGATTCCGCGCGCGCGCTGGGTACAACGTGATGCGGCCTCGAGAAATTGCATCGCAGGCTGCAACCGTGACGGCTGGGCCGGCGTACCGAGGTCGGATACGCTAGGCGACCCATGAAGCTCCGCATGCTCCTCACTTCGACGGCCTTCGCGGCACTCTTCTCGTTCGGTCTCGTGCTCGGCGGCGATGCGTCGGCCGAAGATCCCAAGCCATGCGTCGCCGCGACGCTGCCCAAGGTGAAGGCCGCGTGCGAAAAGGGCGGCCAGGCCGAGGTGAAGAAGTTGATGAAGGCCGTGGTCGACAAGGCGAAGGCCGCAGGCAAGGAGATGAAGTGCCTGTCGTGCCACAAGGACCTCAAGGCGTTCGAGCAGACGCCGAACGCGATGGACGATCTGAAGCCGCTGCTCTGAGGCAGGCCACGCGCTGGCGTGGTCGGCTATGATCCGCGCATGATATTGGCGTTTCGTCGTCGACTCCCGCTCGCGCTCGGACTCCTCGCCCTCGCCCTCGCGCCGACGTCGGCGAGCGCCGCAGTGTGGGGCAGCTTCGACGCGTCGCGCGTCAACTATGAGGGCGGGGTGCTGAGCGTCGGTGAGGAGCACGACCAGCTCCGCGCGCTCATCACCGCCAACGGTGACTCGCTCGCCGCCGGCACGCCGACGCTGACCGCGAACTACCTCGACGGCGTCGACATCTTCTACACGTCGCTGCTGAACACCAACGCGGCGGTGCTGAGCAACGACGAGCAGGCCGCGCTCGCGAGCTGGGTGAACGCCGGTGGCACGCTCATCGTCAGCGCGGACATCTTCCCGCTGCGGTTCTACGAGTCGTTCACGACGCAGTTCGGCATCACGGGCTACGTCAACACGATGGGGGCCAGTGCGACGCCGGTCGTCGATCATCCGCTGACCGTAGGCGTCACGAGCCTCAGCGTGATCACGCAATCGGCGTTCACGTACGGCGACGACGCGTTGATGGTCTACCAAGCCGACGACGGCAACGTGTTCATGATCGTGCTCGAGCCCGACACCGGTTTCTGCAGCGGCGGTCGGATCCTCGTGCTCGGCGATCACAATCTCTTCACCGACAGCTCGATCAACCTCGCGGACAACACGCTGGGTGCGCAGAACATGGTGGAGTGGGCTGCGGATCCGCCGGGGCTCGGCTGCGATTGCGGCAACGGCATGCTCGATCCCGGCGAGGGCTGCGACGACGGCAACGCGAGCAGCTCCGACGACTGCCCCGCGAGCTGCCAGCCGGCTACGTGTGGCGACGGCTACGTGCTGGCGGGCGTCGAGGCGTGCGACGACGGCGACGACGACGACACCGACGCGTGCACGAGCACGTGTCAGCCCGCAGCGTGCGGCGACGGCTTCGTGCAGGTCGATGTCGAGGCGTGCGACGACGCGAACGGTGTCGACACCGACGCGTGCCCTGGCGGGTGTCAGCTCGCGGCGTGCGGCGACGGATACGTGTTCGCGGGCTTCGAAGAGTGCGACGACGGCAACGGCGCCGATGGCGATGGGTGCACGGCGCTGTGCGATTTCGAGGGCGGCGAGTCGAGCAGCACAGGCGGCGGGTCGAGCAGCACCGAGGGCGGCGCGTCGAGCGACGGCGGCGAGACGGGCAACACGTCCGATCCAGAGACGACCGGTGGGCCCACCGGTGACAATGTCGACGACACGTCATCGAATGGCAGTGCGAGCGGCACCGCGACAATGACCGAAGGATCGGAAAGCGGCTCGGCCAGCGCTGAGGCGGGCGCCGAGACCAGCGCCGAGACCAGCAGCGAAGCGTCGGGCGGATCCGACGGCGACACTGCGGGGAGCGACGATGTCGGCGGCTGCGGCTGCGATCTCGATCGTCGCGACGCGCCGACGTGGCTCGTGCTCATCGTGATCGCTGGCGTTACACGCCCGCGTCGCGCGCGGGCCACCACGTGGTCTGGTCGAAGCGCGCGCTGAACATGTGGCCTCCCGAAGGCCCCGACCGCGAGCGGGCGTGCGCTCGACCGAACCCGCGCCTACTAGCCCTGCGCCGATGATCGCGGCTATAGTCGAGATCTTCCGCGTTCGGTCTTCACCATGAACATCGCCAAGCTTCGTTCCTCGTGCTCGCTTCCGTGTCTCGTGATGCTCGCTGCACTCGGCTCGGCGTGCGCCGATCCGTGCCTCGACGACGGGCTTGGGCAAGAGGCGAACGACGCGTCGGAGTGCCCGGCTATCGCGTCGAACTCGGACAGCGAGACCGACAGCGACAGCGAGACCGACAGCGCGAGCGACACGGACTCGGACAGCAACACGGTCAGCAACAGCGCGAGCAACAGCAACAGCGCGAGCAACAGCAACACCGAGACGGACTCGGACACCGATACCGAGACGGTCACCGTGACGGTCACCGAGACGGACTCGGTGACGCTGACCGAGACCGTCACCGAGACGGACTCGGACACGGACAGCGCGACCGACACGGACAGCGCGACCGACACGGACAGCGCGACCGACACGGACAGCGCGACCGACACGGACAGCGGCGGCGACTGCAACGACGGCATGCAGAACGGCGACGAGACGGACATCGACTGCGGCGGCTCGTGCCCCGACGACTGCGACATCGGCGAGGGCTGCATGGACGGCGACGACTGCGTGTCGATGACGTGCGACGACATCGCGGACGTCTGCATCGATCCGACCTGCGCGAACGACATGCAGGACGGCGACGAGACCGACGTCGACTGCGGCGGGTCGTGCGGTGCGACGTGTGAGGACGGTGAGACGTGTGTCGGCGACGGCGACTGCATCAACGGCAACTGCGACGATCAGGACGTCTGCCAGCCGAACCCGCTGTGGTGCGTGGACTTGGACGGCGACGGCTTCGGCGACGCCGGCGACTGCGTGATGGTGCCGAAGGACGAGGATCCGCCAGACGGCACCGTGCCGAACGACGACGACTGCGACGACACCAACGAGAACACGTTCCCCGGCGCCGCACCGGCCGACGATCCGAACGCGTGCATGAAGGACGACGACGGCGACGACTGGGGTGACGACTCGCCGCCCGGCGGCGTCGATGCCGGCAGCGACTGCGACGAGGACGGCGAGCCGGCGTGCGTGCTCGTCGTGACGCAGGACGGCACCGGCGACAACACCTACGATCAGGGCCTCGTCGGCGTGCTCGACGATCTCGGCTTCGAGATCACGTTCGTCGCCGACACCGACGCGGTGCTGAGCGACGCGAACGGCTTCACGCTCGTCGTGATCTCCGAGACGGCGCAGTCGACCGACATCGGCGGCACGTATCAAGACGTGCTCGTGCCGACGATCTGCCTCGAAGGTCTGGTGTGGGACGACATGGGCATGGCACCCGAAGGCGTGGTGTCGGCGGCCGACTCGGTCACGATCCTCAACCCCGCCGACGAGCTCGCTGCGGGCTTGATGGGCACGGTCGACGTGATCGCCGGCGGTGGCTCGGGCACGTTCTCGACGACGCCGCCGCTCGGCGCGAACTTGATCGCGAGCGTCCCGCTGTTCCCGCTCGCGATCGTCGAGTTCGCGTTCGAGGGCGACGATGCAATGCTCGGTGGCTTCGTCGCGCCGCGTCGGCGCCTCGGGCTCGGGTTCGATGCGGATCAGGGCAACGGCGCGGTGACGATCGAGGACGACGGCCTGCTGCTGTTCGAGGCCGCCGTCATCTGGATCACCGGGTGATCGAAGCGCCGACCCGGCTGGTGCCGGGATCGGAGCTGCCGCGCGGGTTCGCGATGCCGCAGCACGGCTGTGCGCCCCATCCGATCGCCGTGCAAGCGGCGGCCGTGCTCGCAAGCGAGCTCGAGGCGACGCCGCCGGTGCAGGACTGGTTCGCTCCGGGTGAGGGCAAGATGTTCGGCGTGCTCGTCGTCGAGGACGCGCGCGGCGAGATCGGCTTTCTTCGGGCGTTCTCGGGCATGATCGGCGGGCGCTGGTTCGTGCCCGGGTTCGCGCCGCCGTTGTTCGACACCGTGGCTCGCGACGCGTTCTGGCCGGTCGGCGAGGCGGAGCTCGGGGTGATGACGCGAGCGATCGCGGAGACGACCGGCGAAGCTCGGCGCGCGCTCGTCGTGCGCCGCCGCGCCCGCTCGCGCGAGCTCTGGATGGGCCTGGCGCGGACGTATCGCATCGCCGACAAAAGTGGCGAGGTGCGAACGATCGCGGATCTGTTCGCACCGCACGCGCCGCCTGGTGGCGCAGGCGATTGCGCGGGGCCGAAGCTGCTCGGCCTCGGGTTTCGCCTCGGCGTACGACCGCTCGCGCTCGCCGAGATGTGGTGGGGCGCGCCGTCGGGCGATCGGGTCCACCGCAGCTTTCACGCGCCATGCGATCGCAAGTGCGGGCCGGTGCTCACCCACATGCTCCGCGGGCTGTGACACCGAGGCACGCGACCGACTTGCGTGTCGTCATGGTGCGTCAGCGATTCTCGTAGCGGCTGAGGTCGAGCACACCAGCCTCGATCGGCCAGCGGTCGCGGTAGATGTCGGTGAGGCGGTCGCTCGTCGTCCAGAAGTCCGCATCCGTGCGACGCACACCATAACCCTTCTGCAGTGCGGCGTAGTCGGCATCGCTCGCGACCGAGCCGAGCTGCTTCGCGAACGCGCCGAGCTCCGCGCGTGGCACGACGAAGAACGCATTGGGGTAGGTGCCGATGAAGCCGCGCGCGATCGTCAGCGTGTTCTCGTTGGGCAGGCGGCGACTCTTCTCGTCGAACGGTGACGCGATGTTCGAGTGGCCGTCGTTGCGTACGAGCGTGAACACCTGCATGCCGCGGGGCGCATCGGGCACGAGGATGAACGCGGTCTGGGGCACGCGCTCCAGCGTGCGGCCGATGTTCTGTGCGAGTGCGCGCAGCGGCGTCTCGATGTCCGCGGGGACCTCGTCCATGTCGTAGCGGTGCTCGACGACGTCGCCGAGATGCGTCGCGAGCTTGGCGAACAGCTCGACCTTCGGCGCATCCGTCTCGAAGCGAATCGTCGTGTCCGCGCCGGTGTCGACGAGCGCATCGACGATCTCGCGATACGCCCGCTCCTCGGTGTCACGGTACCACTGCGAGCGTTCGCGCTTTTGCGCCTTGGTCGGCATGAGCGAGAGGAAGAGCGCCTCGGACTCGAGGCGCAGGAAGTCCATGTACGTGCGCGTCGCGAGCTGGTGGCCGACGTTGCCGTAGACGTCGAAGCCGGCGACGAGCAGGTAGTGGATGCGCTCGAGCATCGGGTAGCTGATCACCCATGCGGTCTTCGGCGCCTCGCCGACCATGCCCTTGACCACCGTCGCGCTGTCGAAGTGGCGGAACACGGTCAGCGCTGCGTTATGGTTGTCGCCGTCGCCGTCCCACACGAGCGAGAGGTCGAGCTTCGTCTCGCCCGCTGTGAGATCCTGCGCCAACGCTTTGTTCCGCGCCTTCGCCCACGCGAGCTCGTCCTTCGAACGATGGATCCACGTCGCGAGCGGTCGCGCGTTCGAGCTCGCCTCCGCTGGCATGCGCAGCGCCTTGCTGTTCGCGAACAGGAACTCGCCGTCCTGGATCTGCAGCTTCGCCTCGGGGTCGACGAAGAACACCCAGAAATGATCATCGATCACGTTGAGCGCGATGCCGCCGCGGCACACCGAGCCCTTGATGAAGCCCATGATCGTGAACTCGGCTTCCTCGAGCATGAACCGATACCGCGCCTTCGCGGGGATCGCCCGGAACGCGACGAACGGATTGCTCGCGACCTGGGGTGTGTAGGCCGGCAACGCGGTGACCTCGTAGTCGGCATCGAACAGCAGCGACTGCCACCGCGCGATGCGGGCCGCGTCCATTCGGTAGGGCAGGTGCAGCTTCGCGATGATCGCCTCGCGCACCGGTGCTATGCGGTAGTACGGGCGCGCGACCTTGGGATCGTCGTAGGGGCGGCGGGTCGCGATGCGATCGATCGGCTGGCCGGGTGGCGTCTTCGATCGCACGATCTCGAAGAAGTGGGGCGGTGCGCCCTTGGTGCCTTCGTCGAAGTACAGGTGCGCCAGGAACAGGTGCTCGTAGATGTAGCGGCTCGCGAGCTGCTGCTTCGGCGTGTCGCCGTTGAGCAGCGCCTCCCACTTCGCGATCCACTCGGCGTCGCGAGCGGGCAGAGATGGCGGCGCGACGTGATGCGCACCTTGCTCGAGCCAGCGCGTGACGATCGTGTGCTCTTCGTCGGACAGCCCCGGCAATCCGTACGGCATGCCCCACTCGGGATGCTTGCGCGCGTGTCGAGCGGCCTGCTCGATGCTCGGACACTGTGCGTCGCGATTCAGGTCGAGCGTGACGTCGTCCGGCACACGGGTGCCGGGTTCGACCGGATGCGCGCGCTTGAGCGCGAGTGATCGATACAGCAGGCCCGCTTCACGGTTCGCGCGGGCATCTTGCCGCCGCTCGTTGAGCACGGGATGGAAGTTTTTCTCGCGCCACGCCGCAGTCGTCTGCGCGTCCTCGAACAGCCGCGTGGGATCGACTTGCAAGATGCGCGTGCCGTCGTAGACCTCCGCGGTCGTGCCCCCGCGATCGAGCCCCTCGGGGGAGCCGAGATCGAGCTGACACGGCGCGTCGTAGCACGCGTGACACACCACGCAGCGCGCCTCGAGGATCGGGCGCACTTGCGCCGTGTAGTCGATCGCGCCTGCGGGTAGCGTCGACACCTCGCGATCGCGCACCTGCGCGTCGCCGTGCCGGCGGTCGAGTCGCAGGTGCTGGTAGGTCGCGCAGCCGAGGACGGCCAGGAGCAGGAGGATGATCGAGCGCAAACGGGGCATGGCGGCCGCTGGAGGTGTGACACATGGAGGTGCGCGCGCTCGTCGCGGGGTGCGGATCGCCGCGCGAGATCGTCCGCCGTTCCCGCGAGCGGCTCGCGTGCGATAGTGCTCGCGATGCGAGCGACTTGGAACGGCATGGTCCTGGCCGAGAGCGACGACACCGTCGTCGTCGAGAACAACCACTACTTTCCGATGGCGTCGCTGCGTCGCGAGTATGTACGCGACAGCGGCACCCACACGCGGTGCCCGTGGAAGGGCACCGCCAGCTACTACGACATCGTCGTGGGCGACGAGGTGAATCGCGATGCCGTGTGGTTCTATCTGGAGCCGTCGGAAGCCGCGGCGCAGGTCAAGGATCGCGTCGCGTTCTGGAAGGGCGTCCGGGTCGAGCCCTAGTCCCAGATCATCAGCTCGGTCCAGCCGAGCTCCGCGAAGTCGACCGCGCGCAGCGGTGCATCGCCGGCGCAGTAGAACTCGTCGAGCTGCGGCGGCGCGACCGTGGTGCCTGCGAGCATCGCGTGCGCCTGACCGCGGTGATGGATCTGGTGCTCGAACAGGTGCATCAGCACGCGCAACGTCGTCTCGTGACCGATCGTGCGCCAGGGGATCGTGATCGTCTGCGCGAGCGCGGCAGGGTCGAGCGCTTCGCACAGCGCGATGAGCCGCGCATCGACCTCGTGCTGCACGTCGGCCAGCGCGCGCGCGTCGTCGAACGGCTCCTCGGGATCGAAGCACTTGCGTCCATCGGGATCCACCGGCAGTCCCGCGAGCCCGCGCTCGATCGCCGCGACGTAGAACCAGTCCACGGTGACGATGTGATCGAGCGTCGCCTTGATCGATGGGAAAAAGCTCGTGCCCTTCGCGCCGAGCTGCGCGTGATCGAGCCGCATGCACGCGCGCAGGAGCCGATGATTCGCCCACGCGTTGTTGTAGGCCTGGACGACGAGCAGATGGACGACCGGATCCATGGCGCTCGATCGTACCAGCGGGGATCTGCTATCGTCGTCGCGTGAGGCGAGGACACGCTCGACGCGTGGCAGCGCGCGGAGGCGTGTGCGATCCAGGCGATGGTTTCGAGGCGGCGCGAGGCGTTCACTCGCGGTGAAGCGCCTGAGCGCGCGGTGTGGAGGCGCGCGGGCGTCTCGCGGGCATGGAAACGACGCGCTGGGACGCTTGGCGCGGAGTGAGGCGCTCACGACGGCCCGGTCGGGTGCGTCGGTGATCCGCGCAGCCGCGTCAGCCAGTCGTCGAGGTTCTGGATCGTCGAGCCGACGAGCTCCGGCGACTCGTTGAGCTCCACGATGTGCGCGCGTAGCTTCTCGCTGCCGCGACGCAATCGACTGCGCACGGTCGCCTCGGGGATCTCGAGCGCGGCCGCGAGCTCCGGACCGCTGAGCCCTTCGAGGTAGTAGAGCTCGAGCGTGACCTGGTACTCGAGCGGCAGCTTCTGCAGCGCTTGCAGCAGGATCTGCTGCTCGCGGTGCTTCGCATACGCGGTGCTCGGACCGGGGCCGAGATCCGCGAGCGAGAACGTCTCCGGATCGATGTCGCCCTTGCGACGCTTGCGAATGTGCTCGTACAGCACGAAGCGCGCGGTCGCGAACAGGTACGCGCGGAAGCTGCCGTCCTCGCGCAGACGATCGCGGCCGCGGACGCACGCGAGCATCGTGTCCTGCATGAGATCCTCGATGCCCGACGCGACCTTGTTGCGGAAGAACCGCATCAACGCGCGGACGTGGCGATCGAAGAGGCGGTTGCCGGCAACGCGATCACCCGCGCGCCAGCGCTCCAGCAGGCTCTGATCGTCGTCCTCCGTCACGATGGCCTCCGCGCGCGAAATGGTAGACCCGGCCCGTCGAAGGCGTCAACGCGGCTACGCAGAACGCTCGATGCGACACGCCCCCCGTTGCGCTCACGCACCGCCACCGCCGCTCACAGCAAAGCCCGCAACGCCGGAATTCCGCAGGAACTCAGGACCCCGGTTGCGTGACTCTCTTCTCGAAGACGATGCCCGCACGCGAACGCGGGCTCCCGACAAGACCATGCACGCCAACATCCTGCGCCGCTCCACGCTCCTTGCTGCTCTCGGTTCGCTCCCGGTCACCGCTTGTGACGACGGTGAAGCCCGTCGTACCGGGCCGACTGCCGGCATCGATGCCGACGACACTCCGGCGAACGACGACCTCTCGTCGCGCGACCTCGACGGCGTGTTCGAGGGCGTCGCCGACGAGTACGACGTGCCGCTGCCGCTGCTGCAAGCCATCGGTCACGTCGAGACGCGGTGGGAGATGGTCGAAGGTGGCGAGGAGCACGAAGGCCGTGATCCGGCGTTCGGCGTCATGGGTCTGCGCGGCGCGATGCTCGAGGAGGCCGCGGCGCTCGCGGGTCTCGACGTCGAAGCGGTGAAGACCGATCGCGTCGCGAACATCCGCGCCGCCGCAGCGTGGCTCGACGATCGTGCGAGTGCAGCGAAGATCGAAGATCGCAGCGACATCGGCACGTGGGCCGACGTCGTCGCCGAGTGGAGCGGCCTCGAGCAGGACTGGGCCCGCGCCGCGTTCGTGTACGTCGAGGTCTATCCGCGCATGCGCGAGGGTGCGGTCGAGGTCGACGACGAAGGTGAGATCCGCGGTGAGCTCGAGCCCGTCGAGGTCTATCCGAACTTCACCGTGCCACCGCCCGAGCCGGCGCTCGCAGCCGGTCCTGACTACGAGCTGTCGGTGTGGCGTCCGTCGCCGAACTCCAGCTCGCGTCCTGCGGGCACCGCTGGCGCGCGCGCGATGATCATCATCCACACGTGCGAAGGTGCGTACGTTGGCTGCTATTCCTGGCTCGCGAGCGCGCAGTCGGGCGTCAGCGCGCACTACGTCGTGAACTCGACGGGCACCGAGGTCTCGCAGCTCGTCAACGAGTCGAAGAAGGGCTGGCACATCAGCGCGAGCTACAAGTGCTCGCTCAACAAGAACCACGACTGCGACCGCAACGGCAGCAGCAGCAACAACTTCACGATCGGCATCGAGCACGCGGGCTTCGGCAATCAGGCGTCGTGGGACGACGGGCTCATCGATGCGTCGGCGAAGCTCGTCTGCAACATCGCGCGCGACAACGGCATCCCGATCGACGACGTGCACATCGTCGGTCACGGTCGGCTGCAGCCGAACAATCGCACCGATCCCGGACCGAACTGGCCGTGGCAGGAGTACCTCGACCTCGCACGCGCGCACTGCGACGAGGGTGCGGAGCCGGAGCCGCTGCCGGAGGATCCCGAGGATCCCGCACCGATCCCCGCCGAGATCGTGATCGACAGCAGCAACACGAACAACAACCAGGATCTCGGCTGGGTCGCCATGTCCAACCAGTGGTCGGTCGCCAGCTCGACGGCGGGCTTCCACGGCACGAGCTACGCGTTCGGCAGCACGACCGCTGGCTCCGATCCGGCGACGTTCTGGTTCCACATGCCGCAGGCCGGCAGCCGCACGATCGACGCGTGGTGGACCGCGGGCACCAACCGCACGACCACCGCGAAGTTCACGGCGTTCGACGCGAACGGCGTACAGGTCGGCACCGCGAACGCGGATCAGACCAAGAACGGCAGCCAGTGGCGCACGCTCGGCTCGTTCCAGTTCGCCGCCGGGTGGAACAAGATCCAGCTGTCGCGCACGTCGCTCGGCAGCAAGGTCGTCATCGCCGACGGCATCCGGGTGCACTGACGTACCATCGGTGGCAATGGCCACCGACCGTCCGCCGCTGTCGGCTCTACGCGAGCGGCTCCACGAGGTCGTCTTCGAGTCGGACACGCTCGCGGGCAAGGTGTTCGACGTCACGCTCATCGTCCTGATCCTTGCGAGCGTCCTCGCGGTGATGCTCGACAGCGTCGGGTCGATCCGTGCGCAGTACAGCTCCGTGCTCGTCACGCTGGAGTGGTCGCTGACTGCGATCTTCACGCTCGAGTACCTGCTGCGCGTGTACTGCGTGCGTCGTCGATTGGGCTACATCACCAGTTTCTTCGGCGTCGTCGATCTGCTGTCGATCCTCCCCGCGTACCTGAGCCTGCTCGTCGACGGCGCGCACACGGTCGTGCTGCTGCGCGGCGTCCGGCTCTTGCGCGTGTTCCGAGTGATGAAGCTCGGCCACTACCTCGGCGAGGCGGACGATCTGCTGCTCGCCTTACGCGCGAGCCGACCGAAGATCACGGTCTTCCTGCTCACCGTGATGACGATCGCGTCGATCGTCGGGGCGCTCATGTACCTCATCGAGGGCGAGGCGAGCGGCTTCGACAGCATCCCCGCCGGCGTGTACTGGGCGATCGTCACGATGACGACCGTTGGCTACGGAGACATCTCGCCCGAGACCGCCAGCGGCCGCATGCTCGCATCGGTGCTCATGCTGCTCGGGTACGGCATCATCGCGATCCCGACCGGCGTCGTCACGTCGGAGATCGTGCGTGCCGGCGTCGACAAGGCCCGGCAGAAGGTCTCGACGCAGGCGTGTCCCGGCTGCTCGGCGCAGGGCCACGACGTCGACGCGGTGCATTGCAAGTTCTGCGGCGAGCAGCTCTGAGCCGTGGCATCCTGCTCGCCAATGACCGACAGCTTCGCCGCGCGGGCCGGCAGGCTGGTCGTCCGCGCGCTCACCAGGCCGGTGAAGAAACACGGATCGATCCCCCGCGTGAGTGGGTGGATCCCGCTGCTCGGCGCGCCAACGGCGTTGCTCGTCGACTCGATCGAGTTCCAGCGGCGCGGTCATGCGGCGCTCGGCGAGGTGTTCACGACGAAGCTGTTCGGGCTCGATCTCGTGTTCGTCGGCGGGCCCGAGGCGATCGCGCGTTTCGGAGGTGCCGGCGACGAGCTCGATGTCATCGGCGCGTACAAGCGCCTGCTCGGCAAGCTGCTCGGCGAGGAGCTCTTCATGGAGATCGGCTCCGAGGCGCTGCGCGCACTCTCGGGCGCGTCGGTGCGGCGGCAGAGCGCCGGGCTCGCGGAGCTGGCTGCGGAGCTCGTGCAAAAGCGCGTCGGCGACGGCGGCGAGATCGACGTGCTCGCGCTCGCGAACGGCATCGTGATGCACATGGCGTGTCGCTTCGTGTGCGGCGATCGCATCGAGCGCAGCAAGTGCGACGAGCTCGCCGAGCTGTTCCACCTACTCGAGAGCGATTTCAGCGTGGCGGGCATGTTCTTGCCGATCGGGACGCCATCGCTGAAGCGACGCCGTGCAGCACGCGATCGGATCCTCGCGGTTTTCGAGGCCGAGGTACGGCGCGCTGCGGCGGAAGGCACCGGCGCTCCCGACGACTACATGCAAGCCGTGCTCGATCAGTCGATCGCCGATCGCAACGCGCCGACCGATCCGGAGATCCGCGCCGCCGGGCTCGCGGTGATGGGTGCGGTATTCGGCGCGCACACGAACACGGCGATGTCGCTCGCGGCGAGCCTCGCGGATCTGCTCGCGCATCCCGACGTGCTCGCACGCATCGAAGCCGAGCAGGCCGAGGTGCTCGGCAGCGCACCGCTCGATCTCTCGACTTTGTGCCGCATGCCGCTGCTGCTCCGTGCGATCAACGAGTCGATGCGGCTGCACGGCAACGGCGGCCTGTGGCGCCTGACGACGCGCGACATCGAGATCGCAGGGCACACAATTGCGAAGGGCAGCCTCGTCGGCACGTCGATGGGCCTGGTGAACCTCGACGGCGACGTGTACCGCGACGCGACCCGCTACGACCCCGATCGCTACGCGCAGATGCAGGTCGACGAGCTGCAGAGCCCACCGGTGAAGGATCGTCGCTTCGGCGCGTTCGGGATCGGTCGCCATCTGTGTCCCGGCCGGCGACTCGCGTACACGATGGTCGGCACGGCGCTCGTAGTGCTCGTGCGCGACTACAGGCTCGACGTCGTCGCGCGGCCGCGCGGATGGTTCACACTGATGACCGCCGGCATCGCGCGTCCGCTAGGGAAGTTCGTCGTACGTGCGACGCCGCGGTGACGACGACGCTCACGCTCACGATCACGATCACGAGGACGATCACGAGGACGCGCAACGTTGGACGACGACGCCCTACGTTCACGTTCACGTCGCCGTTCACGTCAACGACTACGACCCCGATCACGCTCACGTAGACGTTCGACGTGGTGGTGGGCGTGGGCGTTGACGTGAACGGCGACGGCGACGTGAACGTAGGGCGTCGTCGTCCAACGTCGCGCGTCCTCGTGATCGTCCTCGTGATCGTGATCGTGAGCGTGAGCGTGATCGTGATCGTTTGCCGGACGGCTGGGCGTGTTGGGTGGCGGCGCCCGGATACCCCGACCGCAAGATCGAGCCGCTGCAAGGGGGGGGTGCCCCCAGTGCTCGCAGCTGCGGCCAGGACGCTGCGCTTGCACGCGGCCCTGGTCTGGGCGTATCATCAGGCCATGGTTCCATGTGGTGGTTGTCGTAGGTTCGTGCACGAGTCCGCGTCGCGCTGTCCGTTCTGCGATCACACGATCGTGAACCATCGCTCGCCGCTCGGTGGATTCCTCGGTGTCATCGTCGGCGTCGCGCTCACCGGCTGCGGTGCAGACGACGAAGGTACGGATTCGACGTCGATGGGCGGCACCGCGACGATGACCACGAGCGCCGGCACCGAAGACACGTCGTCGAGCGCGAGCGCGACGACGATGACGACCGAGGATTCCGCGACGATGACCACGACGACGTCGATGGAGAGCACCGGTCCGCTGTACGGCCCCGTCACCGACACGAGCAGCAGCGACGCGACCGACAGCGACGGCACCTCGGGCACCGACGGCACCGATGGCACCGACAGCAGCGGCTCGACCGACGCGAGTGGCTCGGGCGACTCGACTGCGGCCGAGTCGGAATCCGTCGGGCCGTTGTATGGCCCGGTCACCAGCAACTGAGGCAGTGCTTTGCCGCTGCAGGACGTCCGCCGCCGCCTCCCGATCGTCGACGCGCTGCCCGTGCCGAAGAATCGGTCGTTCTCGCGCCGTGATCTCGGCCCGGTGCCGAAGCCGACGATCGCGGTCTGGGAATTCACGCTCATGTGCGACCACCGCTGCCTGCACTGCGGGCCGCGGGCAGGTCATGCGCGGTCCGACGAGCTGACGACGGACGAAGCGATCGCGCTCGTGCACGAGCTCGCGGATCTCGGCATCGGCGAGGTCGCGCTGATCGGTGGCGAGGCGTACCTGCGCGACGACTTCATCCTCGTGATCCGGGCGATCCGCGAGCGCGGCATGACGTCGAGCATCGTGACGGGCGGCTGGGGCATGACGCCGGAGCGCTGCGCTGCCGCCAAAGAAGCCGGGCTCATGGTCATGTCGGTGTCGATCGACGGGCTCGAGGCGCACCACGATCACGTCCGCAACAAAAACGGCAGCTACAAGGGCGCGTTCAGAGCGATCGCGAACGCGCGCGCGGCCGGCATGCGCGTCGGTGCGAACACGCAGATCAACGCGCTCACCGTGCCGGATCTCGCGCCGTTGCTCGACGAGCTCACCACGGCGGGCATCATCGCGTGGCAGCTCCAGTTCACGATGGTGCACGGCAACGGTGCGGACCATCCCGAGCTGATCCTGCAGCCGCACATGATCCCCGAGCTGTTCGAGCATCTCGAGGTGCTGGCAGATCGCTGCCGTGAGCGCGGCATCCGGTTTCTGCCCGGCAACAACATCGGCTACTTCGGGCCGAACGAGCAGAAGCTGCGGTGGATGCAGAAAAAAGGCGGGCACTACAGCGGCTGCACGGCCGGGCTGGTCACGCTCGGCATCGAGAGCAACGGACAGATCAAGAGCTGCCCGAGCCTCGGCGGACCGACCAACCTCGGTGGATCGTGGCGCGAGCACGGCCTGCGCAAGCTGTGGGAGCAGTCGCCGGAGGTCACGTACATCCGCGAGCGCACCGTCGAGGATCTCTGGGGCTACTGCCGCGATTGCTACTACGCCGACGTGTGTCGGGCGGGCTGCACCGCGACGGCGGAGCCATTGCTGGGTCGGCCCGGCAACAATCCGTTTTGTCACCACCGCGCGCTCGAGATGGAAAAGCAGGGGCTACGCGAGCGCATCGAGCTCGTGTCGGTCGCGCCGGACATCCCGTTCGCGAACGGGCTGTGGCAGGTCGTGCGTGAGCCGGCGGATGCCGACGAGCGCGCGCGCACCGGTCCGGTCGTGATCGAGCGGCCGCGTGTGTCGAGGTTGGTCGAGCGACTCGGGCCGGGGTACGACGTCGATCCGGCGGACTACGTCGTGCCGAAGCCGACGACGCCGAACGAGACGCCGGTGTCGTCGGCGGTGCCGACCCGGAAGTCGGCGACGTGACGCTGCCCGACGTCGAGCCCGTCGACGATCCGGCGTCGGTGTCAGCGGTGGGTGCCACGCACCGGCCGGACATGGCACCGCCGTGCTCGCCGTAGCGCTGACCGGAGGAACAGTCGTCGTCGGGAAAGCTGCAGTGACCATCGGGCTGGCACACGCCGGCGAGCTGAT